>Ga0268264_10000163_pt1 | contig 148007 bp, 128 predicted proteins | sample KBSSwiS32_FD_190357 | JGI IMG/M metagenome (GOLD analysis project Ga0268264, IMG submission 190357) | Switchgrass rhizosphere microbial communities from Kellogg Biological Station, Michigan, USA - KBS Switchgrass S3-2 (SPAdes) (version 2) | ecosystem: Host-associated > Plants > Roots >... | reverse complement strand
TTTCTCACCGGGCTAAACCTGCCGTTCGCTCATTGCACGCGAGAAAAACGCCACGATTAGCCCGGTGAGAAGGACAACAAATGCGAGAATGATGACCAGCGCAGCCCCATGCCTATTTCGACCAGAGCCTGAATTGTAGTGTTGCTTTCCCGCCCATTGTTGCCGGGACTCCGGGGAAGGTTTGATGCGATAAAATGCCGGGAAAAGCATGAAACTATTACTCAGTTATTTATTGAAATAAAATGAGCGTTGATAGATCCGAATTTGAGACGCTGCAGATTGAGGAATTCCTACATTAGCTGCAAAGCCGCTGGCATTCATCGAGCCGAGCCAATTTTGCGCCATGAGAATTGGTGTTGGCGGGGATGCGGTAACAGTTGCGGGCACCTGCAATTCGGCGGGGGTCGGATCGGGAAACTTCGCTACCAGTGTGCTTAAGTCCAGAATTCCATTCCCGGAGGCGGTCGGGATGATGATCTTGCGACTTGCATCATCAAGGATCGCGATAGCCACGACAATTGCTTCCACGTCCTGCATCCCCGTCCCCTGGACTGTGGTGACGCCGGCATGCGCAGGGATCAACGTGTTGTAGGGATTTGCCGAATAGAACCCGGGATACGTCGTGCCGGAAACAGTATAGGGCTTGAGCAGAAAACAAAACGCCATGCGAAACGCCTGGTCGCCGATCACGTGGTAATCGGCGTCGGTCCCGCTACCAACGGGAGCGCCAATCGAAGTGCCCCAGTTTCCTGTGAGCGTGCTGGCAGGCCATGGTGTTGGCGAAGCTGTGGGACTCGGGCTCGATGCCGTGGGAGGGTAGGTCAGAAACACCACGCTCCCTGGCGTGGTGGATGTTGCGGATGAATCCCACGTCAAAAGTTTCCCAAGCCGTTCCAGCTGGTAAGCTGAATTGATGCGATAACCCACAAGCGCTGTCGTATTCCTGTTCGTGAAATCACTCGCACTTCCGTCGTAATACGCGGGTGCCTCACTGTAAAAAAACATCGCGTCATTCGCCGCCTGATTTGAAAAAATGCAGTCCATGTCAGGACGCTTTGACATTCTCGCAAAATCGTTCGCCATCCGGTCAAAGATCATGCGTGCCTGGCTGTCCGCGTCCATGTGCTTCCGGCTGCCCGTGGTGACAGTGGCGGCACTATTCGTGAGCTGGGTCACCATTACGATCAACAGCACAAGGACTGCTGTTGCAACCATCATCTCCACAAGCGTAAATCCATTCTTCGTAGATGGTTGGCGGGAATGGAATGGCCAGGTCATATTATATTTAGTTTCTGTCCAAACAAATAAGGGTTTCAAACGAGCCGCTAAACTTGATCGGCGGAGTATTCGCCGCCATGTCAGTCAATGCAGGCCACGTGACCAGGATGCGCACCATGGTTGCTGTTTTCTGGCGGGCGGCGGGCGCGGCAAAAAACAATGTCGCCCGGTATCTCGGATTCTGGCCGGGGTTCGTATCGATGTCCGGACTGCTGGCCACGGTTCCGTCTTCCTTCAGAAAGACGGTGTGCATCGCAGAACCCGACACGGGAATGGAAATCTGATAAAGCGGGGATTGCGGACAGGCCGGAGGTGCTGCCCGAAGGTCGGCAGAAAGCCGGGTCGCCATACCCGCAGCTACTGTTTGTTCAATACTTGCCTGGTTGCTACTCAGGCCGATTGGTAAAAGGCCGAAAATGGTCACGAGCGAAAAGGCCGCGACACTCAGCGCAAGTGTTACTTCGACCAGCGAAAAGCCGGCACTCAAGCGAGGTTTAATTCTCATGGTCTGTAGATGGTGGTTGCGCCTGTCATGGCATTGATCTGGATGGTTGCAACGTTTGGACCGGTGAAAATCATATTCCTGTGTGCCTGCTGCAAAATCGTTTCCATCCCCTGAACAAGGGTGTCGCCGTTTGTACCATTGATGATCCGCGCCACGCCCTGGGGATCGAATTGGATCACCTTGTCGAAACGGTATTGATAACCGTCAGCAAGGGCCGACCCGAGGGGCCAGGAGAATGGTGTTTGCGACGTACAGGCTGCGTTGCCGATAATATAGTCGGGAATGACTGCCGGCCTAGCCATCGGCCCACTGACGGGAATTGGCAGCGACGCGGGCAGATGCAAGTTCTCAAAATGTTGCAGCTTGCTGATGGCGACGAGATGCGCCCCTTTATATTCCGGCTTGGTGGAATCGCCATAGTTCGCCTGCCAGTCGGCACCTTGCTGGGACACAGTGTCGGCGTAGTGCCTTGTGCCATCCCTGGAAGCGACCACGGCGACTGCGACCCTTCCGTAAGGGGACTCCCCGGTGGTGACTTGCGGTTTCACAGAGGAATCAACGGTCGCATCCACCTCTGCAAACCCGACAAAAACGTAAGTCGAATTCGACATTGCGTACGCCCGGGCCTGGTCCAGCGTACCGGTAATATCATAGGCAGCCTTCGTAAGATCGCTTCCGCCCTTGATTCCACTGAACGCCGGCACAAGAAGCGCCATGATCACCACGAGGATCGAAACCACCACCAACAGGTCGACCAAGGAAAACGCTTTACGTCTCGCAGCGCATTGAAAATTAATCCCGCGCCTCCGAAAATCCAGCAATGCCCTGGATTTCCCTTTTTTCTGACAAGCTAGAAAACTGTTCTTTCTATCCGTTACCACTCGCCAAAGAAGGCGTTCGAAAGGCAAAGAAAGCAGACTTATGGTGTTTGTGTTCATCGTACCTGCGCGAGGAATGAATATGTGGATACATTCGCATTCTTAGGCTTTTGACACAATAGAGCAAACGCCCCAATTAATCACATTTTCGACCATTCTTCAAGATATGCACATTTTTGCTTCGTAGATAACAGAAGTATTTCATCAGTGATGGGCGCGAATTTTACGCTCGTTACAGCATTGACATTTTCAACACGCAGAGCCGTCGGAACGACAAGCGCCAACCCCGTAGGATTCGAAGTCGGGGCAGAATGCGGCAACTCTACCGAGGATCAAGGCATGGACGATGCCGTGGCGGAAGGCAAGTGGCGTGGAGAATGAGTCTGTCGTGGCCTGACCGGCGTCGGGTGTTTGAATTGGTTTTTACGATTTAGGCATGTGTTCATTGCGGGCTGTCTCCGGTACTTTGCATGAATACCGGTCCCATTGCACCTCTTCCAACGCGTGGATATTCAGCGACAAGTGGATTTTTAGCTAAATCGGTGCGAATTTGGCGTAGATTACGCTGCATAGAATGTAAGCCCGCGATCCTATAAGAAGGAAACGCCATGCAAGATCCCGACCAGCAAAATCATCCGGCTGCACAGCCTGTCGAGGAAGAGTTTCTCCGGCTGGCAGCGATAGTGAAGTTTTCAGACGACGCGATCATCGGAACGACGCTCGAAGGAACCATTTTCAGTTGGAACCAGGGGGCGGAGAATATTTACGGTTACACTGCGGAAAAAATCACAGGGAAACCGCTCCTTACCCTGATCCCGCCGGATCATCGCGACACCATGAAGTCCATTCTCAACAGGATCAGACACGGCGAGCATGTGGATCCATTTGAAACGCGTCGCATCCGCAAGGATGGAAGCGTGATCCATCTTTCCACTGAGATATCGTGCATCAGGGACGGACACGGAAAGATCAATGGCGCCTCCATGATCACCAGGGACATCACCCAGGCGAGGGAAGCGGAAGAGACTCTGGCGCGGGAACGCATCCTTTTGCGCACGGTGGTGGATCACCTGACGGATCATCTTTATGTGAAGGATACGGCAGGCCGTTACATTCTGGACAATCCGGCGCACCGTAAATTTCTAGGCGTGGAAAGCGCGGATGATGTGATTGGCAAGACTGTCTTTCATTTTTTCCCCACTGAAATCGCCACGCGCTACCATGGCGACGACGTTGAAATTATCCGCTCCGGAAAACCTTTGTTAAACCGTGAGGAACCCGCAGTTACGAAGTCGGGTGAAAAGCGGTTGCTTCTTACAACCAAGGTGCCATTCCTGGATGGCAAGGGAGAAGTAGCAGGCCTGGTCTGCCTGAGTCGCGACATTACAGACGCAAAATCTTCCAAACAATGATCCATAACACCCAAACGAAATAACAACAGCCGGGTTATCCAACCCCGGTTTGTTTGACATTACTCGAATACTGTTATAACCTAGAAAGAAGAGAGTAACTTGTGATTGCATCTGAAGAATCAGTTGCCTTGATTGCCGAAATCATCCAGGGCATCAAAGAAAACGAATGTTATCTGCTGCATGACCGCCGGATAGAGTTGATTCTGGACCATGCCGATGATTTGCAAATGAAGATACAGCGATTGCGTTCATTTGCCCGGTTGCACCACTGGCATGTGGAAGTTCACAACCATGGTCGCACGGCGTTGTTTTCCTCGCCAGGACACCACTCGCATCGTTCTACCGCTCCGTTCAACGCGAATAAGGCAACCCAACCCGGATAGATGGCAGGCTGCGCTCAGTCTTACCGGGCGTCGTGCTTTTTCCAGAAATCGGTGACAAGCGGCACTTCTTCCCATGTCTTGTAGGAAGCCGGGGTTAGCGCGTGGTCGGAAATGCGCTCGATATTGGGCAGGTGCCTCAAAAATTCAACGTCCTTCGTATTCGAGGGAAAAGTGAGCCGGCGGAGTTGCTTCAACTCCGCGATATCCCGCAAGTTCTCGATGTTATTGCAATCGGCCAGACCGAGGCTGATCAACGGCAGGCGCCGCAGGAAGGAAATATCCTTCACCGGTGTGCCTTCCATGCGCAACGCGCGCAATCTCATTTCGCGCAGCGGCCCGAGATCCACCACGCGTGTGCGGGAGATCGACAACTCCTCCAGCGGCAGGCCGCGCAGCGGCTCGATGTCGCCAATATTACAGTCTTCCACGACGAGGGTGCCCAGCGGCATGCCCCGCAGCGGCTCAAGTCCCTGGATGCGTGATCCGCAGATCGTGAGCTTTTCAAGCGGCATGCCACCTAGGGGGGAAAGATCGGTCACGTGAGTGCGCCAGAGCGACAGTTCTTTCAAATGCATCCATCGCAAGGGTGAAATGTCACTCACTTCGGTAAAGGCCAGGTTCAATATTGCCAGTGGCATCCCGTGCAACGGCTTCAGGTCGATTACCTGCGTTCGTTCAAGGTTCAGGGAAACCAGAGGCATCCCTTCCAGCGGCGAAAGATCGCTTACAGGCGCGCCACTCACGCTGAGTTCCTCAAGCTTCATTCCCTTGAGCGGGGAAAGGTCGTTCACCTTGGTGTAATCAAGCACCAGCGATGTCAGGGGCATATCCTGCAGAGGCCGCAGGTCGGAGATTTTTCCGCTGATACGGAGTTGCTTGAGCGGCATCCCTTTCAGGATCGTAAGATCGTTCAGCTTGAGATCCTCCGCATCGAGTTCGAACAACCCGTCGTCGTCCAGCCGCAGGATGGATTGCATTTCGTTCACCCGTAACCGGGGAAATGCCTTTCGCAAAATTCCCGCCCATGCCGCATAGAGCGCCTTCTTGTTTTTCCCCAGCGGCGTCATGATCGACAACGACTCGGAAATACGCCCCTGGTCGCGCATCAGACGCTGCAGGTCAAACAAGGCTGCCGGTTTGATGTTTTTCAAATCGGGATTTTCTGTCGCGATTTTTTTACTTAAATCCATGCTCTGCTGCGCGTCCTTCAACCCGGGATCGATTGCCAGCGCCTGCGAGTAGGCTGCGACCGCCTCGTCCAGCCTCAGCATTGATTGCAGGATGTTTCCCTTCGCGACATAATAACTCGCATTGCGGGGCGCCAGCGAGCAGGCGAAGCTGATTTTCTCCAGCGCCTCGTCGAATTTCTGGTCATCCACGAGCGACAACGCCTGGTCGTAAAACGTGGGAGCGGTGCCGTCGAGCTGCTTGAGAGCTTCCTGCGCGAAATTTCTTTCGTGAATGATGCGGTTAAGGAACGCGGCGGAAAGCAGCACTATTACAAGCACGCTGCCAAGGATCGACAGGGCGAGCGTCTTGTGTCTCATGAGGAGCAGGGCAAAATGCTTGAGCACGCCGGCATGTTCCGCGGAAGTGGCAAACCCGCCCAGCCACGCATCCACCTCGTTTTTCAACTCCGTCGCGCTCTGGTAGCGGTCCTCCTGATTTTTCGCGAGCGCTTTCATCGCCACGGCGGAAAGTGAGTCCGGGACACGCTGGCCGGGACAATGCGGCAGCGCCAGCACACCATGGGCCCTGCGGACATGCGCCAGATTAAAACTGGACGCGGAAGGAATGCTGCCTGTGCGCGCATTCTCGAGCATCTCCTCCGAGGTACTGCCGGTCACCGGAGTGCGCAGGGTAAGGATGTTGAAAAGGATTCCGCCGAGCGCGTAGATATCGCTGCGGGTGTCCACCTTGTCGAGTTCACTGTTCGCCTGCTCGGGCGACATGAAATGGGGCGTACCGATGATCGTGCCGGCAAGTGTGCGCCCGTCCGCGGGTTTTGCCGCGCTTGTTGCTATTTTTGCTGTTCCGGTTTTTGTGATCTCCTCTTTTTTGCCGAGCCACTTGGCCAGGCCCCAATCCATCACCAGCACTTCGCCGAAGTCCCCGAGCATGATGTTCTCCGGCTTGAGATCGCGATGGATGACACCCTTGGAATGGGCGAACGCCACGGCATCACAAATGCGCAGGAAGATATTCAGCAGCCTCCGCAATGGAAAACGCGCGACTGTCTCCGCATCCCTGAGATGAAGCTTGTCCAGCACTTCGCGTAGTGTAACGCCCTGCACAAATTTCATGGTGTAAAACACCTGGTCGTTCTCATCGACCCCGAGTTCGTGGACAGGGATGATATTCGGGTGCTCAAGAAAACCGGTAATCTGAGCCTCCTCGATGAAACGCCCGAGGTTCTCGTGCGAGCCCTCCTGCTTCATCACTTTCATCGCCACCTTGCGGCGGATCGGTGCCTCTGTCGCATCAAGAATGAGTCCCATCCCGCCCTGACCCGATATGCCGCTGATGTCATATTTGCGGTCCTTCAAGACTTCGGGTGGCAGAAACCGGTGCAAATCCTCGATCCAGGGGGTGCCGATCACGGCAGACGACTTCACGCGGCGTACTTCTATGACGGATCCTGCAATGCGGATTTTCTGATTCGGCCAGAGACGCACGGCTCCCACGATGCGTTTGCCATTCACGTAGGTGCCGTTCACACTACCGAGGTCTTCGATGATCACCTCATGGTAATTTACGATAAGCGTCGCATGCCTGCGGGAAACGAGATCAAGATCGACCACGATATTGCAGGAAGGTTCACGCCCGATCACGTACTCGCCCGGTTCCACGACGATACGGGCAAGCACTGCGCTTTCCTTGGTGATCGTAATCTCTCTTTTTGGGCGATGCATCGGTAAGGAAGAGAGCAGATGTTGCACCAGAGGTGTGGACGGTGTGTGAAGAGAAGTCATTTAAAGCCGGTTTCAGAGGTCAATTCCGGCTTTGGACGGTGATGGGAGTGATTTAATTCGGTGAAAATATTATTTTAACAGAGTTAATTCAGGAAGGTCTGAATACCAGAAAGCCCTCGAAAATGGCGAAAATTTGTCATTCCGCAGTTGTCCAAGCCTTTCCGGTTGACGGAAATAAAGCACGCAGCCACCCTCGATGGAATGCTAGGTAGTGCGGAAAAACAAGACTCCATTCTCGAAAGCACTGCCCACATGAAAGAGCAGCCTTCCGACGGAATCAATATAACACCGCCCCTCGCAGAAGGATGCGCTGTGGGGATCAGGCATTTTCATGCCATCGATCGCAACCGGGGCGACGTTACGACCGGGACACGGCAGTTCATGATTACCACGTTTTATCCGGGAAAATTTTCAAAAGATGCGCCAAAGTCCTGTTTGATTGACATCCTGCGCCCTCGTGTCGATGAAGCCCTGCAATTTCTGGCGCGTGAAAGTGGATTAAACGAAGCGGGGAAAACCGACGTCTTTGAACATCTGAAAAAACTCATGCTGCGGGCCCAATATAATCTCGACCTCCAAAGTGCCGGGCGTTTTCCAGTGCTCATTTACTATCCCGGCGGCCAGGGGCATCGGCTGACCAACGCAGCACTTTGCGAAACGCTGGCAAGCCGGGGATTCGTTGTGTTTGCGCTCGACGCTCCGCGTGATGCACCAGTCGTGGTTTTCCCGGATGGTCGGATGGCAACCCCGCCAGCACCGGACGGCGAAAGTTATATCTGGCCGCGTGTTGCCGATGTCAGATTTCTCATCAATCAGTTGGAGAAAGAAAGTCCGGCATTTTTTACGAGGCACCTCGATACCGGTCGTATCGGCATGTTCGGGCACTCTCGTGGCGGCTATCTGTCGAATATCTGCGCAGTCGAGGACAATCGCATCCGGGCTGCTGTCAATATGGATGGTTTCCTGTGGGGGATATGGGCGCAGCAAGGTACCGGCTTGAACGAATTTTCACCGGAGTTTGCGAAGCGGGCCCGGGTGATGACAACTCCTGTTTTGCGGATACGTGGCGACCAGGGCAGCAAGGAAAAAGCCCGCCTTGATTTCGAGGAGGAATCGCGTGATTTCGGCGGCGACTTCATCTCGGCTGCTCTGCACGGTTTCAAGCATGGTGACTTCGTCACCGCTCCGTGGCTGAACGGCGCATCGCCGGACTTCGCCACAAATGCGAATCACCCGATTCCTTCCACAGAACATGTTCAGTTAATGACCGATCTGTTGGTTGATTTCTTTGAGACTTATGTAACCGGCAGGCGACTACAAATGACTTTGATGACAAAAAGAAAACCGGCGATGGATGTGTTTTTTCGGTTAAAAAATGATCCGCAAGATTTTTAACGCCCCAGCACTTCGCGAACTTTGAAAGCGAGGGCGGCGGGAGTCGCGGGCTTCTGCAGGAAGGCGGCGCTGGATTCCAGCAGATCGCGTCGCACAATCTCATCGTCTATGTAGCCGGACGTGAAGAGCACCTTGGTATCGGGACGCACGGCACCCAGCCAGTCGGCAAATTCCTTGCCGCCCATCCTGGGCATGACGATGTCGGCAAGCAAGAGGTCGATATTCCGGCCGGCATTGCGGTTCGCGACCGCCTGTGCATCAATGCCATTTTCAGCCTGGAGAACGGTGTAGCCCAGGTTCGCCAGAACCTGGACGGTGATCTCGCGCACTGCAGAATCATCCTCGGCCACAAGGATCGTTTCCCTGCCGCGCGGCAAATCCTCCAGCCTGGTGCTGGTGTCCATGCAGGTGGGCTCTGCGTTTAAACGGGGAAGGTAGATACGGAACGTGGTACCGCGTCCCACCTCGCTCTCGAAAACAATGTGGCCACCGCTTTGCTCGACGATGCCGTAGCACGTGGCAAGGCCGAGACCGGTCCCCTTGCCTTTTTCCTTTGTTGTGAAGAACGGCTCGAAGATGCGCGCCTTGATCTCCTCCGGAATACCGACCCCGGTGTCGGCAACTGAGATCACAACATAGTCGCCCGGAGGCACACTTACGGGACGCGTGGAATCCTCGAGCGTGAACGCAATGTTCGCTGTGCTGATGGTAATAGCTCCGCCCTGCGCCATTGCATCACGGGCATTGACGACGAGGTTCAGAAGCATCTGCTCGATCTGGCCGGGATCGGCTTTAACACTACCAAGCACACCAGCCGCAATGGTGCGCAATTCGATATGCTCGCCGATGAGACGCCGCAGCATTTTCTGGAGATCGGCGACCACCACGCGAAGGTCGAGGATCTTCGGTTTGAGAGTCTGCTTGCGGCTGAAGGCAAGCAACTGCCGCGTCAGTGCCTCGGCGCGCTGGCCGGAACGGAAAATTTCCTGCACGAATTTGTAATGCCGGTCGGTGGGCTTGAGATCATTCATCACGATCTCGCTGTAGCCGAGGATCGCGGAGAGAATGTTGTTAAAATCGTGCGCGACGCCGCCTGCAAGCTGGCCGAAAGCTTCCATTTTTTGCGATTGCTGGAACTGTTCCTGAAGCTGCTTGATCTCGGTGATGTCGGTCTGCACGCCCACAAAACGCAGAACGCTTCCTTCTTCATCGAAGATGGGTGAAATGGTCAGGGCGTTCCAGAAAGTGGTGCCGTCCTTGCGGTAGTTGAGGACTTCTATCAGGCTGGCGCGGCGGCTGCGGACTGCGGTGCGAATTTTTGCGACGGCGGCGGTATCGGTATCGGGCCCCTGCATGAACCGGCAGTTGCGTCCAAGAACCTCTTCCTGGGTGTAGCCCGTGAGTTTTTCAAACGCAGGGTTGCAATAGACGATCGGGTGGTCGGGCAGCCTGGGATCGGTGATGACCACGCCCTGGTTCATCTCCTGGATTGCATTATCGCGCAGGCTCAGAGACTCCTCGGCGCGCGTGATCTCGATGAACCGGCCGACCTGGCTGCCGATGGCGGACATCATCATGAGCAATCCATGGTCGGGTGGAGTCATCTTTTCATTCAAAAACTCGAACACACCGAAGATTTCCCCTCCCCGTGCCACCGGAAAAAGAAACGCGCTGTGCAGGCCGGCGGCCGCTGCAAGTGGTCCCCGCGGATCTGCGTCGAGCGCCACATTGGAGACAGTGAGTGACTTTGTGTCCGACCAGACCCGGCCCGGCAATCCTTCTCCCGGCGCAAAAAATATCTCGTGATTGCCCGCGGCGAAAGCCGCCGCTTCCTCCGAAGGCGTATGCCATGTGGAAAAATGATGGAGTTTGAATTTGGAATAATCCATCTCCCAGAACGTGCCAACGCGCCAGCCAAGGCATTCGCAAATTGACTGGAGAACCTTCGGTGCGGCCTTGTCGAGCGTGGGAAGCTCGGAGAGGGCGCGGGTCACCGCGTATTGCAGGGCGAGCCGGAGTTCGTTGCGCTTGCGCAAAGTGATGTCATCGACAAATCCCTCGTAGTAGATCACGCGGCCTGTTTCATCTCTCACAGCACGCGCATTCTCGGCGATCCAGATCACGGTGCGGTCCCTGCGGTAAACCTCGGATTCGAAATTTGCGACTACATCGGTGGTATGCAACAGCCGGACAAACTCCTCGCGGCGGCCCCTTTTGACATAGAGCTGGCGACCGATATCCGTGAGCGCGGCCACCACTTCCGCCGGGGAATCGTAGCCGTAAATGCGCGCGAGGGCGGAATTGACGTTCAGGTAATATCCATCGGGCGTGGTCTGGAAAATACCTTGTGGAGCATTCTCAAACAGGCTGCGATAAATGGATTCGCCAGTGGCACCGGAATGGTCGAATCCGTCTTCATTGGTTCCGGGCACGACCGCGCGCATCAGGGAATCGCTGATGGGCTCGCTGCGCATAAATAATGGTTTCCCGGGCACAATACGTTTCAAAGCGGTTCTTGGTTTTCAGCAGATGCCGTGCCTCTGTAGGCTCTTTTAAGAACCAATGTCCCACGTTCTCCAAAACCTCCACAAAACCAATGACTTGCCCGAGTTTTATTCAATGCAACGATTTGAGAAAAATCTGATGCTTATGGCGTTGGCTTTCCGACCTGGAATGAAGATAGCGAAAGAACAGGGCAATACGGTCCGAGGTATTTCCTTTTCCACCAAGACCGGACATTATCTCCGGACCGGGTAAACTTGTAATCGTAGAGACTCGCCCGTATGTAACGCGGCGGAGTGGCAGGAAACGGGTCGGAGGCCAGGAGATCCAGCACATCGGGCGAGCCTTCCAGCAGGCGCTTCATGAACAGGATGAACCACCGGTTCTCCTGGTAACTGCCAAGCGCGGCAAACCACATCTGCCAGTCGAGCCGGGGCTGGAATGGGGCTACCAGCTTGGGCGCGCGATCCATGTCGCCGGGCTTCCATTTGAATTCGTAGGGCAGCCACGTTTCACCATCATTGCTACCCTCGACAATGATTTCGGGACGCGATTTTGTCATCGTACGGAAAAGTCCGTAGCCATTGAAGGTGCAGAACGGGGATACGAAACCGCAAACTTTGATCATGGAAACCGGCCATGGCACATTTACCTGGAATGCATCGGCAAGCTGCGGTGCCGACATCAGCAGATCGATCCCCGCAACGGGCGCAACCAGCCATGCCGGCCATTGCAAGCCCCTTCCCCGGGAGTTGTTCAGAAGTCTGTCCCGGCACCACGCAGGCCATGCATCATCGTCGAGCAGGAGCAGACAGAGCGCTATCGTGATCAGGTTGAAAAAACAGTAGTTGCCAGTGGCCGCGATGAGTAATTGCAGGAGGATCATCGCTGCGCATCCGACCCTGCGCACGTTGCGCGGCCCGAAGACAGAAAACGGCGCGGCTAGCTCCACAGCGAACATGAACAGCACCGAGAATGTTTCAAACCAGAGCGGCGTCTGGTTCAAGTACCAGCTTGTCCGGAGCGGAAGCGGCTGGGTCTGGTAATGATAGGTAAGAGCGGTAAGATCCTGCCACGATTTATCGCCCCATGCCAGCTTCACCACGCCGGACTCCAGCATGAGGCAGAATAACAACCAAAGCAGCAGCCAGCGCGAGAGACGCGAACCGCCGCTTTCGATTTTCCAACCGGGCCTGAAGTTGGGCGGGGCAAGGAATATCGAGAGAAATCCCGCTTGAAGCAGGAGAACGTCCCATTGAAAACCCATGAAAATATTGCAGGCTGCGAAAAGTGAAAGATAGAGCGCCCACAGCAGAAAGAGGCAGACGGCGGGAAAAAAACCGCACATCAACGCGCATGAAATCGCGATGCCTGCGCAGCAAAGTATAACGAGAAATTGATCGCTGCTGCCAAACCAGCACAACGTCGGCAGCCGCCAGTAACTTGCGGTCCCCAACTGTCCCTTCACCGCGTCCAGATATTCGCCTGCCGGGAGGATACCGCGCTTACCCGCCAGCCCGCGAATCTGCATGAGCAATGAGAGGAACGCGACGAAATAAACAAGCCCCAGCAACCGCAGGAAAATCCATCGCGCCACCAGATATGTGGGACGGCTTGCAACGCGTCCCCAAAGCGCACGTGTAAGAAACGAAAAGGCTGTGCGATGGTCCGCTACAAAACGATAGGCGATACGCGCCATGCCGGATAAACCGGGTATCGCCATCAGCAGACCCGGCACCCAGCCCGCTTTGCGCGAATATTCCAGCACACGAAACACAGCATCCGCACCGCTGCTCACCCTTCCATCGGTCTCAATCAATTGGACGGCATTCTCGAACGCCTCGTGCGGAATATCGGGATAATGGGACGCCACTTTCTGAAAAGGCTCGTAATCCACCGCATCCCCGGTGATCTCCTGCCAGCGGGTGATCCAAAACCGGCAGAAACCACAGTCGCCATCGAACATCATCAAGGGTCGTTCCTCAGGTGGATTTTGAACACGATAAGCCGGTGTAATTTGGTTTTCCATGCCCTTCCTCCTAATATAATCGCTTCAGGAACCATGCGCGAGCCTGTTGCGTCGGATCACGGTGCAAAGCTTGTTTAACTTGACCCTCAGGCTCTCACTAAATATAAGGATAAAAGTCTGTCACTCGCAGAAAGCTCCAAAATTCCGGAAGCCCACACCCCTTATGAAAAAAATCATCCTTTCCATTGCCGTCATCCTTGCCTCCATCCTTAACACCGGCCTGCTTTGCGCCGCGACACCGGAGCAGGAAAAAGCATTTGTGGATGCTTATAAAAAAGCGTTCGAGGCCAAGGATGAAGCCACGTTGAAATCCTTCCTCTACACGAAAGGGGCGGACCCGATGGCTCTTCAATTTTACACCATGATGATCACGAATGACATGGGGGCAAAGGTCACCAGCATCGAGCTCGTCGCCCTCACCCCGGACGATGTGAAAAAGGCGGATGAAACAAAGGATCTTCCCGGCGGCCAGAAGGCGAAACTCTCCTTGAAGCCGACAAGAAAACTGGTGCTTAAAACCGAGACTGCCGATGGCGACAACCATTCCACGAGCACCAGCGAATGTTTTGTGGCGGAGAAGGATGGCAAACTTGTCATTCCGGTTCCAGCCCCGGTAAAATAACCGGCCCGGGCGAAACAATGTTCCGCAATCACCCTGAAAAAGATTGAGGGTGAACACTGCATTTGTTTGCCCCCGCTCGCCACCTGATCCAGTATCGTGCTCCCATCGATCATGGAAAGAGTGCGCATCTATCAATTGTTCGTACGGCTGTTCGGCAATACGAACGAAACCCGCAAACCAAATGGCACGCTCGCGGAAAACGGATGCGGTAAATTCAATGACATCAATACCGCCGCCCTGGCATCGGTCAGGGAAATGGGATTCACACACCTGTGGCTCACGGGTTTGTTGCGTCAGGCCACCGGCACGGATTACTCTGGAATCGGCCTGCCGTCGGATGACGCAGACCTTCTCAAGGGTCTCGCGGGAAGCCCGTATGCGATCAAGGATTACTTCGATGTCTGTCCCGATTACGCAGAAAATCCCGCCAATCGCCTGGACGAATTCAAGGCTTTGCTGACGCGCATCCATGAGGCCAACCTGAAGGTTCTGATCGATTTCGTTCCGAACCACGTGGCGCGCAGTTACAATTCCACCGCGATGCCCGATTCCAACTTTGGGGCAACTGATGACAAGACGAAATTCTTCGATCCTCAAAATAACTTCTACTATCTCACCCCAAATTCCAACGGGCCGCCATTGCGTCTGCCTACGGTGATAAATGGCAAACCGGTCACACCCACATGCAAAATCGAAGGCATGCATTGCGATGGCTTGTTTGATGGCGAGAAGGACCATGGCAGGGTCACCGGCAACAACGCCGCGACATGGACTCCCGGCATTCATGATTGGTACGAAACCGTAAAACTGAATTACGGGTGGGATTTTATTAACAACTGTCGCGCCTGTCTCTCGACACTTATGCCCGATCTGCCAGTCCCGGATACCTGGATAAAGATGGACCGGATCATCGCCTACTGGCAGTCCATGGGTGTGGATGGTTTCCGTTGTGACATGGCCCACATGGTGCCGCAGGAGTTTTGGACCTGGGTTATCACCAAGGCGCGCGCAAGAAATCCGGCAGCCTACTTCGTGGGTGAAGCGTATGACAATGATCCAGCCAAAGTCCCTGGACTGACTGGAAATAAATTGATGACCGATCTCTTGAAAGCGGGCTTCAATGCGCTATACGACGATCCCGCTTACAAGGTCATCAAGAGAATCTACGATGGCCCATCCTGGGCCAATGACATTGATGCCGTCTGCAATGAAAACGCGATCTTTCATAGTTCGCTGCGTTACGCGGAAAATCATGATGAGGTGCGTCTTGCCGCAAGGGACAACTGGGCCAACATCGGAATGGAAGCGGGACGGGCGGTTTGCGGAATCCTGTACGGACTCTCGCGTGGGCCTGTGATGCTCTACAACGGGCAGGAGGTCGGCGAGCCGGCGGGCGAACCCGCGGGCTTTGGCGGCAACAACGGGCGCACGAGCATCTTTGACTACTGGTCGATGCCGGAAACGGCCAAATGGGTCAACGGGCACCGATACGATGGCGGACGGCTTTCCGAAGCACAAAAAAATCTCCGCGCATTTTACACGCGATTGATCAATCTCATCGGTGAACCTGCTTTCCGCGATGGCGAATTTTTCCCGCTGAATCCTGCCAACAACCGGAACCTGCAATTCGGTCGCACTGGCAATGATCCGGCAGGCGGCCATTACCTGTATGCCTTCCTGCGCTACGACGGGACAAGCAACCATCGATTCCTAGTGGTCGTGAATTTAAGCCGGGATCTTACATTCAAGGATGTGCCTGTGTTGTTCCCTGTGGAAGCCCTTGCTCCAATGGGTCTGCAGGGCTCGCCGGAAAAATCCAGAAACCGGACACTTCAATTCACCGAGCGTCTCGAAAACAAGCTGAAGCTGGGCGTGAGTTCCGGAGAATTCACGCTCAAGCGCACTTTGCAAATCCCGGAAATCGCGCCGCTTACCCCGTATTACTTTGAGATTACGGTGGAGTAAAAGGGACGCTGCTAAATAGCGGCGGCTTTTTGCGCGCGGGGATGGCGGATGTCCTCGGCGGCAGCGGCATAGACCGCGTCTTCCGCGATATTTTTCGAGTGATCACCCACGCGCTCCAAATGGCGCGCGATAAGGAGCAGGTTCAGGAAATCCGTGATCCTGTCCGGCGCTTCCGCCATGCGCATTGTAAACCGGTGGGCCACTTCCGCATTTGCCTCGTCCAGTTTTTTATCACGCACTTTCACGGCGAGCGCGAGATCCACGTCGCCCTCAATGAATGCCCGCAGGCTGTCCTTTAAAATCCCCATTGCCTCGTTAAACAAGGGCTCAAGATAATGCACGTCATCCAGTGCGGGATTTTGATTCAATTTTCGTGCGCGCTTGGAGATGTTGACGGCCTGGTCGGCGATGCGCTCGAGATTGCCGCTCAGTTTCATCGCGGAGATCACCTGCCGCAAATCGGAAGCCACCGGCTGGAACCGGAGCAGAAGCTCGATGCCGGTCTGGTCCACCTGTTTCTCAAGCAGATCGATTTCTTCATCATCGGCGATCGCGAGGTTGGAAAGGTCGTTGTCGCGCTGCAAAAGCCCCTTCATTGCATGCTGCAGATTGCGCTCGGTAAGGCTGGCCATCATAACCACGTCGTTGCGCAACGTGTTCAGCGCGTTTTCAAATGTCCCGAGAATATGTCGTGTTGGTGTTTCCATGGTAATTCAAATTTCAGTTCCGCCCGCGATCAACCGAACCGGCCGGTGATGTAATCCTCGGTTTGTTTTTGCGAGGGGCGCGTGAATATCTGCTGCGTGTTGTCAAATTCGATAAGCCGCCCGAGATAGAAGAATGCCGTCCTGTCGGACACCCGGCTTGCCTGCTGCATGCTATGGGTCACGATCACAATCGTGAACTTGGTCTTCAACGACTCGATAAGTTCCTCCACCTTGGCTGTGGCGATCGGGTCAAGGGCGGAACACGGTTCATCCATGAGGATAATCTCCGGTTCCACGGCGATCGCGCGCGCGATGCAAAGCCTTTGCTGCTGGCCGCCGGAAAGCCCCAGCCCGCTGTCGTGCAGACGGTCCTTCACCTCGTCCCAGAGCGCGGCGCCGCGCAGGCTGGTCTCCACTACTTCGTCAAGCCGCTTGCGGTCTTTGATCCCTTGGATTTTCAGCCCGTAGGTGATGTTGTCGTAGATGGATTTCGGAAATGGATTGGATTTCTGGAAAACCATCCCCACCTTGCGGCGCAGCTCGATTACATCAACATCACGGTCGTGGATATCGACGTTTTCAATCCTGATGTTTCCGCGCGTGATCCGGCTGATATCAACAAGATCGTTCATGCGGTTGATGCAGCGGAGCAGCGTGGATTTGCCGCATCCGGACGGCCCGATGAACGCCGTGACAAGCTTCTCGGGTATTTTGAGGTTGATGTCAAAAAGCGCCTGCTTCAAGCCATAGCTGAAATCGAAGTTCTCGATTTCGATTACCGTGCGTGGCGCGCCATTGTTGTTCGGAGATTCAAACATAACCTGCGGGGCTTTGGTGTGCTTCTGCGGTTGCGTAGTGTCCATAGTTCCTGTGATCCCAAATGCGCTCATAATATAGCTCCATTTTACCATTTATAGCGACTGCGAACTTTGATGCGCAGCACTATCGAGGTCAAAGCAAGCAGACTTACGATGAAAAGAAAGACGAATGCCGTGCCATATTGCACCCGCGAGGTGTATTCGTTCTGCGGGATCTTCGAGCTGACCACGTAGATGTGATAAGGCAGCGCCATTACACCCTGGAAAAAGAAACTCCCCCATGTCCCGGGGTGTAGAAACTGGACGCCATCCCACGGCATCTCATTGCGCACCACATAAGCAGCGGTGAACATAATGGGAGCGGTCTCGCCGGCAACCCTCGCGATGCCCAGCACGGATGAAGTGAGGATTCCGGGCAAGGCGTAAGGCAGCACGTTCGTGCGGATCGATTCCCACTTCGTCGCGCCCAACGCGAGCGACCCCTCGCGAAAGCCCTGCGGCACGGATTTAAGCGATTCCTCGCTGGCCGCGATCACGACCGGCAGGGCCATGAAGGCAAGCGTGAACCAGCCGGAAAGCAGACACACATTCCAGCCGGTGAAATTGAGGTAGGTATGCAAAGGCCAGAGGCGGAAATGCAGCACGTTGAGGTTCGGTTGCCCCTGGATGAGCGGCATGAAAATCACGAAAAGCCCGAAGCCGAAAAGTCCGAACACGATCGACGGCACGCCGGCAAGGTTCAATATCGCCAGCCGGATCATCTTCACCACGGGCCCCTGCTTGCTGTATTCGCTCAGGTAGATCGCGCTGAATACCCCCAGCAACAGGGCAATGAACATCGAGCCGACGATCAGCAGCACAGTCCCCACGATGCAGGGCCAGATGCCACCGGCGCAATAGACGTAATTTTCCGCCTGGATATCCTCCACTCCGTGCGCCTTCTTGTAGGCGCGAAACTCGGCATCGCCCATCTCCATCTTTTTGCCGTCAACCTGGAATACATACAATGTCTCCGGCGCCTTGCTCAGGAACGTCCAGTTGACGAAAGGCGGCGATGTCTTGAAAACCGTTCCCGCCCCCTCGTAACAGATCTTTGCGAAGATAAACGTGGCGCAAGCCAGGACAAAATAGGTGGCAAGGCGGAAAAACCAGAACGAGAGCTTCTCGATGATCCGGCTGGTCGAGTTGCGGGCTTTGAATGGGTTTGCGGGCGCGTGCATAACTTAGCCGATGGAGATGCGGTATTTCTGCACAATTTTCTGGGCCAGAAAATTGATAACCAATGAGATCAGGAAAAGCATGATGCCCACCATGAACAGGGCGCGGTAATGAATACTGCCACGCACCACCTCGCCCATTTCCTGGGCGATGATGCCGGTCATGGTATGTACAGGCTGGAAAAATGCGGCGGGGCCCTGCGTGAAATCGGGTATCTCGATACGGTTGCCAGCGCAAAGCAGCACCACCATCGTCTCGCCGATGACACGGCCAAAGCCAAGCAACACCGCGGAGATGATTCCGGAAAGCGAAGCCGGCACGAGAATGCGGACGATGGTTTGCAGACGGTTTGCCCCCATCGCATACGATGCTTCCTTGAATGCGCGCGGCACATTATTGAGCGCATCCTCGGAGAGGCTGAAAATTGTCGGGACTGCCATCAGGGCGAGCAGGCAGCCCGCGGTGAATGCATTCAAACGCTCCGTCATCGGGAAACCCGGAACCCATTTCAGGAAAGCCTGCTGCGACAGCCAGCGAAGCGTTTCCCCCAGCACGGCCACGCCGAAAAACCCGAGCACCACGGACGGAATCGCCGAGATGAATTCGACATAGGGCTTGATGAAATTCCGCTCCTTCGCACCGGCGATTTCACTCACATAGATAGCCGAGCATACGCCGAGTGGCACAGCCATGAGCATCGCGATGAATGAAACCATGATCGAACCGACCAGCAGGGGCATAAGCCCGTACCAATCCTGCCAGTAGCTGTTCGTCACCCACTCGGTTCCAAAAAAGGTAGAAATCGCCTTATACCATGGCACCGGTTTTTCCGGATCCCATGATTTCAAATTCTGTTCAACAGCCGGAAATCCGGCAAGATACTGCTGTGTGAGGTTTTTGAATTTCTCCAAGCGCGGCTGCAACTCCTTCACAGGCAGCACAGGCAATGTCGCGGTAAGATTTTCCAGCGCCTTTTTCAACTGCGCGCTCTTTTCCTGGTAAGCCGGGAACGTTGCCTGGATGGGCAAAATCTCCTTCTTGAGATCGATGTCTTGCACTGTTACTTTTGCGGCCTCCTCCTTTTTACCGGCTTTGAGGAGATTGCTCCGCTCCTCAATCATGTTCTTGTTAACCTTGAACTTGTCCTCAATGGCCGTGGTTGCGTCCGTAAGATCACCCAGCAGGCTCCTGAGATCGTCCACCGTGGAGTCGAATGCGTTGTTAAATTTGTCGAAATCCGCAAGGGCTGCGTTCGTCTCCTCCAGCGATTTGGATTTCAGGAGTGCCCTGGTCTGGCGCTCGCGCAGATCCTGCAGGTAACGGCTGAGTGCGGTGTGGTCGTTCACAACCTCGCGAATATTATCCACATATTCCTTGCCGGACTTGCGATACAACTCGACGCTTTGCCAGTTTTGAGGGAAGAAATTTGCGCCTTCGCGAAAAAGAAAAACAGTGATGAGCAGCAGCACCACGACTGCGCCTATGGCATTTCCGCCAAAGAAATACTTGATGATCTGATCAAAATTCAGCCCGAAAAAGCCGCCCCGTTTTTGTTTGATCGATTTTGAGCTCATGCAATTCCCTGTGTGGTATTCAGTTTTAAAATACGGCCCGCTGGAAGCTCTTTTTCCAGCGGGCCGCAATCGAAAGAACAGCCAGCCAACTTCCGGCTATTGGATAGGTGCAAAACCAACCTGCTGGACAATTTTTTGTCCCTTCGCGCTCACTGTGAACGCGGTAAACTCAGCCGCCAGGCCGGTCGGCGCACCGTTCGTGTAGTAGAACGTCGGGCGCGAATAGGCATAGGCCTTGGACTGGACCGTCTTGATGCTTGGTTCCACTCCATCGACCGCGAGTGCCTTCACCCCGGAAGCCTTGATGTAGGCGATGCCCACATAGCCGATGCCATTTGCATTTTTGCCGACTTCCGCCGCGATCTGCTCATTGCCCGCCATCTTCTGGGCGCTGCCGGCGTAGTTGCGCTTCTTCATCGCCATCGCGGAAAAATCCACGTAAGTGCCCGAAGCGGTGTTGCGGGTATAGATGGAGATCGGGCCCGGCTTGCCGCCGACCGCGCTCCAGTCCTTGATATCACCCGTGAAAATCTGCTCCACCTGCTTTTTGGTGAGTCCCTTGATGGAATTGCCGGAATTGATGATCACGGCAATACCGTCGTAGGCCACGATGGTGGGATGCAGATTGATGTTTTTTGAAGTACCTTCGGATACTTCCGTCATCTGGGCGCGGCGGCTCGCCATTGCAAGGTCAGCCGTGCCATTGAGTAGAGCTGCAAATCCTGTCGCGGAACCTTCCGCGGCAATTTTGAAGCTGGCCCCGGGATGAGAGGCTTTGAAAGCCTCGGCCAGTTGCGGCACCAGTTTTGCGCCGAGCGTGTCGGAACCTTTGATCACGAGGGTGTCAGCATGCGCAACCGAGGCTGCGGCTGCAAAACCAAACGCGAGTGTAAAAAACTTTTTGAATTTCATTTTAAATGTGGGAGGCCTGCGCGGGCTATACCGCGCAGGCCGTCCCGATGAGTTTATTGTTAGAACTTAATGTTGCAGTCCACTTGCACCAGATTGTAGTTGCGAAGGGTCGGGCTGCTTGAGGAACCGTTGAGCGTTCCGCCGGCACCGCCGGTGCCGAGTCCCTTGTCGATGATTTCGCCGTGGTTGTATTCCAGGCCCAGCGATACGGCATCCGTGAGTGCGTAGGAGGCCTTGAGCACGACTCCCTGCATGTTCAGGTGGGCATCGAAGATATCGTCGTCGACCAGGTTTGGATCGAGTGAGAACTGCTCACTGCGCTGCCAGTAAGCCATGAGTTCCCAATCACCCTTTTTCTTGATCTTGTTGACGGCGAGACCGGCCATCCATGCCGTGTTTTCATCACCCGACTTGAGGTGCCCCGCGGACGAAGCTCGGCCATTTCCATCCAGATTCCATGCGATGTCACCGAAGATGCGGAAAGGAATCTCCCACATCGTCCAGCCGAATTCCGCCGGACAGTCAAGGATCGCAAGATCGTTGATACCGGTCTGGTTGCCGCCGGGATCACCATTGAACGCAGTGGCAAAGTCGTTGTTTTTCTTGCCGCTGTACTGATAGAAGGTTGGGGCTGCCTGCAAGTAGATCGACTTGTTGAAGTTCAGCCTCGCACCCGCCTGATAGGCAAGCAAGAATGTGTCGTTCCTGCCGGCAGAGGAGCTGTTGAACTGGTTCTGCGGCGAGGCCGTGTCGTAGACGAACTGTCCGAAGTTCGCAAACAGATCGACCGTCATGTTACCGGGTTCACCGGGTGTGACGATAGCCTTGCCGGACTTGCCATCCGACCCCTTGCCGCCATCGGCGGTGGTGTCAGCTGTTCCGCCAAAAGGCCCAAGCGTGTACTTGAACTGCTCGGCAAAGCCTTCGGGATTGATATCCGGATCCCACACCATGGGCGTGGTCACAAGCGGATTTGGGATCTTGCCACCGGTAAGCGTCAGCCATGGGAACGGTGTGTTTTTCAGGTAGAGCTGGCCCACGAAAATCGTGCTGCCGAAGTCCACCTTTGTCACCGCGCTGGTTGTCGTGGTGGTCACACCCGTTACAACGCCTGCGCCATTCTTGGTGACCTTGACGCCGGACACCACGGTGCCCGAAGCGGTGCCTGCCTTGCCGAATGGCGGGATGTTGGTCCCGGTGTTGCTCTCCGTTACGTTAGTCGAACGGCCGTTGTTGCTGGTTTCCAGACGGACACCGAACATCCAGTTATCCGTCAAGGTGATGTCGGCGCCGAGGCGCAGACGGTAGCGGAAACGGTCCGCATTGGCGGTGTCGCTGGGCAGGCCTGCGCCGGCGTTCAGCTTGTTGCCCTCGCGCCATTCATAGCGCAAACGGCCGTCACCGTAAATTCTGATCTGGCTGACCGGCGCGGAAATATTGATTTTTCCGGCGGGGGTGGATGCGTATTCCTTTGCGAGTTCCGCACGTGTTTCCTCGGCTTCCTGGTCGGTGATGACTTTTTTCTTCACCAGCAGGTCGAGAAGCGCGGAATCCTGCGCACTCGCGACATTCGCGGCCAGCGCCAGCGCCGACACGAATGCCATTAGTTTAAGCTTTTTCATTTATCTCTCCTTGGTTTGTTGGTTTCACCGCTGATCCCGGCAGGTTGGGCCGTGATCAGGGTGGTCGCTTTTCAAACGACGTGCGGAGAGTGAATTGGCTTTGTTACAATTCCGTGACGGTAATGTTACAATTCTGTGACAATACTTTTATTACCGGGAACACAGTAAAAAGTAATATTTGCCCCCGGCGTTTCCGGTCACCAGTTCTCAACAAAACGGTTCAATTCCTCAAGCAGGACGTCGATTTTTTTGAGATCGCGCCGGCGGCCCTTCTCCGTTTTCACATCCAGTGTCCGGATAAGGGTGATGATGTCCCTGGCGTCGCGAAGGCGGGACGATGAAAGCTTCTTTTTTTTCTCCTCGGCACCCACCGCTTCGCGGATCTGTGCAATCTCGCCCTCGATGCGATGGGCGTAGCTGGCAATGATTTCACGAAATATTTTGCGGAGGAAATCCAACTCCTCCCCCGCGGATTTCATGGGCGAGGCAGTCACTTCGATTTCTTCAACTTTCATGAGCTAATGTCATCCAGTTTCGCAGGAAGACAACAGGATGTCCGCCCGGTGATTTGTTTTGCCTTTGTCATACAATGAACAGCGTAACGTAATACAGTTCAACCAAGGCACTTTTTTAACGCGAGTCGCGTGTATTTATCGTGAAAATAGAGCTGGTAGGCATCCCTTAGAATCCGGGATATTTTCCTGCTTTTGACAGGTTTCGATGGCTTCAAATGCTCACTCGCAAAGATATATCCCTTGGAAAATGGTTTCATGGCTGCATCCGGTTCCGGTAGATCATAGACAATAAACAGCTCAGTTTTGTTCAATAAAATCGATCATGCCGTCTCGGCCGGCTTTTTCTTCTGGCATGCCCGCTCGAGTAGCACCTCCTGCACGTTGACTGGCGCCTCATGCGCGTTCAGCCGTTTGTAAAACCCGTCGGCATTGAGTTCGCGCGCCTTGCTCGTATCGGTCCAGTAGAATTCCAGAACCTCCTCGATATGCTTTTTATGGGCTTCATCCTCAACGGGAAAACAAGTCTCCACCCGGCGGTAAAAGTTGCGTGGCATCCAGTCGGCGCTGGCGAGGTACACGAGGGATTCACCGGCGTTGACGAATTTGTAAATACGGCTGTGTTCCAGAAATCTGCCCACGATGCTTCTTAAGTGGATGTTATCGCTCACCCCCGGAACCTGCGGACGCAGCACGCAGATGCCGCGGATGAGCAGGCGGATGTTCACCCCTGCCTGCGAGGCCCGGTACAACGCGGCAATGATCCCGGGATCGACGAGCGCGTTCAGCTTTGCGTAAATGCCCGACGGTTTGCCCGCCCGGGCATTCACAATCTCGGCTTCGATCAATTCCAGCAAACGCGCATGCAGCGTAAACGGCGAAACCAGCAATTTTTTCATGCCGGGAAATTGCGAAACGCCCGTAAGAAGATTGAAAAGCACGGCGCAATCGTCGGTAATATCGGGGCGTGCGGTGAGCAGTCCCATGTCGGTGTAAAAACGCGCCGTGGAAGGATGATAGTTGCCCGTACCCAGGTGCGCATATCTTTTGATTCCATCCTTCTCCCGCCGCACCACGAGCGCGAGTTTGCAATGGGTCTTCATTCCCACCAGGCCGTAGACAACGTGCGCGCCGGCCTCCTGCAGCATTCTTGCCCATTTGATGTTCGCCGCTTCATCGAACCGCGCTTTCAGTTCGATCACCACCGTCACTTGCTTGCCGTTCTCAGCAGCTTCGATGAGGCTGGGCACGATCGGTGTGTCGCCGCTGGTGCGATACAGCGTCTGCTTGATCGCCAGCACGGAAGGATCCTCCGCGGCAGTGCCGATGAAATCGACCACAGGTTGAAAACTGTCAAAGGGATGATGCAGCAGGATGTCCCTTGTGCGTATCTCCTTGAAAATATTCCCCTCCAGCCCGGCTGTGACAGGCGCGGAGAACCGCTCATATTTCAATTCCGGGCGGTCGAGTTCCTCGAGCACTGAAAACAGGCGCGTGAAGTTGATCGGGCCGTCCACCTTGAAGCAATCCTCCTCTTCAAGCTTGAATATCTTCAACAACCGCTGTGTGATTTTTTCCGGGCAGTTTTTCTGCACCTCCAGCCGTACCGCGGCACCCCGGTTGCGGTGGCGGAGTTCCAGTTCGATGGTCTGCAGGACATTTTCGGCCTCTTCTTCATCGATGTACAATTCACTGTTGCGGGTGATTCGGAACTGGTGCGCCCCCTTCACCTTCATGCCATGAAAAAGCAGGCCGACATGGTGCTGGATGATGTTCCCGATGAACACAAATTCCTGCTGGTCGCCGGACTGGTGCGGCGGCGAGACAACCCGGGGCAGAATGCGCGGCACCTGCACGATTGCGAGGCTCGATTCGTCACCGTTTCCCGCGAGTTCCACGACGACATTGAGGCTTTTGTTAAGAAGTTGCGGGAAGGGATGCACCGGATCGATCGCCAGCGGAGTGAGAACCGGAAAGACTTCGTTTTTGAAATAATTCGCAAAGTGTTTTTGAGTCTTTGCACCCACGTCGGGATACGTGAGAAAGCGGATGGATTCCTTCTCCATGGCCGGCAGCAGTTTTTCCTTCCAGCAGCTGTACTGGTCGGCCACGAGTTGGCGTACCCGTTTGGAGACTACCATGAGCTGTTGTGTCGCATTCAGGCCATCCGACTCGCTGTGGCTGGAGCCCGTCTGCTTTTGCTGCTTCAAACCGGCAACGCGGACCTCAAAAAACTCATCCAGATTTGAACTTACGATGCAAAGAAACTTCACGCGCTCAAGCAGTGGATTCGTCTCGTCGAGCGCCTGGTCGAGCACACGCTGGTTGAATTCGAGCCAGCTCAACTCGCGGTTGATATAGAGTTGCGGATCGTCGAGTTGCGGAGTGATCATGGCGCGGCAATAGTCCGGATGCAGCCCGCAATCCTCCACGGAATGCCCTCCGGGGGCAAGCGATGGATTGTTACAATTGCGTTACAAAAACAGCCCTCCACAGAGAGCGCTTTTACCAAATTGTAACTGTTTCGTCATGTCTTTGGCACACTGCCCCGCCAGATTCGCAGCAGGGGCGGAAACTGCAAAGGGGGGGAAGGGGATGTTTCCGCAAGGGGGTGGATGGTCACACGTGGTTAGCGGGCGGGGTCTTTCATGGCCCCGCCCGTTGCCGTGCAGACTTCCAAGGGGGGAACACCGGTTTGCAACAAACACGTTACAAATGTGTTACAGACATGTTAAATTTCCATCGTTGTCTCCGCGCGGCTTTGACATCCCGGATTCTCCACTGCTTCATTGGGATGCATCAATGAACCGATACCGCACAGCTTGGATTTCCGACCTCCACTTGGGCACTCGTGGCTGCAATGCGGAGGCACTCCTTTATTTTCTAAGAACCTACGATTTCGATACGCTCTACCTCGTGGGCGACTTGATCGATATCTGGCAGTTGCGGCGCGGCATCTACTGGCCGCAATCGCACAGCGATGTCATCCAGAAGATCCTCCGCAAGGGTAGGAAGGGAACGCGGATCATTTACATCCCCGGCAACCATGATGAATTCATCTCCGGATTTTTCGGCGCCTACGGAAATATCACCGTGGAAAAACAGGCGATCCACGAAACCGCGGACAAGCGGCGCCTGCTCGTAATGCACGGCCACGAGCTGGACACCGTGATCCAGAACATCAAGTGGCTCGCCTACGTGGGTGATGCCGGTTACCAGATGCTGTTGAAGCTGAACCGTCCTGTAAATTTTGTGCGTCGCATCCTGGGACGGGGATACTGGTCACTAAGCGCCTACGTGAAAATGAGCGTGAAGAATGCTGTGAGCTTCATCGGTGACTTCGAGGAAGCCATCGTTCGCTATTCCAAGGAATATTCCGTGGATGGCGTGGTGTGCGGGCACATCCATGCGCCCGTAATCCGGAACATCGAGAATGTCGAATACTACAATTCCGGTGACTGGGTGGAAAGTTGCTCGGTGCTGCTGGAGGATCACCAGGGAAAAATCTCGCTGCTCACGAATATCCATCCTTCGCTTGTGGAGGGACAGGAACTCATCGATGAGACAGATGAACATGAGGATATCGCGTTCGCCGCTGGGGGCGTGCCGGTTGCAAAAACCGTTTCTCAGTCTTCCGTCTGAACCGGTTCCAACGGGAAACGGAGCACAATTGCCGTCCATTTTCCAATCTCACTTTTTGCCTCCACTGTGCCGCCATGAAGCGCCATGATGTGCTTTACGATGGACAGGCCCAGGCCCGTGCCGCCTTTCTCGCGGCTGCGCGCTTTTTCCACCCGGTAGAAACGCTCGAATACATGGGGAAGATCGCTCAAAGGAATACCGATGCCGCTGTCTTCCACACGTATTTCAAACCAACCGTCCCCGGCCCGTGTCGAGAGGGTAACCCTGCCTCCTTCCGGCGTGTATTTGATGGCATTTTCCAGCAGATTGTTTAACACCTGCTCCAACCGGAACTCGTCTGCGCGCAACGGCGGCAGGGCGGAATTCACGTCCATGTGAAGCGTGATATTTTTCTCCGAGGCCTTGATCATCCAGTCCTTGCTGAACTGTTTCAGGAAGTCCGGCAACCGGATGTCCGTAATCTGCAGTTTCGCGCTGCGGGACTCCAGGCGGGCGATGGTAAGCAGATCCTCCAGCAACGCATTGAGCCGGTGGGAATGCCTCTGCATCACCTCGTAAACCGGCACACGTTCCTCCAGCGCCATCGCGGGATCATCCAGCAGATTTTCAAGATAGCCGTGAAATATGGAGAGCGGAGTCCGCAGTTCATGCGAGACATTCGCCACAAACTCGCGGCGGATATCCTCAAGCTGTCGCAGGCGCGATATATCGTGAAACACCGTCACCATGCCGCTGATGTTGCCGTCCGCGCGCTTGATCGGCACGCAACTCACGGCAAAGTACCGCGGCACCGTCATCTGCGCCTCGTTAAGGATGGACACCTCCCTCGACTGCGTCTCGCCCGTCTGCGAAGTGGCGCGCAGAATTTCCTCTATGGAAGCCTCACGCAGGGCGGCAAGGGCGGTCTGCCGGATCGGGCTGTTGCGGACATTAAAGAGTTTGAGAAAAGAGGCGTTCACCAGCCGGATCACGTGTTCGTTATCCACCACCATCACGCCCTCGACCATGCTGGAAAGAATTGCCTGGAGGTTGAACTCTTCCTCGCTGATCTGGCGCTTGAGGCGGAATTGCTCATCGGCGAGTCTTTCAAGCTTGAGTGCCATGCGCATGAAACGACGTGCGCCGTGAAAGATGTAGCTCGCGGGCCGTTTTCCATCCACAATGTCATCCACCATCCGCTCAAGACGCCGCCATGGAAGCATGTAATCGCGGATCAGGATGATGCTGAGCACCACGACCGCACAGAGCAAAAAAATGAACAGCCAGTCAATCACTGGTCTGCCCTGCACGTTGCCGAAAATTCATTACGCCGGTTGGACTTCATTCCGTCATGATTCGATAGCCGAATCCGCGGACTGTATCAATATTCACCTTGCCCTTGCGAAGTTTTTCCCGCAGCCGTGCGACATGTGTATCGACGGTGCGCGTATCGAGGACGTTGTCGTAACCCCATACGTCGTTCAGCAGCACTTCCCTGCTCTGGACGCGACCGCGCCGCTCCATGAGTATAAGCAGAAGCTTGAACTCCGTGGGTGTCATTTCCAGCGGCTCGCCTTTCACGGTTACATCGAACCGTAAGCGATCCACGATAACGTCGCCCACAGTAAGCTGGTCCGGTCTCTCCCCCTGGCCGGCCACGCGGCGCACTACGGATTTCACGCGCAGCACCAGTTCGCGAGGGCTGAATGGCTTCGTAATGTAATCGTCCGCGCCCAGTTCCAGTCCCAGGATGCGGTCTATCTCCTCGGCCTTGGCCGTGAGCATTATGATTGGAATGTGCGCCGTGGCAGGCTCGCTTTTGAGCGTTTTGCAGACTTCGATGCCGGACATGCCCGGCAGCATGAGATCGAGCACGATCAGCATTGGCAGGTTTGCGCGCGCCTTGCTCAAGGCGGACGGCCCGTCCTGCGCCTTGAGCACCGTGAATCCCGCGTTCTTGAGATTCGTGCTCACAAGATTCAATACATCCGTCTCGTCGTCAGCCACGAGTATCTTGTTGTCGGTCTTCGTCATGTTGGGGCCGACTTTAACCGCAACATGCGGATTCGCAAGTTACAGTATTGTAACATTTCGCAGACTCCCGGCTACTGACTGAGACGGTTCAGGTCACGCTTTCAGCTCCGCTCCCGTGCTGGCATCGGTGATAAGGAAGTGCTCGTGATGGAACGTGGGCTCGGCCCGGAATGTAAGCCGGCCGGAATATTTACGCTCGATCTCCACGAGAAGTTCATCATCCTCGCTGCGAAGGCGTTCCAGCACACGGGGATGCACGATTACCTTCACATCGTGGATCGTGTCCAGATGCTTGCGCATCACTGCATGGAGGGCACGTTGCAGTTCCACGCTCATTGTCATGGCGCTCTTCACCTTGCCGCGGCCATGGCAATACGGGCATGCCTCGAAGACGGAGCCGCTGATTGATTCCGCGGCACGCTGGCGGGTCATTTCCATGAGGCCGAGCGGTGAAATTGGAAGCACGTGCGTTTTCGATTTGTCCCGCTTCAAGCGATCTTTCATGCGTTGGAAAACCGCCTGCTGGTCCCTTCTTGACTTCATGTCGATGAAATCGCCGATGATCAAACCGCCGATGTTGCGCAGGCGCATCTGGCGGGCCATTTCATCGGCGGCCTCAAGGTTGGTTTGCAGGATGGTTTTTTCGACATCCTTGCCTCCTTTATTGCGGCCCGTGTTCACGTCGATGGCGATAAGCGCCTCGGTCTCATCGATCACAATGTAGCCGCCGCACTTCAGCCAGACCTGACGGTGAAATGCGTCATCGATCTGCTTCTGGACATTATACTTCTCAAAAATCGGCATCGGCTCGCTGTAATGCTGGATGCGATTCCTGGAGCGGCGCGAAATCTGGCCCACGAGATCCCTCATGCGCTCGACCGAGGGAAGATCGTCGCAAATCACGGCGTCGATTTCATCGGTGAGGAAATCGCGCACGGTGCGGTCGATCAAATCCGGCTCGCGGAATACGCAAAGCGGAGCGGGTTTGGTTTTCATCTCGTCCTCGATCTGCTTCCACTGCTCGAGCAGCAAGCCGATGTCGCGCACGAAATAACGGGCGCGCTGGCCCTCGCCCACGGTGCGCACGATCACGCCCATGCCGTCCGGCACATCGAGGTCCTTCAAAATCTTGCGCAGGCGCTCACGTTCCTTCGGAGCTTCGATCTTGCGGGAGATACCGCTCTGGTCGTTATACGGCATCAACACCAGGTAGCGCCCGGCGAGACTGATGTTTGTGGTGATGCGCGGCCCCTTGTTGCTGATCGGCCCTTTGGTTACCTGCACAAGCACCTCGGAACCGACAGGATAAATCTTCGGGATATCCGCCGCGGTGATCCGCTTCTGGGTTTTTTTGCCGCCCTTGCGGTCCACCTGCTCCACGCCGCTGTCAAGCGCCAGGGGAAGCGCGTCCCAGAAATGCAGGAATGCGTTTTTCTCGAAGCCGATGTCCACGAACATGGCTTTCAGGCCGTGCTCGATGTTTTTCACCCGGCCCTTGAAAATACCGCCGACGATATTGCGGTCTGTCTGCCGCTCGACGTTGTATTCCTCGAGCTGGCCGTTTTCGAGCAATGCCACGCGTTGCTCGAGCTTCTCGCTGTTAATAATGAGTTTGTTGCCGGACTGCTTGGGGGCTAATCCGAGGATACGTTTAACTTTTTCGATCATGAAATTACTAATTTTAAAGGGTTGGGTTGTCTGGTGTTTTCCTAGTGGGAACGTGGTTGAGCCTGGGGGGCTGGCGTTCCCTGCTGTTTGTTGGGATGGAAAAATCTCTCGAAGATGCTTCTGCGGTCCGGTGCAGGCTGTGGCTTGGCGCGCTGTGGGAGTTTGCCGCCCGCATCGGCATCGGGCCGGATATCCGGTGAGGCGGCGGTTTTCTTGACCTGCGGCTTGTTTCCCGAATCGGTTGGATCGTTTCGCTCCTGGTCATCAGTCTGTCCGAGTACCGGGGCATTGTTTTTGTAATTGACCACGGAAACCATGGCAAAAGGATTATCCTTGTGAGCCGGTGTGAGTGGCTTGAGCTCGGGCGTATAGGTCCCTTGCTCCATGGCAAAGCATTCATCAAGGATTCGCGCGGCGATGGGACCTGCCACGGACCCGCCGTGCTCGCCTCCATTCACCATCACCGCCACGGAGTAGCGCGGCTTGTCAAACGGCGCGAAACAGCAGAACCATGCAATGGTATCCTTGGTCTTGCCGCGCCAATTCTGGGCGGTGCCGGTCTTCGCCGCGACGGTGATGCCCTTGAGCTTTGCAACGCTGCCCGTGCCACCCGGCTCGTTCACCACTTTCCAAAGCCCGAGCCTCACGAGATCAATCTGCGCCTTGGTAAAGTCCTTCCGCAAATCCGCGCGGATTTTCGGTTCCGGAGGGACGGCGATCTTGCCATCGTCATCCAGCACAGGCTTGCCATTGGGGAAGAGAACGGAGTGGATGAGACGCGGATAATAGGAAACACCGCCATTCGCCACTGTGGCGTAGGCCATTGCCATCTGGAGAGGCGAGGCCAGGTCGTAGCCCTGCCCGATGGACGCATTTGCCGTCTGCGCCTGCGACCACTTTTCCCGGGGGTAATGCTCCGCCATCCAGTCAGGTCCGGGGATCACGCCCGGGGCATCGTCGGAAAGCTCGATCCCGGCTTTTTCACCCAGCCCGAGTTTTCTTCCCGTATCATCGATTTCCTCGATTCCAGCCGCATTGCCATACTGGTAAAAATAACAGTCGCACGAAACCTTGATCGCCTCGGCGAGACCGATGGTGCCATGGGAGCCGCCTTTCTCCGCGATCCAGCAGTGAAAGGGACGGTTGCCGTAGGTCACCGCTCCGCTGCAGTTGTAGCTGTTGTGCCCGATTCCCTTGCGTAAACCGGCGAGCGCAGTCACGATTTTGAAAGTGGAACCCGGCGGGTAGGCGCTCACCGCCCGGTTTACGAGCGGGTCGGCGTCATTGTTATTCAGCGCCTCCCAGTCCTTCGTCGAAATGCTGGGAATGAAGGTGTTCGGGTCGTAGGATGGCACGGATGCCATTGCGAGGATGTCACCGTTATTCGGGTCGATCACGACGGCCGCCCCGCGGCCCACCGCGCGTATCGCATTTTCCGCGATCATCTGGATGCGGGCATCGATGGTGAGGTAGACGTTTGCGCCGGGCTGGGGGGGCTCGACGCGCACTTCGCTGTCGATCACACCCTTCACATTGCGCTGCAACACACGCACACCCGGCTTGCCGCGCAGATACTCGTCCATCGCCTGCTCGATCTGGGATTTGCCCTCGATATCGGCCTGGTAGAAATTGTAGTCGTGCGCATCCGGCAGCGAATCAACATCGTGAGGTTTACCCACGTACCCCAGCAGGTGCGCTGCGAACGCGCCGTACAGATACTGGCGCACAGGCTTTATTGAGATATCCACGCCCGGCAGGCCGACGTCATGCTCGGAAAACTTTGCAATCGTGGGGAAGTCGATATCCTCGATATAGGTGAAGGGAATCTGGCTGTCCGTATGGAAATGGCTTTGCAGGCGCTTGGCGTTGTAATCCTTCGCAAGATCAAGCTCCTGGAGCCGGGGGACCACGGCGCTGTTGACCACCTTGAGAATGTCCACTTCGTCCATGTTCTTGGCCATCCCCTTGAACGTGCCGAGATAATAGCGGCGGGGGACCGCCTGCCCTGTTTCCTTTGCACGCTTGCGGAATTCGCGCACCATTTCAGGCAGATAGAAATCCACCTCGTAACTGGCGCGGTTCTGCACCAGCGGAATGCCGTTCCGATCCCGGATTTCCCCGCGCACGGAGGGAATGCGGACCCGCACCTCGGAGCGCCCGATGATCTTCGCCGTGTAGGCGGAACCGCGCGCCACCTGCACCCACCAGAGCCTCCCCACTATCGCGCCCAACCCGCACAGGAACAGGAAACCCAGGACCTGCACGCGGAGTTCAATGCGGGGGCGGCGGCGGCGTGACATGTATGCAGCCATGGCCTAGTTGATGCCTTTCTCCTCGGGATTGATCTCGTATCCGACCAGCGAGGCAATCCAGTTCAGGGAAAAATAAAAAATTGGTGCGAGCAGGGCGGCAACGATACCGGCGCCGCCGATCTTCCACCAGATTTCATTCGGAAAAATGAGTCCGCCCCTGCGGATCGTGATCATGAGATACTCCGCAAGTACGATCACCGAGGTAAACAGCCCGCTGAACAGGCAGTGAATTTCCCAGCGGCCGCGTTGAAATAGAGGACGGAATCCGCTCATGATTGCGCCAAGGGCTGCATAAAGCAGTATTGACCATCCGAGCGAAATTTCAACCGAGGATTCCAACGGTTGCACCGTAAGGGCATCCCACATGAAGCCGGATATGAATGCCGTGGCCAGCATACCCCAGGATGGCAGCGCGAGGGCCCCGTAAAACATGATGACCGGCATAATGAGAACACGCGCGCCAAAAAGCCACGCAAGCGGCGGGATGAACTCCTGCACCACCAGTGAGGAGAAAAGGCCGGCTACTAAAATTGCAAAGAAGATCATTTTTTTCCCACGACGATGAACACGTCCTGCAAGGTTGTAAGATCGACCGACGGAATCAGGGTTGCCTTCCCGTCCAGTTCACGCACCTTGAAGTCCTTGACGACCCCGATGGCTACTCCGGACGGATAAACTCCGCCCACGCCCGAGGTGTAAACTTTTTGTCCGGCCTTGAGATCCGCGGTTTTTGAAAGAAAATTCAGGCTGATTTCCGGCATCGAGGTCGTGGAAGTGCGCTCGCCGCGCACGATCCCCTGCTCACGCGTGCCCTCAACACTCGCGGCGACCTTGCAATTTTCGTCGGCGATCAGCAGCACGGTGGAAACATTTTTGGAAACGGTGGTGGTCTTGCCCACGAGGCCGTCCTCTGTGAGCACCGGCATGTCGGGATCGATGCCATCGTCAAAACCGCGATCAATCTTCACCGTGTTCCACCATGAACCGGAATCGCGTGCGATGATCCGTGCCGGGATCAACTGGAACACCGAACGCTCCTCGTAACCGATGGCGCGGCGCAGCCGGTTGTTCTCCTGCTCAAGATCGCGCAGGGTCTGGTTGATGGTCTTCAACTCGCGGTTCTGCGTGACGAGGATTTTATTGTCCTGCTCAAGCTGCCCGAGCGATTTCAAGGCCGTGCGATACGTGGAGATACGCACCTGTAGCGACGACCCGGTCCGGAAAAACGGGGAGATCATGCCCAGGAAGGCTGACTGCACCTTGATCGTGTTGCGGGGATTCAGCGCGAGGATGATGCCCACGGCGATCAGGAACACGACCAACGCTACGATGTTAGTCCGCCTCATTGATCATCCCCTGGCAATACACTGGAAATTGAACTGTTGGATCAGTGGTTCCACTGACGGTCAGTGGTCGCAACCTGTCGCAGGAATTTCAATTCGTTGAGCGCGCGGCCCGTTCCCTCGGCCACGGCACTGAGCGGATCCTCGGCCACGTGCACCGGCAGGCCCGTCTCCTCGCTGAGCAGCTTGTCGAGGCCGCGGAGCAATGCGCCGCCGCCAGCAAGCACAAGGCCGCGGTCCACGAGATCGGCGCTGAGTTCCGGCGGGCAACGCTCAAGAGTGACACGCACCGAATCAACGATTGTTGAGATTGGTTCAAGCAAAGCCTCGCGCACTTCCTGCGAGGTGATCGTGAGTGTTTTTGGAAGACCGGCAACGAGATCGCGTCCCTTCACTTCCATGGTGGTCTCTTTTTCGATGGGATACGCGGAGCCGATCTTGATTTTGATTTCCTCGGCAGTGCGCTCGCCGATCATCAAATTGTATGCGCGCTTCATGTACTGGATGATCGCCTCATCGAGTTCGTCACCCGCAACGCGGACGCTGCGTGAAAACACGATGCCGGAGAGCGAGATCAGCGCGACTTCCGTGGTGCCGCCGCCGATGTCGATGATCATGTTGCCGGCGGCATCCTGCACCGGCAGGCCGACGCCGATTGCGGCAGCCATCGGCTCCTCTATCAAGTAAACTTCACGGGCGCCTGCGCGTGTGGCGGAATCTTTCACCGCGCGCTTTTCCACTTCCGTGATGCCGGAGGGAACCGCAATAACGACGCGGGGGCGGACCATTTTACGGCGGTTGTGCACCTTCGAGATGAAATGCCGGAGCATCGCCTCGGTGACTTCGAAGTCGGCGATGACGCCGTCCTTCAAAGGGCGGATAGCGACGATGTTGCCGGGCGTGCGGCCAAGCATGCGCTTGGCTTCGTCGCCCACGGAGAGCACCTTGTTTGTGCCGGCCTGCACTGCGACCACGGAGGGTTCGCGCAGCACAATGCCGTGATCGCGCACATAGACGAGGGTATTCGCGGTACCTAGATCAATCCCGATATCATTGGAAAAAAGTCCGAGGAGTTTGTTAAGCATTCAAAAAATTCTTCGTTGAAGGTGAAAATATGTGTTGTTGTCCGTCCCAAATCCCGAAAAAGGTGAGGTCGCCCCAGCGCGTCTCGTTGACCAGTCCAGCCAAATGAGACGACCTGCTTTCTCGAAAGCCCTTAGTATGTAGGAAAAGAGGGCTGCTATCGTCAAGGCAAACCATGGCAAATGTGAAAAATCAGCCATTTATGGCCTTCCAGCCGTGATATTTACTAAAAAAGGGGCCATAAACGGGCAAAACGACCGGCATTCCGGTTTTCCGGCCCCAAACAAACCACGAAATACCCGGTCAGCCTTCCAGATGGGGAAATTTTTCCACAACCGTTTCCCAGTCGGATTCGACATCCTGGAGCTTGATCCATGTTTCGGATGAAATTTCGCCGCGCCGGAAACTTTCCTCGACAGCTTTTTCATCCGGCATCTCGACTTCCTCATTATCAACCAGGAGCAGGTATCGCATAATGCACTTCGACAAACGACGACAGAAATATCCGCGATGCGCGAACCAAAAACAATTCGATTTCACGCTTGGACTGGAGGATAATCTGATTGCGTGAAAATACCCCTCATGATTCCCCTCCATTATTGCGCGCTTGTCCCGGCAATGCTGGTTTTCATCACCGGCTGCTCCACGGTTTCGTCGCGCACGGAGGAACGCCCGCAGGCGTTCAACAACCTTCCGCAGGCAGAACAAGACCTTGTTAAACAAAGTAAAATAAAAGACGGGATGAGCAAGGACGCGGTTTACATCGCCATGGGAAAACCGGACAGGATCGTCCCCGATACCACCCACGGAAAACCGGGCGAAACGTGGATTTACTTCGGCGTCCACCAGCAGGTGATTTCGAATTACCACATAATTCCGCGCCCGGCGGGACGCGGTTTTACAACCGCAACGGTTTACAATCCGATCTATATCACACATCGCTATGTGCGGAGGCAGATCTTTTTTCAGGACGAAAAAGTAGTTGCATGGAGCGAGCCGGTGTCCCGATAACGTCTGCATGGCTTATTCGTCATTCTCCGATTTCATCGCCGCGCTCGACAAGGCCGGGGAATTGAAACGCATCAGCGTCCCGGTCGCCACGGAACTGGAGATCACGGAAATCGCCGACCGCGAAATGAAATCGCCGGGCGGCGGAAAAGCGCTGCTTTTCGAAAAGCCAACCATCAACGGCAAGCTCTCCCCCTTCCCTGTTGCAATCAACACCATGGGCTCGTGGAAACGCATGGCGATGAGCATGGGCGCGGCGAGTGTGGATGAGGCCGCTGCCGAATTGGGAGCGCTGATGAAAGCGAAGCCGCCTGTGGGAATCCGCGATGCCGTGAAACTGCTCGGCCAGGCGCTGGAGCTGCGCCATGCAAGGCCGCGGATGGTGAAGGATGGCCCGTGCAAGGAGGTCATCCATAAATTCGACACACCCGCCATGCACACCGGGGCATGGCCCGCCGCTCCGGATGTGAAATCGCCCGCGACCGGAAATTCACCCACGCTGCTCGACATCCCGATCCTCAAATGCTGGCCGCTCGATGGCGGGCGGTTCATCACGCTCCCGTGCGTGGTCACGAAGGACCCGGACACCGGCGAGCGGAACGTGGGGATGTACCGCATCCAGATTTACGACGACAAGACCACTGGCATGCACTGGCAGTTGCAAAAAGTGGGCGCGCGGCACGGGCGGCGTTATTATGAAACAGGCACGCGCATGCCTGTCTCAATTTTCATCGGCGGCGATCCCATGTTTCCTTTTGCGGCGACCGCCCCCCTGCCCGACGGACTCGACGAATTTCTCCTCGCCGGTTATCTCCGTAAAAAATCGATCGACCTCATCAAGTGCGAGACGAATGATCTCGAGGTGCCGGCAAATTCTGACTTCGTGATCGAGGGATACGTCGACCCGCAGGAACCGCTGCGCGACGAGGGGCCTTTCGGCGACCACACCGGCTACTACACGCTGCCGGAGCCTTACCCTGTTTTTCACATCACGGCGATCACGCACCGCAAGGATGCGGTTTACCCGGCGACCATCGTCGGCATCCCTCCGATGGAGGATTTTTACATCGGCGGCGCGAGCGTGAAATTATTCCTCCCGATTTTCAAAATGAACTTCCCGGAGATCGTCGATATCGCGCTGCCCGCCGAGGGGGTATTTCACAACCTGGTGTTCGTGAGCATCAAAAAAATCTACCCGATGCAGGCCTACAAAATCATGCACGGCCTGTGGGGCATGGGGCAGATGATGTTCAGCAAATACATCGTGGTGGTGGATGACGACGTGGATGTCCACAACACGAGCGACGTACTTTTCCGCCTCTGCGCAAACACCGACCCGCAACGCGACAGCATTTTTACGAAGGGCCCGTCGGATGTGCTCGACCATGCCACCACGGAGATCGCCAGCGGCAGCAAGCTCGGCATCGATGCCACTAAAAAACTTCCCGGCGAGGGCCACAACCGCGAATGGCCGCCGCTGATCAAAATGGACGAGGGAACTCGAAAGAAAATCGACCAGCTTTTCAAATGAATCCCAGGCGCCTCATTCCCGCAATCGCCGCCGTTTTCGCCACCGTCTGGATCACGGATTTCCTTGTCCACGGCATCTGGCTGCAGGGCGATTACAGGGCAATGCCACATGTGTGGCGCGACCCGGCCTCGATGCAGGCGCACATGGGCTGGCTGATATTTGCGCAATTATTGTGGGCGGTGACTTTCGTGCTGCTGTGGGCAAAAGGGTTTGCGAAAAAAGCAGGCATCGGCTGCGGGCTGGCCTACGGGTTACTGATGGGATTCTTTTTCCAGACAAACACGCTCGTGCTTTACGCGGTGCAGCCGCTTCCGGGATTTCTAATGGCGAAATGGTTCGCCGCCAACATTGCCGAGGGCGTACTTGCCGGCATCGTGACGTATCTCGTTTACAAACCGCTGCCGGAAGGCTGACCTTCAAAACAGCATCAGTTGCTCTCCGGGACGCCGGAAATGTTTTGCGGTGAGGCCGGGAAAATCGTTCTTGATGCCCGCCTTTTTGCAGCCCGCCTCATGAAGCGTCACGATCTGCTCCGCCCAGATCCCGCTTCCCCGGAAGCGTGATCCGAAGTTCGGGTCATTCAATTTGCCGCCGCGCATGTCGCGGATGCGGTTGAGTATTTTTTCCTTGCTGCCCGGGTAATGCTCATCGAGCCATTTCTCAAACAGCGCCGCGACTCCGTACGGGAGCCGCACCGGCACGCAGCCGGCAAACCTTGCCCCCGCCTTAGCCGCCGCGTCGAGGATCGCGGGCATCTCATGCTCGTTCAGCCCGGGAATGATCGGAGCGGTCATCACTCCCACAGGCACACCGGCCTCCGCAAGCATGCGGATCGCCTCCAACCGGCGTTGCGGTGGCGATGTGCGCGGCTCCATATTTTTGCGAAGCTTTTCATCCAGGGTTGTGATGGATACTGCAACTGCGACCGCATCGAATTTTGCGAGTTCCGAGAGCAGATCGATATCGCGCGTGACGAGATGGTTCTTCGTCACAATGCCGACGGGGTTGCGAAATTCCAGCAGCACCTCCAGGCAGCCGCGCGTAAGCCGGAATTTCCTCTCGGCGGGCTGGTAGCAATCCGTCACGCCGCTCATGGCGATCACCTGCGGCTTCCAGCGCTTCGAGGATAATTCCTTGCGCAGCAACTCCGGTGCGCGCTCCTTCACCATGATCTTGGACTCGAAATCCAGCCCCGCGCTGAAACCGAGATATTCGTGATTCGGCCGCGCGTAGCAATAAATGCAGCCATGTTCACACCCCCGGTAGGAATTGATGCTCGCGCTGAAACCGACGTCCGGACTGTCGTTACGCGCAATGATCGATTGCGTGCTGTCCTTGAAAAATTGCGTGCGTGGAAGCGGAGCGTCTTCCTCCGCGCAATCCGGGTCAGGCTCGCAGGAAAGCCGCTCGAAACGGTTCGTCGGATTGGCGCTCGCTCCGCGTCCGTGCGGCGGTTTGTTCGGTGCTGTCATGAAAAAATGATAGCATCCGGATACCGTTCATACGAACGGTATTTTAAATAAATTTAAGAATGAAATTATAGCCGTATTCTCAGGGCTTGATAAACCGCCCGCCCGTCGTCGGATCTTCCACAACGGAACCATGTGGGATACCGCGCGTATCGATCACATTATAGGGCCGGTAGGGGCTTTCCACCAAGCCGCGGCCAAGACCGCGTCCGTAGGGAAGTTGCTCGCCTTCGTAATAACCGCGATCGTCCGCGCGGCCAATGAGATGCCCGATAAGCGCCCCCGTGCCTGCGCCGAGAGCGGCGCCCGCCAGTACGTTACCGGGTCTTCCATGCCCAAGAGCGGCCCCCATGAGGGCGCCCCCGGCGGCGCCAGCCATGGCTCCTTTTGCGGTGGGTCCACTATCGCAGGAGGTCAGGGCCATTACCGGAGCGAGCGCGAGTGACGTTAAAAAAATGCGGGTGTGTTTCATGGTATTTCTCTTTCTTATCTATCGTTCCCGATGAGTTGACGGATGCTTTTTATCCTCTATTCAAAAAATTGGCCACCCAGGCACACATGACCACGCCAAACTTTCTGGCCTTGCCGAGCGAGTATCTCTGCTCAAGCACACGGAACCCACCACGCTCCATTTTATCGAGCAATTTTTTGTAAACGCTGTGCATGATCTCGGCCGCCACCATGTTGCGGGCATCTTCCGGCGGGAGTTCCGCGACAGCGCTCGCATAAAAATCGCGGGCCCGCCGGGCCTCAAACTGCATGAGCTCATGGAACGCCGCGTTCTGCTTTCGCGCGGCGAGATCCTCGATGGAATAATGAAACCGCTCCAGGTCCTCCAGCGGCAGATAAATGCGCTCCCCGTTTGACCAGTCCTCGCCGATGTCGCGGATGATGTTGGTCAATTGCAGCGCCAGCCCCAGGCTCACGGCATATTTTTTACAACCGGGATTCGTGTAACCGAAAATCTCGATGCTCGCCAGGCCCACGGCGCTGGCGACGCGGTAGCAGTAAAGCCGCAGATCCTCAAACGTGCGGTAACGCGCACCACCAAGATCCATCTCCACCCCCGCGATGATTTCGCGGAAATACTCAACCGGTATGTGGTATCGGGCGATCAGATCCCGCACTTCAGGGGCCAGCGCCGGCTCGCCTTCAAACGGCGTTTCGAGACATTTGCGCCAGCCGTCGAGTTGCGCGCGGCGCTCTTCCACGGGGATGGATGGCTCGTCCGCAATGTCATCGACGATGCGGCAGAACGCGTAAAATACGGTCATGTCACTCCGCCGTTCGCGCGGCAGCACGATGAGCGCAAGCGCGAGGTTCGACTTGCTCGCTTTTGTAATCTCTTGCGCGTTCTCCCCCGGGGTCACACCGTCGCCCCTCCGTCTTTCAAGGCGGTCTGCGAGTCGCGGCAGATGACACCGTCGGCCACTTCAATGATCCGGTCGGTAAATCTGGCCAGTTCCCGTTCCCTTGCTGTCAATATCACCGTCGTGCCAAATTCGGTGGAAGCGCGCCGTATGGTTTCGAGAAAACTGGCAAGCCCGTCCCCGGCCATCTCCGCATCCACGTCCTCGATGATCAGGATTTCAGGCTGGTTCACCAGGGCGCGGGCAAGCGAGACGCGATGCTGTTGCACGATGGTAAGATCGCCGACTGACGATTCCGCAAAATTTCCCATGCCCGTGAACGCCAGCATCCCCTCGGTGCGGCGTTGCGCTTCATCCGGCCCCGCATCCGAGAGCTTGAAAAGGGGCATCGCAACATTTTCCGCCACCGAGAAGGACGGAAGCAGGAAGGGCTGCGCAAAAAGAAATCCAAAATGCCGGGTGCGCAGTTCCGCGCGAAAATCCTCGGCCAGCGCCGCCATTTCCTCGTCCCGGAAAAAAATTCCGCCCTTGTCCGGCGCATCGAGAAGCCCGAGCAACCGCAGCAGCAATCCCGCGCCACTTTGCGCATCGCCGCACAGCAGATTCAGTGTCTTCGTCTGGATCGAGAGCGAAACATCACGCACGCAGGACGAAGCCTCGCTGCCGGGAGCCGTCGAGCGACTCACGCCGCGCATTTCCAGGATGATGTTTTCGTTTCCAGCCACTAGTATTTGATCCAGTTGTCGGCATGAATCCGCCCCGCCTCGGAACGTTTGTAAAGGCAGACCCAGGTCGCCAGCATCCACCCCCCGACGAACGCCGCCAGCAGGGGATAAATCACCCGCCATGCCACTGTGACGACCGTGATCACCGAGCCTTTTTCAAAATCCGCGCCCGCCGTCTGCTCGGGAAGATTCGCAAATCCCGCGCTCACCACCCCGTTGAGCACATTCAACGCGTAGAAATGGATGAACGCAACGATGAGAAACCAAATTAACGGCCACCAGTCCTTGCGCAGGAAATGCAGGTAATCGCCAAACGCCTTGCGCAGGGTTTCGCTATGAAACGTGAGGATGATCTGCATGCCCGAAAACAGGACCAGGAATGCGACGAGAAGAGGACGCGCGACATGGTCGTTGTAGTAAAACAAAACCGACACCGGTGACACGTAATGGGTGAAAGGCGGTATCACCGTGACGATCTGCGGCAGGCTGATGAAAACCGTGCTTACCAGCATCATGATCGCCGACCATTTCATCACAAAGCTGAACCGGCGTATCGCAAAATCAAGCAGATGCTGGCGGGTGAAGTTCAATCCCCTCACCCATGCATAAACCATGAGGATGAGATAAATCTGCACGCAGACGCCGAACATGATTTCAAACAGGAACGAGAGCCAGTCCACAAAAAACGAGCATTCCAGCAGGGGCAGGCCCGGCATCCGGCTTCCCATTACCAGCAAAAGAGGACCGAACAGGAATGGCTTCACGAGCGCCGCAATCGCGCACAGCAGGATGCCAAAATGAATGAGCCATCCAAACCCGTCGAATCTGCGCCGCAGCGCCCTGAAAAGGACTCCATGATGCCCGTCCCAGTTTACGAGAAACAGCAGGGCTGCGATCGCTGAAAAAGGAAACGTGGTGATCAGCACATTGAATACGCCCGCCACGCCCTCCAGGGAAGGCAGCACACCTTTTTTCAAAATCGCAGAGAACGAACTGCCCGGCAGAAACCAGGGGCGCCACGCGACGAACACGGGCCGCTGCCCTTCCTGCAGGTAGTAGTGGCTGAACACATCCACGCTGATCTGGAAGATCGCGTAGCAGAGCCCGAAAAGCGTGAGCATCATCCAGAGCGTCGGGTAGCGCGCCATGCAGCGCAGGCCGTCCCGCAGGCTTGCGCGCACGGGACTGGCGAACATCACCAGCAGGTAGCCGATAACCGCGCCAGCCAGCAAAATCCATGGCCGGTATGTTTCGGGAAAAGGCATGATCAGGATTTGCGGCTTGATTTAGAGTTCCTTGAAATTTTCCAGGTGCAGCACGTTGTCCGGCGTCAGGAATGCGGGCCCGCCCATCACGGCGGCTCCAATGAAAATCTGCGCGGACTTCAGCGTCATCTCGGCGACGCGCAGAATCTCCTCCTGGCTGTTTCCCATCACAATCATCCCGTGGTTCTGGATCAATAGGAGTCTTGGCATCACCTTGTAACGATCGCGCCAGAGGGCGAGTTTGCGCTTAACTTCTTTTGCAAGGGGCACGCCGGGATCGGCATATGTCACGAGCAACGATGAGACTCCGCGCGAAATAACCTCGTGGGCGATCGTGCGGCGCTCGGCAAACTGGCGGGCCCGCGGCGAACCGATGATCTGGTTGATCTCCACTGGCTGCACGTGCACGGCGTACTTCGTGTCATCGAGGCTGAACAGGTAGGCGAAAAGGATCGCATCCAGCGCGGGCCTCAATGTCGTGGCGCCCACCTGCACCTCCGCAAGGTCTTCGTCCGACACGGCGTCCAGCGACATCAGTTCCGTGGTTTTCACAAGATCCATCTCCACCATGTCGCCCGCGGTAAGCGCCGTGAGATATGCGCCGCGTCGCGATACCATGAGGTTCGCGCCCGATCTCACCGCGCATGCCCCCTCATCCCACAGCACCATTCGCGAAGGATGCCTTCCTATGGCATGCGAAAGCTCAATCAGTTCGGATAAATCTATGTCAGACATGGCACTTTCCGGTCGCGCTCCCCGAGCGTGGCCATATTATTTGATCAGACCCCAGTGGGAATTGAAAGGCCAATAAACGAGCAGGCCGCGCCCCATGATGTTCTGCTGAGGCACCTTGCCCCAGTCACGACTGTCAGAGCTGTGAAAGCTGTTGTCCCCCAGCGCGAAATAGGATTTCGCGGGCACCCTGATTGTGTTCTCGGGATCGATGAGGTTATTCATCGGCCTGTAAAACGGCGTGCCGTCAGGGTTGAAAAACTCCGCGGCATTCGAGTAGCCGCGGTAGCCATTCTTGCAGGCCATTACACGCTCGTAACCAAACCCCTGCGCCCGCGCTCCGTTCTGATAAAGGACTGGCGGATCGATGCGAAGTTCGTCGTTCGGCAGGCCACCGACGCGTTTGATATAGAATTGCGAAGGCCCATCGGGATTGCGCCGATTGTCCTGGGTCTGGATGTTTTTGGTATTGAAAACGAACACATCCCCCCTCGCAGGCGTCCGGAAATTGTAGCTCAACTTGTCCACGAAGACATGATCCCCGGCATCCACATACCCCCGCGCAATGATATCGCCCTTGTGATATTTGCGCGTCGCATCGACGTGGAAGTAATGGTAGAGCGTGTCCACTGGGACATGGACCGAGTAGATCTGCCCGCCGCATTCAAAGCGCGTATAGGTGAAAATGAAGAGATTCTTGACCTCCTCCATCTGCGTTACCATCCCATCCGCCTCGCAAACAACATTGATATAGCCCCTACCCATCAGCAACCCGGTGGCAATGCGTTTCAAAATATTCGGTGGCGGCGATTTCGTAGGGTGCCCGATGATGCCATTCAGCGTCGGCTGCATCGAACCCGTGGGAATGGTGAATGGCTGCAAAAAATAAGTGCGCACGCCCAGCGCCACGATGATCGCCACGAGGAATACCTCGCAATTCTCCCGCCAGCCGGCATCCGACGGCGGGGGGGAATACTGCCCGGCGAGCTGGTCGAGACGCTTCGCCTCCTCCTCGACGGCTTTCTCATCCTTGCGGGCCACCGCCTCGTCCAGCTTCCTCATCTGCGTCTCGAAATCGGCAACGGTCGCCCCGCTCCAGAGATCCTTCTTGTAGTCGAGCAGTTTGCGGGCGCTTTTCAATAGCTCCCGGGCTTCGCTGGCGTAACGAGGTGTGAAAAATCCAAACATTGCGGTGATGAAATGGGAAACCGGCGTGAATCGGAAGCTAAAAATGCACGCAGGAAAATCCCGGTCTCCGAAGAACTATGAATGTGACACGATATTTTCCGGCATTGTCATTGCATCTTCCCACAGGCTTCCGTTTATTTGTTACGCCCCTTCATGAACAAACGGATTAAAATCATCATGCGCGATCTTCTTCTGGCATTGGGCGGATTCGTAATGCTTTTGTTTTTCTTCCAGAACAAAATGATCTGGTTTCCGCGCCATTACGCGGCGGATTACAAGCTCACCCTGCCAAAATCCATAGTCGAGCTGCGCTATTCCACGTCCCGGGGAAAACAATGCTCATTTTATATACCACCGGCAGACTCCCCCGCAGCGGCACCCGCGCGCCTGTGGGTGCTCTTCTGCGGAAATGGATCAAAGGCACTCGATTGGACGGACTTGATCGCGCGTGATCCGGAGAAGCGCGACGGCTTCCTGCTCGTGGAATACCCTGGTTACGGCTTCTGCGAGGGAAACGCGACGCCTGCGGGGATACGTGAATCAGCGGCAAAGGCTTTCACGGAACTTGCCGCCCGTTTGCAAACCACTCCTGCCATGATGGAAAGCAGGCTGAACGTGCTTGCCCATTCCATCGGCTGCGCAGCCGCTCTCGAATTTGCCGCGCTGCATTCCGTGCAGCGTGTGATCCTGGTCGCGCCGTTCACCAGTCTGCGCGACATGGCAAGGCGCACCGTCGGCTGGCCGCTCTGCTGGCTGCTGCGGCACAATTTCGACAATCGCGCGCGTCTCGCGGAACTCGCAGCGCGCCCGCAGCCGCCACGCGTCACCATTTTCCATGGCAGCGCCGACGCCTTGATTCCCATGCAAATGGGACATTCGCTGGCGGAGATGTTCCCGAAAATGATCACTTTTCACGAAGTCCCCGGCGCTGATCACAATTCGGTCGTTTACGATGCTGAACGCGAAATTTTCGCGGCGATGAATGAATAGCACCGCAAGCAATGCTCAATTCCTCGAAGCGATCACCTGAAGCCTTGCAGTCTCGGTTTTTTCCCAGATCAGTGCTTTTAGCAGCATATCCGGGTGGGCGTAGCGCTCGTCGATCGAAACGGCCTTCTTGAACGCGGCATCCGCCTCGGCCCTCCTGCCAAGCGCATCGAGGGAAAGCGCCATGCATGCAAATTGATCGGCTGATTTCCCCCCGGAAAGCTTGATCGCGCGTTCAAACGCGGCCACTGATTCCTTGTACCTCCCTTTTTCATGCAATGCGCCGCCGAAACCGGCGTAGCTGTCCGGCGAAAACGGGTTCCTTGATGCGGAATCGCTCCAGAGTGCAAGACTGTCGTGCCATACTTTTTCGCGCTGAAAAGTCACGCAGGCAAGCGGAATGGAAAGCAGGATTGCAACCGCCATGCCAGCCTTTGAAAAATCCGGCCACCTCCAGGGGATGGTCGCAAGCATAACCGCAACGCCCGCCATCGGGAAATAAAGAAACCGATCCGCCATGGGCCGGTAGATCGGCATGAAATTGGCGACAGGAAGCAGCGCCAGCCAGAAAATCGCAACGCCTAGGGCGAATTGACGGTTGTAAACCGCGAGGAAGATTTGCGCAGCGACCACCGCCACCACCGCCAGCATGCACCATATGTATTTAAAATTATGGATGGAGTACAGGCCATAATCCCCGGTAAGGCCGCGCGGCCAGACAATGTTGCGCAGGTAGCAGGCCAGGATGCGCGGCTGTAGAAAATTCGCGTCCGCAAGCGACCCTGCGAGGTACTGCGGTTTCTGCGTGAAGATGATTGAGTGCGCGGGCGGCAGCGTGAAGCGCGCGGTCAAAAACAGCCCCACGGCCAGTAAAGCCGCCGAGCAAAGCACGATCCAGCCCTTGTGCGGCTCCGTACGCCGGAAAAGCAGCCAGTAACAAATCAGGACCGGGGGACCGGCCACTCCGTTTTCCTTCGCACCCACCGAGAGAAAAAGAGACGCCACGCATGCCGCGCCGATCAGCATGTTTCTTCGGGACCACATGGGCCGGAACTCCGTCGCAAGATTCAGCGCCGCAAGCACGAAAAACGCAGCCAGCAGATCCTTGCGGTAGCTGATTTCCGCGACTGCCTCGGAGTTCAGCGGATGCACCGCGTATAGCAGTGCGGCGGAAAACGGAATCCACACGCATGCATCGTCCCGGAGTATTCTGCAAAGCCGGAATATCAGCAGCGTGACGCCGGCGTGTAAAACAATGTTCACAAAATGATGTCCCGCCGGGTTTGCGCCCCACACTGCCCAGTCAATCATGGCTGTCGCCACATAGACGGGCCGGTTGTTGTCCATCACGTCCATGTGCATGATGCGAAGCGTCAGCACATCGACAAGATTGCGCAGATGGTGGATGTAGTCGTTCGCATACACCGTCATCCGGCCGTCGTACACGAAATCTCCGCCGAGCATCGGCAGGTAGAGGGCGGTTGCCACCGCCGCCAGGATGACCGCAGCCAGAAAATCAACCCGCACGGGCGCCGGAAGACCCGGAATCCGGATGCTCTGGGCCTGTGCGTCGCCGGGGTTCAATTCGACTTGAGCACTTCGATGAAGGCTTCCTGCGGGATGTTCACCCGCCCGATCGCCTTCATCCGTTTCTTGCCTTCCTTCTGCTTCTCCAAAAGTTTGCGTTTACGGGAGATGTCGCCGCCGTAGCATTTCGCGGTCACGTTTTTGCGCATGGCGCTCACGCTTTCACGCGCAACAATCTTGCCGCCGATCGCTGCCTGGATTGCGACCTGGTAGAGCTGCGTGGGAATGACTTCCTTCAATTTCGCCGCGAGCTGCCGTCCACGATATTCCGCCTTGTCGCGATGGACAATCGACGAGAACGCATCGACAGGCTCCCCGTTCACGAGGATGTCGAGCTTCACCAGCTTGTCGGCGCGATGGCCTGCATGCTCGTAATCCATGGAGCCGTAGCCGCGGGTGATCGATTTGATCTTGTCGTTGAAATCGACCAAGATTTCGTTCAGCGGCAGGATGCAGGTAAGCATCACGCGCTTCGTGTCGAGCGATTCGGTATGATCGAGGGCGCCGCGCTTTTCCATGATCAACTGCATGAGCGGCGAAATGTATTCGTTCGGCACCATGATGAAGCATTTCACAATCGGTTCGCGGATCTCCTCGATGACGCTCGGGTCGGGCAGGAACTCGGGATTGTCCACATGCAGCACTTCGCCGTTCGTCTTCTCCACCTCGTAAATGACCGAGGGATATGTGGCGATGATATCCATGTTATACTCGCGCCGCAACCGTTCCTGGATGATCTCCATGTGGAGCAAGCCGAGGAATCCGCAGCGGAAACCGAAACCGAGCGCGACGGAACTTTCCGCCTGGAATACGAAGGATGAATCGTTGAGCTGCAGCTTGCCCATGGCAGCCTTCAGGTGCTCGAAATCGGCGGTGTTGATCGGGTAAATGCCGCTGAACACCATCGGCTGCACCACCTGGAAACCGGGAAGCGCCGTGGTGGACGGAAATTTTGTACCTGTAAGCGTGTCGCCGATCTTGATTTCCGAGGATGTCTTGATGTTTGCGATGACATAGCCGGTATCGCCTGGAACCAGCTTGTCCCGGGCGACCATGCCAGGGGTGAAAACACCGACTTCCTTCACATCATAGGGCCGGTTGTTGCTCATCATCTTCACACCGTCGCCGGCCTGAAGTGAACCGCTCATCATTCGCACATAGGTAACGACACCGCGATAGGAATCAAAAGTGGAGTCAAAAACGAGTGCGCGCACCTTTTCATCGTCCCATTTTTTGGGAGCCGGAATACGTGCGATGACAGCCTCCAGGATTTCCTCGATACCAATACCCGCCTTGGCGCTGGCAAGAATCGCCTCATCACCGGGAATCGCCAGGATTTCCTCAAGTTGTTTCTTTACCGTTGGAATATCCGAGTTTGGAAGGTCGATTTTGTTGATCACCGGGATGATCGTCAGCCCCTGCTTGTTCGCCAGGTGGACATTCGCGACAGTCTGGGCCTCTACGCCCTGCGCCGCATCCACGATCACCAGCGCCCCTTCGCACGCCGCTAGGGAGCGGGAGACCTCATACGCAAAATCGACGTGGCCCGGCGTATCGAGCAGATTGAGCTTGTAATTGTGCCCGTCCTTGGCCTTGTAGCGCATTGCCACCGGATGCATCTTGATCGTGATGCCCCGCTCGCGCTCCAAATCCATGGCATCCAGGAGCTGGGCCTGCGAATCCCGCATCGCGATGGTGCCGGTGAATTCCAGCAGACGGTCGGAAAGCGTGGTCTTCCCGTGATCGATGTGGGCGATAATGCAAAAGTTGCGGGTATGTTGTATGGACGGCATTGAGAGCCGGAAACTATGCGTAAGGAATGGGGAGCGGTCAATTACTTCCATCCGGTTAAAAAACCGGACAATGCATTCACGGATTGACCAAAATAAAATCCTCTCCAAAGTAGCACCCATTATGGGCACTCAAGAAACAGGGGATCACGACGAACTACTCACGACCAATCGCAAGGCGCTGACAATTAATCTCGACCAGGAAAAATACGGCACATTTGCCGAAATCGGGGCCGGGCAGGAGGTCGTGCGCAACTTTTTCCAGGCGGGCGGGGCGGCAGGCACGGTGGCAAAGAGTATCTCGGCCTATGACATGAAATTCAGCGACGCCATCTATGGCAAAAGCCAGCGCTATGTCTCGCGGGAGCGCCTCGACCTGATGCTCGACCACGAATACGTGCTGCTGAAAGAACGGCTCATGGAAGCGCGCGGCGCCAACACCACCTTCTTTGTGTACGCAAACACCGTGGCGGCCCGCAATTACAAGGGGACGAACGAATGCCACGGGTGGATGGGCATCCGCTACCAGTTCACGCCGCAATCGGAGCCGAACGACATCGTGATCCACGTGCGCATGTGGGACAAGGAGAACATCCTCCAGCAACAGGCTCTCGGCGTGATCGGCGTGAACCTGATTTACGGCGCGTTTTATTTCAAGGACGACCCGAAGCAGTTCATGAAATCTCTCTTCGACCAGCTCGGCACGGACCGCATCGAGGTGGACATGATCAAATTCTCCGGCCCGGATTACCGCAACGTAAATAATCGCCTCATGAGTCTCGAACTCGTGCGCCTCGGCCTGACAAACGCCGTGATGTTCAGCGCCGCCGGCGACGTCGTCCAGCCTTCCGAGGTGCTGCACAACAAGGCGATCATCGTAGAGCGCGGCAGTTTCCGCCCCGTGACGCTCGTGAACATGGACATGCTCCGCTGTGCGTGCGCGCAGTTCGCGCAGGAGCCCGACGTAAAGGGCAAGGATGTCATCGTATTGATGGAAATCACGATGCACAACCTGCTCGCCTCCGGCCAGCTCGACCACGAGGATTTCCTGGCGCGCGTGGATACGCTCTCAGCCCTCGGCAACGATGTGCTGATTTCCAATTACTCGGAATACTACCGGCTCAGCGCCTATTTCCGGCGTTACACGAAGGAGATGATCGGCCTTGCGATGGGCGTCAACAACCTCGTCGAGCTTTTCAACGAAAAATACTACGAAAACCTCGCCGGCGGCATCCTCGAGTCGTTCGGGCGATTGTTCCGCAATTCCGTAAAACTCTACATTTACCCGATGCGGCAGACTGTTTTCGCACGCTATGTTGCCGGGACGGATGCGCCGGATCCGACCCCGCAAATCGCAAAAACCAGCTTCGCCTCCAACGTCCTCATCACCGCGAGGAACGTCCAGGTCACGCCACGCCTCCAAAACCTCTACATGCATTTGCTGGAAAACCACTACATCGATTGCCTCGTCGGGTACGACGAGGAGGTCGGCAGCGTTTTCTCCCGCGACGAGCTGAAAAAGATCAAATCACAAGGCTCGGACTGGGAGAAATACGTTCCCACCCAGGTCGCGGAAATCATCAAGCAGCGGAATCTCTTCGGCTATAACAGTGCGGCAACCCAGTAAGGTATCGCGATTTAACAGGTCCGGCGGCGGAAAAGTTGGGATTGCAGAAAGCGCCGATTAAGATTCAAATTACCTCCCCCATGAGCATTCTGTTGCACGCCATTAATTCCGCCGTAACCACCTTCCAGTCGCTCGCGGAACTTGAGAAGCCGCTCAGCCGCGCCGCCCAGGTCGTGGAACAGTGTTTGCGCGGCAACCACAAGCTGCTGGTATGTGGCAATGGCGGCAGCGCGGCCGATGGCGCGGATTTTTCCACCGAGTTTGCATGCCGTTTCGTCGCCGACCGCAGGCCGTACCCGGCGATCAACCTCGCGACCGGCGGAAGCCTGCTTACGGCAATCGGCAATGACTACAGTTTCGACGAGGTGTTTTCACGCCAGATCTGGGGCCTGGCAAACGCGGGCGACGTCGTGGTCGCGGTCTCCACCAGTGGCAACTCGAAGAACATTATTCGCGCGCTGGAGGAAGCCAGGCGCAAAAAACTCGCGAGCATCGCGTTTCTTGGCAGGGACGGTGGCGCCTCAAAGGGACTCGCACAGGTGGAACTGATTGTTCCCCACCACACCACCGCGCGCATCCAGGAGGCGCACAAGTTCCTGTTTCACGTCCTCTGCGAGATGATCGAGGGCAACCTGGAACGCGAATAACCACGTGACACCAAAGGTTTACGAACACATCTTTGCCGTATTCGCCTTCGTGACAGGCGCGGTCGTCGGCTCGTTCCTGAATGTCTGCATCTACCGTTTGCCGCTCGGGCTTTCCGTGAACAAACCGAAGCGTTCCTTCTGCCCCTCGTGCAAATACCAGATTCCATGGTATCGCAATCTCCCGCTCATTTCATGGGTGGCGCTGCGCGGCAAATGCGCGAACTGCGGCAGCCCGTTTTCGTTCCGCTACTTCGGAGTGGAATTGCTCACCGCGCTGCTCTTTCTGGCCGTGTGGGAAAAATGCTGGGGTTCGGGCCACGCGATCCTGGCGCTTCCCTACTGGATTCTGGCAAGCCTCCTGATCGTGGCCACATTCATCGACTTCGAGCACTTCATCATTCCGGATGAAATCACCTGGGGCGGCGTGGGCGCCGGGATCATGCTCAGCCTGTTCATCCCCTCGATGATGAACGTGAGTGTCTTCTGTCACGGCCCGATCTGGTCGGCCATCGGGGCGGCGGCAGGTTACTTCACCCTATGGGGCGTGGTCGAGATGGGCAAAATTGCTTTTGGAAAGAAAAAGGTCACGCTCGATATCGCCGAGCCTTTCACATGGAACCGCATTGAAGATGATGCGGAATTGAAAATCGGCGAAGACTCCATGCGCTGGAGCGATCTTTTTTTTCGTGAGCGGGATCAACTTGTGCTCAAATGCACACGGGCCGACGTCGGTGGAAAACATTACACAAACACGAATCTTCATTTTTACCACGACCGCCTGGTGGTAAGCGGGACGGAACACAAACTCGAAGGCCTCGAACCGGTTTCGGGCCATGTTTTCGAGCTCGTCATCCCGCGCGAGGCGATGGGATTCGGAGATGTGAAATTTATCGCGGCCATCGGCGCGTTTCTCGGCTGGAAGTCGGTTTATTTCACCATCGCCAGCGCCTCGATGATCGGTGCGATCGTCGGCTCGGTGATCCTGCTTCTCAACAAACGCCATTGGTCCTCCAAAATCCCATTCGGCCCCTACCTGGCACTCGGCGCGTTAATCTGGATGTTTGCGGGGTCGGAAATCATCCAGTGGTACTTGAATCATTTTTTGTACACTCCTGATTATTAGCCCCAAAGCCCGCTATGCCAAAACAAGCCGTCTTTTTTCTGATCGATACACAAGGCGCCAACTGTGTGAGTTGCTACACAGGAAATACCCGCCTTGGAACTCCTAACCTCGACCGCCTGGCTGAGGATGGCGTGCGGTTTGAACGTGCCTACACGTGTTCACCTGTCTGCGGCCCGGCACGGTCTGCGATATTCACCGGCCTGTATCCGCATTCCAATGGAGTGCTCGGCAACAACCAGTCCCCGCACCTGGATATTCCCACGCTCGGGCAGCGCCTGAAGGATGTCGGCATCCATACGGGATACATTGGAAAATGGCACCTGGACGGCACGGATTATTTCGGCAACGGACGTTGCCCGGCAGGCTGGGATCCGGAATACTGGTTCGACGGCAGGAACTACCTGGAATCGCTTCCGGACGATGCAGCGAGGGATCTCTCGCGAAAAATGCTTGGGCCCAAGGAAGTCGCAGCGCATGGCATCACGGCGGAGTTCACGCATGCGCATCGCACAGCGGACCGCGCCCGGGATTTCATCGCAAAACACAAGGACAAGGACTTTTTTCTCGTGGTGTCAATCGATGAACCCCACCACCCGGCCATCTGCCCAGAACCTTTCGTTAGCAGCTTCGACAATTTCATTCTTCCCGTGCCGAACGCCGATGATCCCCTGGAAAACAAACCGCGCGTCCAGCGCGAATGGGCGGAATCCGCCTGCGGGGGCTTGCGACACTCGCTCCTCCGGAAGGACGGAAAGGCTCTGTTCTCCTCTCCCGGGTATTTTGCCTGCAACAGCTTTTGCGATCATGAGGTGGGCCGGGTGATAGAGGCCATCAATGCAAATGTCCCGGAAGCGTTGCTTGTTTATACGGCTGATCACGGCGACTTGTTCGGCAGCCACGGCCTGTCGGGCAAGGGCCCGGCGATGTACAACGAAGTAACACGCATTCCGCTGCTGGTGCGCCGGCCCGGGCAGGCGCCTGCCCGCAGTGTCTCCATGGCGCCGGTTTCCCACATCGACCTGGTGCCCACGTTTCTCGAATTCTTCCATGTTCCGGTTCCTCCGTTGTTGCAGGGCAAAAGTTTGATCAGGCAGTTTTGCGCCCCGGAGACAGCCACACACGACGCCATTTTCATGGAGTTCAACCGCTACGAAGTGGATCATGGATATTTTGGTTCGTTCGCCCCGATCCGCTGTATTTTCGACGGGCGTTACAAGCTGTCGGTTTCACTCATCGATACCGACGAGCTGTACGACCTGGAAAAAGATCCGCTGGAAATGCAAAACCTGGTCCACGATCCGGCTTGTGCGGAGATTCGAGATCAATTGCACCGGCGCCTTCTTGCCTGGATGGAAACGACGCGCGATCCTTTGCGCGGCCCGCATTGGGCGCGGCGCGCGTGGAAGGATCAGGGTGGGTCGGCATGGATCGGAACCACGCATCCCCGTCCATTCGACGAAGCTTATTATCCCAAGACACTGCTCTATGAGACCGGCAGGGTTGCCGGCCCCTCCTTCTACGGGGAAGAATGAGGCTACTGCTGGGACTGGCTCTGCGTGGCCTCTTCCGGCTCCATCCATTCGCAGTAAACCTTGAACATCGCGCTGGCGATCTCGATGAGGCGAAGCTGCGTTTTGTCCAGATATTGATGCAGCCCCGTGTGAAAAATGTCGTTGATCGTCGCGAAGCCGAGATCGGAGCGGAGTTGCCCGGCCAGCCGCTCCGCCTCGTTTGAAAAATGCCCTATGTCGCACCCCGAGAGCGCGTGGAGAGCCTGCACAAGGCCATCCACGGCAAACCGGATGGAACGCGGGAAACTGTCGTGCAAAATAATGAACTCCGCCACGCTTCCAGGCGTCACCCGACCGGTGTGAATCTTGCGATACGCCTCGAACGCGCTGCACGATTTCAGCACAGCGATCCATTGCAGGGTGTCCACATCGCCGCCGACCTCCTCGCCGCTCGGCAGCAGGATGTGATACTTGAGATCCAGGATGCGCGACGCGGAGTCCGCGCGTTCCAGGTATTTTCCAACCTGGAGAAAATTCCACCCTTCCCCGTGTGTAAGCGTGGCATCGGTAGTGCCGCTGAACTGGTGCGAGCAATCCACCACATGGCGGTAAAAATCAATCGCGCTCGCCGCAAAAATCTGGCGCGCAGACACGGAGTTCAGCCACAGGTAGAGGCTGTTTATGCGCTCCCACATCTCACTGGAAATATATTCACGCACCGTGCGGGCATTCTCCCGTGCGCGACCGACAGCGGACACGATCGAATTCGGATTCTCTTTCGCGAATGTCACGAACTCGCACACCCCGTCACCGGTGACTGACGCGTAATTCTCGTTGAAAAGCTTCTGGTCCTCCAGCGTCGCCAGAATCGGAAGCCAGTCCCGCTTCTCGTCATAGTCGGAATGGTCCATGTCGAGCGTGAGCTGGAGATTTACATCCAGGATGCGGGAATTATTCTCAGCCCGCTCGATATAGCGGCCAAGCCAGTAAAGGGATTCTGCGACGCGGCTTAACATGGAAGGTAAAAATAGGAAATTGAAATGGTCATCCTTCGTCGTCCAGCACCCATGTTTCCTTGCTTCCTCCGCCCTGGGAGGAATTCACCACCAGCGAACCCTTGCGGAGCGCGACACGCGTGAGGCCGCCGGGGATGATCGTGATTTTTTCCCCGTATAAAATATAGGGGCGCAGGTCGACGTGCCGGCCTTCAATCGCGCCATCGCAGAACGAGGGCGCGCGTGAAAGGTTCACAACCGGCTGCCCGACGTAATTACGCGGGTTTTTGATGATGGCCTGCCGGAATTTTTCATGCTCTGCGGCGGTCGCATGCGGGCCGATCAGCATGCCGTAGCCGCCGCTTTCGTTCGCGGATTTGATCACCAGTTCCGGAATATGGTCGAGCATGTACTTGCGGTCCTTCTCAAACATCGAGAGGTATGTCGGCACGTTTGGCAGAATCGGATCCTCACCCAGGTAGAACTTGATCATCTTCGGCACGAAGTAATACGTCACCTTGTCGTCGGCCACCCCGGTGCCGATTGCATTGGCAAGGTTCACGTTCCCCTTGCGATAGGCATTCACGAGACCGGGAACGCCCAGCATCGAGTCCTTGCGGAACACCGTGGGATCCAGAAAATCATCGTCGAGGCGGCGGTAAATCACATCCACGCGCTTCAGCCCCTTTGTCGTCTTCATGTAAACGACATCGTCCTTCACCGTGAGATCCTGGCCAACCACGATCTCCACGCCCATCGAGCGTGCGAGGAACGAGTGCTCGAAGTACGCGGAATTATAAATGCCCGGTGTGAGCAGAACCACCGTGGCGTCAGGATTTCCATTCGGCGCGACGTAGCGCAGGAGGTTCAGCAATTCCTGCCCGTACGACTCCACCGGTTTCACCCGGTGGCGTCCGAAGAGCTTCGGGAACACACGCTTCATCACCTGGCGGTTCTCCAGCACATAGGAAACGCCGGAGGGACAACGCCCGTTATCCTCAAGGACAAGGTAATTTCCGTCGTTGTCGCGTATGAGATCGGACCCGCAAATATGGATGTAGATGTCCTTCGGGACATCGAATCCCATGAACTCGGGCCGGAAATGCGACGCGCTCGTGATCACTTCCTCGGGAATGATCTTCTCCTTGAGAATCCTCTGGTCGTGGTAGATGTCGTGCAGAAACATATTCAGCGCCGTAATGCGCTGCACAAGCCCGCGCTCGACATGCTCCCACTCCTGCCTTGGGATGATGCGGGGGATCAGGTCAAAAGGAAAAATACGCTCCGTCCCCTGGTTGTCGCTGTAAACGGTAAACGTAACCCCTTGGTTCAGAAAAGTGCTGGCAGCCAGCGAACGTTTGCGCTCGAACTCCTCCGGCCCCATCTCCTGGAAGCGTTCCAGGACTTTTTGGTAGTGGGGCCTCGGGACTCCCGGCGCGCTGAACATCTCGTCGTAGAATCCCCCAGTGTCGTAATCAGAAAAGAAAACTCCCATTTCTTTAAATGCCAGTCCCTGCCCCTCGTTTAGTGTATTAATTACTACATTCCAACCAATTCCGGTTCGAAGTCATACTCTGTACTCACAGAATTGAATTTTGGATAGATGAATTTTGCGGCGGGCACATTCGATTTAGTCACGCCATGGGCTTTTTCCAAGCCGGCGTCACGCAACAACTCCAGGGATCGGTGCAATAATGTAGTGCCCAGGCCGCGATTGCGATATTCGCTCAAAATACAGGGGCCGGAGAGAAGGTGGTTCTCCGCTTCCTTCGTCAAATCCAGGGCCGATGCGCCGATGATGCGGGAACCGTGGGTTACCACCACACAAGGCACTTCCTTTTCCACAAAAACGCGGTCGATCTGTGCTTCAAAGTGTTCACGCAGGCTCTTGACCGTGTCGCTCCAGTTCATGTCCAGCGAGAATGCGCTGGCGATCACACTGCGCACGCTTGTTTCATCCTCCTGCGTCGCCACACGGATGTGATAATGCGAATCCAGCTCGCTTTTCGCAGCGGCCAGTTTGCTCAAATCCCATGTAAAACGCATCCAGCGGACCAACTTCATAGGCTCGCAATTTATCGTCAATTGCATGGAAAGCAATCACGAACGAAATGAAAATATTACCGCCTGAAAAACCCTGGAAATCCACCACGAAACCGCTTTAATCCATGCCGGAAATACGCAGGGAATCTATGAAATTTGCGTAGAATTCCTTGTGGCGCATCACGGCGCGGCGAAGGACTGTCTTCAGGTTTACAAGGTCGGAGAGGCTGAACGTAAGATCCACACTGTAGATGAATGCCTGCATCTCGTCGTTCGTCACCATGTTCGCCCCGACGAGCATGATGAACTGATGGCGGCGCTGCTCGGAGGGCACATTGATGACCTCTTTCAGGATCTGGTTCGTTTCCAGATCCCAGCCATTGAAGTTTTCATAAATGGCCACCACATCGTAATTGTGTGTGCGCAGCTTGAGTGCGACATCCTCGGGAAAAAGTCCGGTGTGGATCTTGTAGTTCAAACCACCGAGCTGGGAGACGGTCGCCTCCTGCACTTCCGGGTCATCGATGCAGACAAGCGCTGTCTGGTCTCCCTCTTCAAATATGTCGTATCTTGTTTGAGCTTCCATAAAATCAGGTTCCGTAAACCTTTGGCGCGATGGATGGTTTCGGGGCTTCCGGCACGTCCAGCCGCAACCCGGAGGTTTTTTCCTCCAGAAGACCGCGCTGTTTCTTGATGCCGTCGATCGCCTGTGTGAGCTTGCCCTTGCGGGTGCTGTAAAGGAGGGCTGTCTCCTCGGAAATCAGATCGGCTTCGTAGGAACGCATGATGGACTGGTCAAACGTCGTCCAGCCGAATGAATAATTGGAATCGATGATGTCGTAGAAGCTCCTGTTCTCGTTTTCGCCGAGTGCGATTGCTTCGCGCACACGCAGATTCGAACCCATCACCTCGGCGAGCATCACGCGCCCGTTGCCCCCCTGCTTCGGGGCCAGACGCTGGCTTACCACGTAGCGGATCGTGTCGGCAAGACGCTGGCGGATCTGGGCTTCCTCCGCGTTATCAAACATGCCGAGGATACGGTTCACCGACTGGCCGGCATCGATGGTGTGCAGCGTGCTCAAAACCAGATGGCCTGTCTCCGCGGCTGTAAGCGCAATTTCCACGGTGCGGCGGTCGCGCATTTCACCCACGAGAATGACCTTGGGCGCCTGACGCAACGCGGCGCGCAGGCCGTTTGGAAAATCGTCGTAATCCTGCCCGAGTTCGCGCTGGCTGAACGTGGCTTTTTTGTGCGGATGCACGAATTCGATGGGATCCTCGAGCGTGACGATATGGACGGCCTTGTTTTCGTTGATCTCGTTCAGGATGGCCGCCAGCGTGGTGGTCTTGCCGCTGCCCGTCGCGCCCGTCACGAGGATCAATCCATTTTTTTCAAGCGCCAGCTTGTGGAAAATGGGCGCAAGCCCCATCGAGGCAAGCGATGGAATTTCCGACTGCGATTTACGCATAACGATGCCGAATTGGCCCTTCTGCCGGAAAATATTGACGCGGAACCTGGTCCGGTCGTTCACGGCGTAACTGCAATCGCAGGAACCCAGGGTGAGGTACTCGCGCAGTAACCGGCGGTTGTTGCCGATAATGTTCAACGCCACGATCTCGACATGGTGCGCCGTGAGCACCTGCAGGTCGGGATGCATGTTGACTTCCTTCAATTCGCCGAAGGCTTCCACCTGGAGCGGACGCCCCACGGAAAACAGGATGTCGGAGATTCCGTTGTAGGCCTCCAGCATGGAACTGAGGATGAGATCGAGTTCAGGTTTGCGCATGGATTTGGTTTATGGTGGGAAATATTTTCAGCCTGCCTGTCCTAGTCTTCAAAATCCTCCGGCGGATTTTTCAGCAACGCACGGAATTTCTTCTTGTCGGTGGCTTTTTCGTAGGCCTCCTCGGGCGCGATGGTGGCCGAGCGCAGATGCTCCATGATCGCGTCATCCAGGGGCTGGTTCCCCTTTTTCTTGCCCACCTGCATCATGCCGGGAATCTGGTGCGTCTTCGCCTCGCGGATCAGGTTCGCGATCGGGCTGTCGCACACGAGGATTTCCAGCGCGGCGCAACGCCCGGGCTTGTCGATGCGTTTGAAAAGGTTCTGCGCGACGACGCCCTTGAGTGATTCCGAGAGCGACGCACGGATCTGGTTCTGCTGGGTCGTCGGGAAAACATCGATCACGCGGTCGATTGTCTTGGGCGCGTTCGAAGTATGCAGTGTTCCGAAAACAAGATGCCCGGTGGCCGCGGCGGTAAGCGCAAGTTCGATGGTTTCAAGATCGCGCATTTCACCCACGAGTACGATGTCCGGGTCTTCGCGCAACGCGCCGCGCAAGGCGGAGGCAAACGATTTTGTATGCACGCCGACCTCGCGGTGGTTCACCAGGCACTGCTGGCTGCGATGCACGAATTCAATCGGGTCTTCCACCGTGATGATATGGTCACGCCTGTGAAGGTTTGCAAAGTCCACCATGGCGGCAAGCGTCGTGGATTTGCCCGAGCCTGTGGGACCGGTCACGAGGACCATTCCCTTTTTCAACATGGCGAAACGCTTCAGAACTGGCGGCAGGCCGAGCTCCTCCAGGGTAAGCACCTTGCTCGGGATCAAACGGAACACAGCGGCAATACCGTTTTTCTGGTTCAAAAAATTCGCGCGATAGCGGGCGAAACCAGGATACTCGTAGCCAAAATCAACGTCCCCGGTTTCCTCAAACACCTTGATCTTCTGCTCCGGTGCAATCTCGTACACGAGTGCCTTGAGGTCGTCGTTTTCCAAGGGCGGCGAATCGACACGCACAAGCTCGCCATGAATGCGGAGCATCGGTTGGTTGCCTGTCGAAAGGTGAAGATCGGAGGCATCCTGCTCCTTCATGAACTTAAAATAAGTGTCGATTCTGGCCATATCGCATTTATGTGATAGCTAGAGTAGTGCCACCGGGAGGCATTATTTCAGAATTGGCAGGGAAAGCGCAATTTACGCCATAAACGCGGAAAAAGAAGGCAAAAACCGGTTTTACTTGCTGCCAGGAGGCAACTGTGAAGAGTGTGGATTCATGAAAACCCGCATTTTTCTGATGCTTGCGACGGGGGTCGTGGTGATAGCCGGGCTTCTGGGTTACCTTTACTATGAGGATGCAAACCGGGATTTTTCGCCATGGATGACGGTGCAGGAACTGACTGCTTTTTTGAAAAAGTTTGAGCCGGCACGGCCAACTGAGCCCGATTTCTGGAAAAAAGGACACTGGATCACCGCGGCGGAAGGGCGCTGGCACGGGGGGACGGCCCAATACCGCATACGGTATGCAACTGCTCCGGTTGGAAAGGAATATGTGTGGCGCTGGTTCCTGGACCAGGATCAGGAGTCCTTCGGCAAAAAACTCAAGGAACTTGGTGACGACGGTTTCGTGCTGACATATCACAATTCATTCAAACGTCCGGATGGCACCCTGCGGTACCAGGGAGTGTGGCATAAACCGGACGTCAAAAAACCGTAATGCCTGAAGCCGGCGGCCGGGGCCGGAAAATTATCTTTCGCTCTTGAGCGTATCCAGCGTGGATCGCACCTGCAGCAGCAGTTTCTGCTGGGTATAGGGCTTGGGAATGAAGCCCCTCAATCCTTTGGCAAGCATCCCGCGCAGCTTTTCCTGCTCGGTAAATCCACTGCTCAACACCACGCATACCCGCGGGTTGATGAGCCTCAATTCGTCGAAGACCTCGGCGCCATCCATGATCGGCATGGTGAAGTCCATGATGATCAGCGATATTTTGTCCTTCAGCCTCTTGTAAATATTCAGGCACTCGAAGCCGTCGCGCGCCGTGATCACGCGGTAGCCGTCATCCGTCAGCACGCGCTGGGCAAGCAGGGTGACAAATGCTTCGTCATCGACAATCATGACAAGCTCTTTCGATCCGCCTGGGTTGGAAACTTTTACGTCTCCAAAATCCGCTGCAGCCGGTTCCTCCGCCTTCGCGACGCCGGGTTTCATCGGCTCAAAGCCGAATGCCGAGGATGGCTTGGGTTGATTCGATTCAAAAACCTTCTCGGGCTGCGCGCCTTTTTCATATTCGCCCACGCGCTCCTGCATCACCCTTGTGACCTGGGCGGCCCGTTCAACTCCATTGCGAAGGATGTCGAAATATTTCTGCGTGTCCGCATTTGCCTCGCACGCATTTTCCAGGAACTGGCTCGACTCGGTAATAACCTGCAACAGGTTATTCAACTCATTGGCTGTTGATTTTACCCAGCGTATTTCTTCAGCATCCAGCATTTTTCAATTAAGTTTAGGACGGAGTGTCGTTGGTATCATCCATGCATGCCCACCATACGCATCCCAGAAACGTGACGAAAATAATTAAAAAAGTACCGAAAGTTAACATATCCCGTTTGCGTAATGAACGAAAGTTTCCCCGAGGTCAACGCCAATTCATCAAGTGGGTTCATTTCCAATCTCCACCCCGAAAAAATCCTGCATGACCCGCCGGTAAACATCGCGTTTCATGGCAGGCAGCCAGTTCAATTCGAACTTTTCCGGCTCTATCCATTTGCATGATTTGAATTCCTGCTCGGGTGTTTCCACGTTGATGGCCTTGTCTGGCGATAATAACTGAAGCAGGAAATATTCCTGTTCCTGCCCATGGAAGCCTTTTTTTGTTTTTCCCTCCCCGATCTCGTAGCGATATTTCCCCTTTTTCGAGATTATCCTGTAATCGCCGGGGGCGAGCGACAATTCCTCCATCATCTCGCGCTCCAATGCCTGGACAAGAGTTTCACCGGATTCGATGCCGCCTTGGGGAAACTGCCATGCACCCGGTATGTCATTCCGCTCACAAATGAGAATCTGGCCTCCGGCATTTTGCAAAATTGCGGCTACATTGGGACGATAACGAAGCATAAGTAATGATTCCGTGACGCTGGTTTATCTGCCGGAAGGCGGCGGAAGATTCAAACCGGTTTTCGCTTGTTTAACCCCTCCCGCAACCCTGCCAGCCATGTTTGCTTGAAAAATAACAGCGCATGGCAGCGGTTGCGAAATAATTTTCTGCTCGTTACCTCCCTCCTGCGATGATCTAATCAATCCCTCATGAAAACATCTTTCCTCCCGTTCATCATAATGACAATCGTTGCCTCCGCGGCATCGGCGCAAAACCCTTCATCTTCCCCGGCCGCCACACCCGACACTACCGGGAGGGTGCCGCTCTGGATTTGCGTCACCCCCGCCGGCACCTATGAGGTGGCCCTGCGGGCCATTGTGTCCGTGAGCAGCTGCGAATACGTCGTGGACAACGTCGCGCGTGTAAATGAGGTCAATATCGACACCAACGGCAACATGGCGGTGCGTTTTTACTATATCGAGCCCATGACCCCCAGTTCGCCCATCGGGCTTGGCCAGTCGACCATCAACAAAGCCCAGGAAATGCTGAACGACGCCGCAACGCGCGTCAGCTCCGACCAGCCTTGGAAAAAAGTCATGAAGAATTATCCGACCACCACCCACTCGCACACAATCGAATACCGCGTGGACAGCAAGGATGACCTCGACAAAATCTTCGCCAGCGCGGAACTGGCATTCCGCACTTTCAAGGCAACATCCTATATAGTGCCCGGCTCGGGCACCAGCGTCGCTCCGCAACAGTGATTGTTTGAAAATACATACCGACGGGGAGTGGGTGCCCTCTCAGCCTTTGCGGTGAGGCCCCATGTTCAGGGCTTCCAGAGCATCGCGCACAGCCATTCCTGAAAGTTCCGCGGGTTCTTTTTTTTGATTCACCGCCAGGGCTGCGGCCATGCCCGCAGCCTGCCCCATGGCCATGGCCGTGCAGGTGACCCGCGACGAACTTGATGCCCGGCGCGTGGCGGAATGGCATCGTCCCGCGACGAGCAAATTCGTTACTCCCTTGGGCAGCATCGTTCCGTAGCGGATATCGTAGGTTCCCGGCCAATACGTCTCGATTTCATTGGCGGTCCCGGGCGTGGACTTGTTGGGATGGATGTCCAGATACCAGGTACCGGTGGCCACGCCATCCTCGAACTCGGTGCGGGCTAGGATGTCTTCCTCCGTGAGTGTCGTGACTCCGTCGATGCGCCAGGTTTCACGCACGCCGATATAAGGGCCACTGGTGAGGAAATACGAGCCGCCAAACTCGGGTATGTTTTTCTTCCACCATTTGAACATGCTCCATGCATCGATCCGCCCCTGCATTTCAGCGCGGGTCAGGTCGCTGGCGGAACTGGCATCGCCGGGAACGCGTACGGCATGGATGTTGATTTCTCGCGGACCGTAGTCAAACGCGATCCCCGGCCCATAAAACATCTTGAGTGCGCCTTCCTTGCCCGCCCTGATTGTCTCCGCTTTCACCATGTCGCCCAGCTCGGGATTTTTTTCCACTTCACCGATCCGGAAATGGAGTGTCATCGGCATTAGTTCCTCGGAACGGCTGGCGGCGGCCCCCGCAAAACGGGCCACATCCGCATCACCCGAGGCGTCGATGACCGTGCGGGCCGGCACGTAGCTTAGTCCGTCCTTGTTGGCCAGGTAGAGTCCGCGGATGTGCCGGTCAACAACCTCAACATCACAGACTGTCGTGTGATAAAGCACTTGGATGCGGTTGGCATGTTCCAGCAGCATCTCATCCGCCAGCAGTTTGAATGCTTCGATGTTGGGAATACGGACCGAGGCATGTTTGAGCAGTGCATGGCCATCCTGAATATCGTGCAAGGTCGTCGCGTTGGGAGGAAATGCCCCCAGACGCACGAGCATTTCAAAGGGCAGGCCGCGGAGCACAATCCGGTCATTGGTTGCGTCGGCTATACCATCGAAATAGGGCAGGCCAACCGCAGTAATGATGCCGCCGCTGAATCCAGCCCGCTCGATCAGCATAACGCGCGCCCCCTGGCGTGCCGCCATGATCGCTGCGCAGAGCCCCGCGCAGCCACCGCCACAGACGACAACATCGAATTCGGGGTACGTAACGCGGATTTTCATAAAAATATGAAGTTAAAATTTGCTGAAAAACAGCCAGGGAGCCGTCACTTCAGGAGCGGTGTCACAAAATCGTCGATCAATTTCTTCGGCACTGCAGGCAGGTCACCCTTGGGCACCTGTTGAATGATATCCTGCACGGTGTCGATGGCCGCCCCGGCGGCTGCGGCGACCAGGCGCGGCGTAAGATCCTCCTTGGGATTGTCGACCGGCCCCGTGACGTGGACCGTTGTCCATAGATAGCCATCGTGCGAGACCGTAAACACCCTTGCCTGCGAGCCCGGCAGCCATTGCAGACTCCCCGGGGTGACTCCGACCTGGAACGTGCCATCGATGCTGGAATTCGCAACGGTGAAACTCCCCTCCGTCCGTATCAGCCCCTCGGATTCCGCAATAAATTTCGTGACGGTGGTCTTGCCTGCGGAACTGTTGAAATCCGCGGAAACATGGCTGAGGTTGATTTTACGGAATCTCTGGGTGCGGGTAAATGTCGCGATCTGGTCCAGCACGGGCAATGCCTCGAGTTCACCCTGCGCAAGACTGAGGGAACCCTCGACCTGTGGCGCGGTTTGCAGGGGCATTGGCGCGCGAATCTTTATATCGCCCGCGATGTTCCCCTTCAATTTTGCGCGCCAGTCCTCCCGTAAAAAAGGCGTGACGGGAATGCCAGCCAGCTTCGCCTGGACATCGAGCCCGTTGTCAAAATTCACCTCGCCGCTCACCGCGATGCTTCCCTCAGAACCGTATCGCAACTGGCCTTCCGTGATGAACAACGAGGGGCGTTGGTAGCGCAGTCGCGCATGGTCGATCGTCATATCCGGGGTGCCCGTCTGCGAGACTTTGCCTCCATCGCAAAGTATATTCCATGCATCGCCATCCGGGGTGAGAGTTAGCTCGGCGCCGTTTACCGCCCCCTGCTGCAAAGTCTTTTCCCCCCATTTTAAATTCGTTTCCCGGATGACCACCTTCCGCAAATCCACCCGCTTCGGCAGCCAGTCGAAGGGCAGTTTGGACGGGGCTCCACTTTGTTCAGGCACCACCTCCACTTTGTCATTCATGGCGGGCGGCCCTGCGGTGTGTCCGAGGGAAATCTGCACGCGCTGGACGTCGATCCCGTCGATCTCCCAGGCGTGGTCCCACAGGCCGCGCAGGTTGATCTCGGCGCGGATCTGGTCGGCATCCATCTCGGAGAAAAATGCCTTGTCAGTCCCATGCGCCTTGAATGCATCGGAATAGATCGCCGTGCCCGTAAAATGAAACGGCATGTATTCCCCGCTTGCCTTGAACTGCCTGGAGGTCAGGTCGCCGATCATGCGGCGGAACGGAGGGCTCTCCAGGTACGCATTGAACCACATGCGCAGGAAGAGAAAGCCCCCGACCAGCAGGACGAACAGGACAGGAAGCGACCAGAGCGCGATGCGTACAGGCAGTGAAAAGGATTTTTTTCGGGAGGAAATCATGGTTTATGGATGCGTGCCCCACACGTTAAACGGCATTCAAAAAAAAGGAAACACCACTCCGCAAAAATCGCGCGCTATTATTTGTTATATTCAATTCCCGAAAATTTGATAATACGTATCAGACAGTGCTCGAACTTCAGCAAATCTCCCTCCAGGTCGGCAAGGAGCCCGACGAACAGACGCTTCTCAACGAAATCTCCACGGAGTTTCCGCAGGGCCACTTTGCGGCGATCCTCGGGCCTTCCGGCTGCGGCAAGAGCACCCTGCTCAAGGTCATCGCGGGACTCATGGAACAGACGCTTGGCAGCGTGCATTGGGAGGGGCGCAACCTGGCGGAGGGGGAGGACCTCGAACCCCATGAAATCGGTTACGTGCCTCAATTCAGCATTGCGTACGATTATCTCAGCGTCTGGGAAAACGTGGAGGCCGCCCTGCGCCTTCGCGTAGGCGGATTAAGCAATGATGAGCGACAGGAGCGCGCGGAGCACATCCTGAAGGAGGTCGGCCTGGAGGAAATCGCCGACCGCCAGGTGCGCGTTCTTTCCGGCGGGCAGAAGCGGCGGCTTGCCCTCGCCCTCGAAATCGTCAGTTCCCCCGCCCTGCTCCTCGCGGATGAAGTCACCAGCGGGCTCGATCCAAAAGCCGAGGATGAAATCGTGCGGCTGATGAAAAAGATCTCGCTCGAGGACAACCGCATCGTCCTCTCGGTCACGCACAGCCTGCGGCATATCAAACTCTACGACAGCGTGATCGTGCTCTACCAGGGCCACCTCGCCTACCATGGGCCGAGTGAGTTCCTCTACCACTATTTCAATGTCGACAACCCCGAGGATCTTTTCCCGTGCCTGACAAAGCGCACCGCTGCCGACTGGCACCGCTCGTGGCAAAAGCATGGCCATGCGTACGTCATCAAAAAAAGGAGCATCGCAAACGGGGAAAAACAACCCTCAAAGGAGCGGCTTTCCCTGCTTTTTGAAAAACCGGAGGCGGAGCCTGCTCCTGCCGGGGAGGAGGCCAAAAACGAAACAGATTACCAGACACCGGGAGCCTTTACCCAGTTCCAGGTTCTGCTCGCCCGGCGCTGGCGCATCTTTTTGCGCGACCGCAGCCAATTAATTTTGCAACTGGCGCTCATGTTCGGGTTTCCATTCCTGGTCGTCATTTTCGCATGGGACGGCCTGCCGCAAATCCAGAACCTGAACATGGAGACCAAGACAAACGTGGTCCAGGCATTGATCGAAAAGACCACTTTCCTGCTCCAGTCGTCGCACGTAGGAAGCCTCGTGTCCGGCCTCGTAATGTTCCAGGTGGTATTGCTCACCCTCATGGGTTCCAACAACTCCGCGCGGGAAATCGCGGGCGAACGTCTGATATTTGAAAAAGAGAAATTTGCCGGCGTGCGCCCCTTCAGTTACGTCGCCAGCAAGGCGTGCTTTCTCGCCGTACTGGTCGCCGCCCAGTCAATCTGGATGGCGGTATTCGTAAACGTGATCTGCCGTTTCCCGGGCGATCTCATCCTCCAGATCGCATTACTGATGATGGTAAACGGTGCGATGACGGCGGTCTGCCTCGGCATTTCTGCGATGATGAAATCCCCGGAGCAAGCCTCCCTGGTTTCGGTTTACCTGGTTGGATTCCAGCTTCCCCTTTCCGGGGCTGTGCTGGCTTTGCCGAAAACCATCGACTGGATCACCCGCCCTTTTATCGCGTCCTACTGGAGTTGGTCGGGTTTCATCCAGACCATGAGCGACACACGGTTTTATGATGTCATAAAAAGCGTAACGCAAACGCCCCTTTCAAACATCCAGCTCTGCGTCTGGGTGCTGACCACCCACATCATCCTCGGTCTGTTCCTCACATACACGGGTTGCAAACACAGCCGCTGGGAATAACCCAAAATACCCTTTGCCAACCGCCACGCCGGAAATTACCTATATCCAATGCCCCGACGCGCAAGTTCCTCCGCCAATCCTGTTTGGATATTAATGGTCATCGTCATAGTGGTCGCCTCCCTTGGCGGCGGTTTTTACCTCTACAACACTGTCAGTGATCCCTATCGCACACTCACCCCGCTGGACACCCAGAGCTACCTGGAAAATTCCAACAGTCTGCGGGGCAATACCTACAAATTGAGCGCCACGATTGAAAACTCACTTTCGTGGTCTCCCTCGGTGGGCCGGCTGTTTTCAGTGGAAGTCGAGACCAACACGGGCAACAGTGTCCTGCCTCTTTTAATCCCTCCCGAGTTCAATCAAATTAATATCCAGAAGGGACAAAAATTTTACTTTCAAGTGGAAGTGGGCGATAAAGGGTTATTAAGAGCCAAAGGAATCAAGAAAGTATGAAGCGTTTAGTTTTTTCGTGCGTTTTGTGTCTGCCCCTCATCCTCACCGCGCAGGTTCCCGACGCCCCCGCGCAGCAAGCTCCCCCCGCAGCCCCGGCCGGAAACGCCTCGGGAGGCCAGCCGGCCCAGAAACAGCCCGTCCCGTTTCTCGGCAAGGATGTTCCATCCTTCGATCCAGGCAGCGAAATCCTCACATGGGACGGCAAGAACTGGAACGTCAACAACAACCGCCTTTTCCAGGCCCGCTTTGAAAAATATCTGAACGCGCCCGAGGAAACCGGGCAGCAGGACAAGGAGTATCAGTTGATCATCAAGGCGATCCTCGATAAACTCGCTCCCGACGTCGTCACCACCAAAAGCGTGGACGAGGCCTTCCGGTTGCTGCCGAGGGCTTCGAATTATGATATCGACGCGCGTCTCTGCGATTCGCTTGCGGATGCAATCTACAGCGCATGGCGGGCTCAAAACGCAAGCCAGCGGCTCGAATATGCCAATGATGCGCTGGAAAAGGAGCGCAAACAGAACGAGTGGAATGCGAAGATGGCCGCAGGCCAGGCAAAGCTCGAGAATGCTCCTCCCGGTGGGAAAAACGGCAATAAGAGCGTCTCCGACCAGTGGGCAAAAGAGCAGCAACTCAAGCGCGACATGGAAACGCAACCCTATATCACCCGGCTCGCCGAAATCCTGGCACTCATTAAAGTGAACCAGGCGAAAAAGGAGCTTTCGGAATTGCAGACAAAAATCGAGTTCCAGGCGCTGATCGTCCAATTTTTCCTGCAACGCCGCTTCCAGCACGTGCTCATAGCCACGCGTTTCTACAGGGCCGTGTTCAGCGACGGCGAGACCAAGCTCCAGGTGGGCAAGGACGCCAAGGATCTCTTCGCCAAGAGCCTCGGCATGCCGCCCACGGTGGGCACCCTGGATTCGCTCGCGAATGAAGCGATCCGCGACGTGCGGGAAGGCATCCAGGCGTACACATACCTCATTCAAAAGAACGAATTGGAAAGCGCCACCAAGCGCCTTGGTGAAGCCTTCACGGTGGGTGAATATCTCCCCGAGTTGCGCACGCTGCCCCGCGACAAGAAGCGGCTGGCTTTGGAGTTCTCGCAAAAGGGAAACCAGTTGATCTCGGCCATTGAAGTAAAGGACTACACACTGGCTGAAAAACTGGTGCATGACCTCGAAAAGAGCGCGAAGGATTTTGACAACTCAAAGCCCATGGCGGCCATCGAGACAGCGAAAACTGTGAGTGCGCTGCACCTTGCAAAGGCCAAGAATGCAGCCGTAAGCGGCGATAAACAGACGCTGGAGACTGAGCTGAAGGAAGCCACGGAAATCTGGCCGCGCAATCCTGCTCTTGCGGAAGTTTCCGGGTTGATCTTTTCACAGGCGGATGTTCAGCAAAAGGCGCTCGTCGATCTGGACCAGCTTCTCAGCCAGCACAATTACCGCCAGATTTACGACGACAAGGTGCGCTTCATCGCGGCAGCGGCCCTCTATCCCAACCGGCAGGAACAGCTTACCAAGGTTCTCTCCGACATGCAGAATATCGAAGGCAAGATCATACAGGCCACGGAGATCAGTAAACGCGGCGACTACGCGGGTGCGTGGGAAACCGCCGAGAAAGCCTTCAAGCAATTCCCGGATGACAGCAAACTGAATCTGCTCCGCGCGAATCTCACCACCCAGGCTGCGGATTTCGTCCGCACACTGCGCAATGCGGAAGAAATGGAACAAAAAGATCAAATCGGCTCGAGCCTTGCATGGTATCTCAAGGCTCAGAAAATCTACCCGAGCAGCGAATTTGCGCAGGATGGAATCAGTCGGTTGGTAAAAAAAATCCTTCCTTCCACATAAGGGAACGAAGGAATATCAGACCGTCATTACCTATGCTACTTACATCATTTTTGGGAACACCAAATCTCATAATTGCTTGACTATAATTACAATTATGAGAATTATTGTTTTTATCTTAATCCAATCTTAATAAATTTTCGCTTTGCTCCTGGTTTATATTAGCCTAACTATCAAATTATGAACCCTAATAGCGCGGATGGACTGAGTTCTGGAACCGAGGACGGCCAGGAAATTAAATCGCTCAGTATGTTCAGCCACCCTTATAATAAAACGATCACCATGGCTGCGATCGCCAAGGCGGCCGGCGTATCACAGGGGGCAATTTCGTCTCTCTTAAATGATCGCGACTACGGCATCCGGGTCAGCGAAAAAACACGGAAAAGGGTCTTCAAGGCCTGCCGTGAACTGGGCTACATTCCCAACGATCTGCGTGCGGTTGTAAGAATGTACCCGGAATTGGGCGACCTCTGCCTGCTCGTCTCGGGCAGCATCGCCGATTGGGCAATCAATCCGTTTTTTGCGCGTGTGCTGAAAGGCGCGATCGGCGCCAGCTCGGCTGCCATGCGGCATATCACGCTCGCGGAATACGATGAAAACGCGGATTATCTGGAAAACCCGGACCTTCTTCCAAGTCCAATCCGGTCCGGCACCGCATCGAAATTCATCTGTATCGGCACGATGAATTTTTCGCTGGTGCAGGCACTTCTCAAGCGCGATTTCCCGGTGGTATTTCTCGGGTGCGATGTTTCCATCCCGGGCGTCACCACAGTGCAGGCGGATTATGCGGAAGCATCGAAACTGGCGGTCGACCATCTGCTCAAGGCGGGGCATCGTCACATCGCGATTGTTTCGGGGCCATTCGGGTCGGAAGACCACGCGATCGCGGAACTCAACCGTGGCATCCGCCTCTGCTATGAACACTCAGGCATCCCCTTTGACACGCAGAACATCATCCACGGCGACCTTTCTTTCAAGAGCGGAGCCGCCGCGATAGATGTCTTGTTTTCACGCAACCAGAAACCCACGGCGGTTTTTTGTCTTAGCGACGAAGCGGCGGCGGGAGCATGGTCCCGGGCACAGAGCCTGGGTCTGAAAGTTCCCGGCGACTTGAGCATCGTCGGTTGCGCGGATGAGCCGATCGCCAGCCAGTTGAACCTCACCACGATCCATCTGCCAGCCGAGGAAATCGGGGCGCAGGCCGTGAAGGATGTCGAGTCCCGCGTGCTCAAGGGCACCTTGCTTGAGTCAAGAAAAATTGTCCTGCCCGTCCACTCCATCGAGCGTAAATCCACCGCATCAGCGATATCCGCCTGATAGCAGGATTTATTAACTCTGGTTTGCTTTTTATTCACCTTCACACTTGACGAATCGTCGTCCATTTAAGACAACACCATTGAAATGAAACCTCCCCAATTTATCATCACATTAATACTGGCGTCCATATGCCTCGTTCTCAGTCTCCTGGTCTTCTTGCTGGGAAAATCCGGGAGCAGCTTGGGAAACACAGTCCAGCAGCGCCAGATCGAAATCCAGGCCGAAGTGCAGAAACGGCAGGATGAAATCAACCGCGGCAGCCAGAGCCAGCAAATCGGAACCAATCTGCTCAAGGATATCGCGGGAGCTTCCATTGACTCCGCTTCCGGCAAGGTCAAAAACGAGAAGCTCAAGGAGTTGCTCACCAAGAATGGCATCACTGTCACCGTCAACCAGAATCCTAATTCCCAACCCACCCCCAAACCCTGATTTTCAGGCAAATTAATACGATGAATTCCGAATCCTCCAACGACAAATCGTTCATACCAATCGTCCTCGTGACATTGAGCATCATCATTGCCTTCGTCTGGCAGTTGCAGATCATCTCCATGCAGAGGGATCAGCTTCAGACCAACAAGCAAAAGCTCGAAGACTTCGTTCAAAACACCATCCCGAAGCTTGACGACCAGGTTGCCAAGTCAAAGCAGATCCAGGCCGGCCTCGAAAAGCTGGTGCTTGATCTTCTGGAACTTGCAAAGACTGATTCCGATGCCAAGGCGATTGTCACCAAATACAACATCCAGCAGCAGGCCCCTCCTGCCGGAGCTGCAGCCAGCCCCGCCGCGAGATAGTTTTAACGATCTCAGTCAAAATTTGATTGTCCCATGCTGCCATGCGCGGCATGGGACAATTTTTTCCTCCCGTTTCCCGGGAAGGAAACCATTGGAATCCCGCATTTTCCTCCGGTATAGATAAAACGTGTCCGCTAATATTGAATCTACAGCCCGCCGGATTGTAGCGCACCTGCAAGCCGGGGGCTTCACCGCGTACTATGCCGGGGGTTGTGTGCGGGACTCCCTGCTTGGCAAGACACCCGTCGATTACGATATCGCGACCAGTGCGCGACCGGAGGATGTGCAGAGGCTTTTCCCGAAAACCGTGGCGGTCGGCGCGCAGTTCGGCGTGATCGTGGTAGTCGAGAAAGGCATGGAATTTGAAGTCGCTTCTTTCCGCGCGGACGGAGTTTACATCGACGGGCGGCGCCCGGTGGACGTGACTTTTTCCACCCCCCGGCAGGATGCGGAACGCCGTGATTTTACCGTCAATGGCATGTTTTACGATCCGATCCGCGACGAGACCATCGACTTCGTAAACGGACGCGCCGATCTTTCGGCGGGAATACTCCGTGCGATCGGCAATCCCGCCGACCGTTTTCGCGAAGATCGGCTGCGCATGCTGCGCGCGGTCCGCTTTGCCACCTCACTCGGCTTTGAGATCGAGGCGCACACATGGCTGGCGCTCAGGGAAAACGCCGCGGAAATCAAGATAGTAAGCGCCGAGCGGATCCGCGAGGAACTTTCACGCATTTTTCTGTCACCCAACCGTGTGCGCGGGTTCGACCTGCTGGATGAGAGCGGTCTCATGGAAGTCATACTGCCGGAGATTACAGCCCTCAAGGGGTGCGAGCAGCCTCCGCAATTCCACCCGGAGGGCGACGTATTCGTGCATACCAGGAGGATGCTTGAACTCCTGCCGCAGGAGGTTTCCCTGCCGCTCGTTCTGTCGGTGCTGTTTCACGACATCGGCAAGCCGGGCACCTTTACATACCATCCGGAGGAGGACCGCATCCGTTTCAACGGCCACGACAAGCTGGGCGCGGAAATGACCGCCCGCATCATGGAGCGGCTCCGCTTTTCCCGTGATGAGATCGATGCCACCGTGGAGGCTGTGGACAGGCACATGATTTTCAAGGACGTCAAAAAAATGCGCGTCTCACGCCTGAAGCGCTTCATGGCAGGGCCTTATTTCGATGATGAACTCGCCCTGCATAAGGTGGATTGCAGCAGCAGCCACGGCGCGCTCGACAACTACGACTTCCTGCTGGCGAAGAGGGAGGAGTTTTCAAACGAGCCCCTCATTCCACCGCCCCTCGTGCGGGGCGACGACTTGATCAATCTTGGCTGGAAACCCGGCCCCGAAATCGGAAAAATCCTCGAGGCGATCCAGACCCGCCAGCTCGAGGGCACCCTTGCCACCCGCGAGGAGGCCCTGGATTGGATCCGGCGCGAGTGCAATCCATGTGTGAATTTTTCCATGGAAAAACCACCCGCGGCCAGCGAGAATAGCTGAATGTCGTCCATTGAACACACCGATCCCGTCAACGCCAGAATCCTCGCGGTCTCCGAGGACAAAATCCAGGGCTTCGTAAACGAGCCATTCGTCGAGATTGCGGAGCGCTCCGGGGTCGGGCTTCCAGTCGTGATCGAGCGCATCCGTGCAATGCTCAACGCCGGCACGATCCGCCGCGTGCGGCAGACTCTCATCACCAACAATCTGGCTGATGGCGCGCTGGTCGCATGGAAGGTGCCCGAGGAAAAACTGAATAGCGCGTTCGACTTCATGTTCAAGGATGATCCATTCTCGGGCCATATCGTCGTTCGCTCCACCGATGCGCAGACCCCGGGCTCGCAATACCGGCTCTGGACTACATTGAAAGTGCCCGCCGGTCTTTCACTGGAAAAGCATTGCGAAGTCATAATGCAGCACACGGGTGCGGAAAAATTCCTGCTCATGCCGGCAAAGGCAATCTTCGCGCTCGGTGTCGGCCATGTCCGCCGCAAAACCATTGAGCCCGGCGACAAAACCGACGAACCCGCAAGGATGCTGACGCCCGAGATTGTAAAACTGAACGAGGAACAATGGCGCGTCCTCGTAGCGCTCAAGAGGGAGTTCACACCTGATGAAATAGGCCTGGATCCATGGAAAAAACGCGCGGAAGAGGCGGGGGTGGACATGGAAACTTTTCACCGTGTCGTCGCGGAACTGACCGAACGCAAGATCATGGGACGATTTTCCACTTTCCTCGAGCACGTCAAGCCGACATCCGCCGGCCAGCGTGTGACAAAGTTCAATGCCCTGTTCCACTGGGCCGTGCCTGCCGGGCGCGAAATCGAGGCCGGACGCGAAGTAGGGCGTCATTCGTGCATGACGCATTGCTACTGGCGCGAGGGCGGGCCGGAATTCAACAACGTAAACATCATGGGCGTCGCCCACGGCACCGAGAAGGATCGTGTGCTTGCGCACAAACACGCGATCGACCGGCATCTCGCCTCCGTCGGCATCCCCGTCAGTTATACCAATGTATTCTGGGGCGGACGCAGCGAAATCAAACCCAGCGAGCTCTCACCCCTCGAATACCGCTCATGGATGGAAAAAATGGGCGCATCCCCCGCGGCAGTTTGACCGTTGAAAGTATAATATCCCTATCCCTTCATCACAGAACTCCTCCCAAGTCCCGGAGGGACGTCAGACAATAGGCAGGCGATTTATCGCCTGTGTTGTCACAACAAAAAAACGTCAAGTCCCATCGGGACGAAAGAGCGTGGATAATTCTGAAACATCCTGATCTCTGGTGCCTGTCTCTCCTTACTTCTCCTCCGGCTTCTTGATCTCCAGGTAGGTTGGTTCGCCAAAGCTCCCGTTCTCAATCTTCTGGATGCGCATCTGTTTTAAAATGTAGCCGCCATCGACTTTTTGAACTGACTTCACCTCGAAGCGTTTCAACAAATTGCCACCTCGGTCGTAGGTTTCCACCCTTACCAGGCTTCCACTTTGCTTTTCGATCCAGAGCATCACATAGCCGTATTGTGAATTTTTCGGAGAACCGGGTTCGACGCGCAATTTCCAGCAGTTGCGGGTAAGCATGACCTCCTCCCCCGCGATCTTCGCGACGGGCCAGTAAAGAAAACGCATCGACAGGTCTTCGTATGTAATATCCGTGCCGTGAACCGTTTTGGCGTATTGGGCCTCAGTCACCGTGCGCTCAGCCCCTTTCCCGGTGACTTCCTGGAGCCGCGAGCCCTTTTCACCAAATTGCAGCACGAGCGTCTGGTCAGGATTGGTAAATTCATATTTGATCTCGGCGCCGTCCAGCGTCATCCGGAACGGGTTTGCCGTCTCCCTGTGCCTTACCTGCCCCTCCAGCACGAGAAAATGCGCAGTCTGGTTCAACCGCGTCTTCTGCAAAATCTCCATCGGGTCGTCCGCCCCTGTATATCCGGGGCAGGGAAGCGCAAACATCAAACCAAGAAGTCCCGTAACGGCAAATTTCCGAATTCCGCCCAATCCCTGCTTAAGAGCGTGTCTGAAAATGGGCGCCCTGTAGCCGGGGTCTGTGACCCCGGACGCGCGTGGCAACAGGAGAGCCGTGCTCTTACAGGCCGCACTCACCACGCCGTCAGACCTGCACTGCGACAAAAGGCGGCTTCCTGGATGCCCTCTAAAACTTCTCCCGGCCTTCGCAAGCAAGATTGCAAAATACAGATCATCGCTCTTTACTTGTGTTTTCACTGCCATAGCGTTCACGATTCCCTTTTTTTTAATGGATCAAAAGCTTCTTTTTCTCATCAACCATGAATGGACGAGTCCCGCTCTCGATTCATTCATGGCAACCATGTCGTGTTTCGCGGCATGGGTTCCCGTACTCGTGGTGATATGCGTTCTGGCGATGATCATGGGCGGGTTCAAGGCGAGGACCATGCTCCTCACGCTGGCGCTCGTCATTGCAATCAGCGATGTGCTGGTATCCGATACGATAAAAAGGACAGTGAACCGTCCGCGCCCTCGCGAAGCGCTCGCCGGCGTGCGTGTGCTGGATTTGCAACCGGCGGCATTCCGCTTTCTCTCCATCTTCCGCCCTCCTGCAGCCGTGCTTTCTCCCACTCCTGCCGATGATCCTCACGGACACTCCTTTCCATCGGGCCACACGATCAATAACTTCAGCGCCGCCACCGTGCTGGCACTATTTTACAGGCGGCGCGGCTGGCTCTATTTCATCCCCGCCTCCGCCGTCGGCTACTCGCGTATCTACGTCGGCGCCCACTGGCCAAGCGACGTGCTGATCTCCGCGATTCTTGGCGTGGGCCAGACTTTGCTTTTACTTACCGCCATCGAATGGACATGGCGCAAATACGCAGGACGTTGGATGCCCGGGCATCCGAGCCTTCTGGGAGGTGCCGCAGCATGAAACCGCGCAACCTTCTTTTCGCTTTCCTGGCCGCGATGACAGTTTTGCGGCTGATCTACATTGCGCATGTCGAGCTAGCCGCCGATGAAGCCTATTACTACATGTGGGCGCAGCGGCTTGACTGGTCCTACTACAGCAAAGGGCCGGGTGTCGCCCTGGCGATCCGGCTGGGCACGGAAATCTTCGGCGCGAATGAATTCGGCGTGCGCTGCCTGAGCCCCCTCCTCGGGCTCGGCACCAGCCTGGTCATGTTCTTCTTCGCACGCAGGCTCTACAATGAATCCGTCGCGGTCTGGACGGTGCTGACGATGAACGCCATTCCCATTTTTAACGTGGGCAACCTCGTCATGACCATCGACCCTCTCTCGATTTTCTTCTGGGCGGCAGCCTTGTTCACATTCTGGCTGGCTCTGGAAAAAAGCCCGAAGTTCAGCCTTTACTGGCCGCTCACCGGCCTGTTGATCGGTTTCGGTTTCCTCGCAAAATACACGAACGCGATGCAGCTTCTCTCGGTCGTGCTGGTGCTCGGGATCACCCGGCGGCATCGCGGTGAATTCCTGCGCGCGGGTTTTTATTCGATGCTCGCCGCATTCGCCATCTGCATGCTGCCCGTCCTCATTTGGAATCACGACCACGCGTGGATCACGCTCACTCACCTGCGCTCGCGGGGAAATCTCGATAGTAGCTTCGCGGACTCCCTGCTTGGTTTTATCAAGGAACCTCTCTCCTTCATTGCAACGCAGTTTGGTGTCTATTCACCGTTGATTTTTGCGGGTCTGTTGATCGCGCTATGGTGGGCCTGCACGGACACCGTGGTAAAATTCAAATCACGCTTTCTGGCGCTTTTCGCCATTCCGCTGCTGGTCATGTACGGCCTGCTCGCATTCAAAAAGGCGGGACAACCGAACTGGACGGCCCCCGCGTTCGTCAGCCTGGGGGTTCTCGCCTCCGCGCTCTGGCACGAGGCTGTGCAGCGGCAACCCGCAAAACAAAAATTCGTCGTATGGGCCCTCGCCATCGGCATGGTGATGAGCCTTGGCACATTGTGCACGGACATGATCCGGGGCGCGGGAATCCCGGTTCCCTACAAATGGGATCCCTCCTCGCGGCTGCGCGGATGGAAGACCATGGCTCTCTCAGTCGATGATTTTCGCAAAAAATTCGAGAAAGAAACAGGCAAGCCCGCCTTTCTCATCGGAAATAAATACCAGACCGCCGCCAGCCTTTCATTTTATCTGCCGGAAAAACGCGTGGAAGGCCCGAAGCATCCCGCCGTGTACATCCCGGAATCCCAGGACATCGAGAGCGAGTTCGCGTTCTGGCCGCGCTACGATGAATTCGTTGATCGCCCGAAAGACGCAAAGCCGGTCGAGGACTACTACACCGAGGAACAGGGTGTGAACCTTTTCACCGGGCGCAATGCGCTCTACATCACCGACGCCATCGACGACCTGCCCCCCACCTCCATCGAGCGCGGTTTCGAGCGCGTGGAAATGGTCACGCTGCTCGACATCCGCCGCCATGGCATGCCCCTGCGGCAGGTCCGTATTTTCGCCTGCTACAATTACAGGACAATTTCCTTATGAGTGACCCGCAAACCAATCCCGAAATCTCCGTCGTCATCCCCCTTTACAACGAGGAGGAAAACATGCCGATCCTGCAAAAGGAGCTGACCGCCGCGCTCGCCGGCCGCTCCTATGAAATCGTCTTCGTCGATGACGCCTCGAAGGACGCCACGCTATCCCGCGTCGAAAAACGCCCCGAAATCCGCGTGCTGCAATTCGAAAAAAATGCCGGCCAGAGCGCCGCAATGTACGCCGGTATCCATGCCGCCCGCGGCAAGGTGATCGTGCTCCTCGACGGCGACCTGCAAAACGACCCCGCCGACATCCCGAAGCTGCTCAAGGAAATCGACAACGGTTTCGACCTCGTCTGCGGCTACCGCGCAAAGCGCAAGGACACGGTTGTCAAAAAAATCACCAGCCGCGTCGCAAATTTCGTGCGCAGCCGTTTCACCCGCGACGGCGTCCGCGACACCGGCTGCACGCTCAAGGCCATGCGCAAGGAATGCGGCAACGCACTCGTGCCATTCTACGGCATGCACCGCTTCATCCCCGCCCTCGTCAAGGGCGCGGGCTACAAGCTCATCGAAATCCCCGTCAACCACCGCCCCCGCACCTTCGGCGTCAGCAAATACGGCCTCGGCAACCGCGCAATCAAGGCCACCGTGGACATGTTCGGCGTCCGCTGGCTCCTCTCCCGCCAGTTGAAATACAAGGTGAAAAACACCGGCCTATAGTCCGCTGTCATTTAGTTAAAAAGACATCCGGCGCACATAAAGACTGCGCCGTCACAGCAACCTCCGTCCATCCCGTCCATTCGTCATTGCGCGCCAGCGCCTTCCCTCGTGACGAAACTCCGAGACTGTGTGAAAAGACCTTCAAGTTTTTTAGCAGTTTTTGTAAGATACGCGAATGGGATACATCGCGGGAAGTGATCGCAGTCAGGGGTTTCTATTGCCCGAGAGTCTTGAGGATTACATAGGCGGGGACCACGCGGTGCGTTTTCTGGATGCATTTGTCGACGGGCTGGATCTTGAGAAGTGCGGGTTTGAGCGAGCGAAGCCTGCGGACACGGGACGGCCTCCCTTTTCGCCGGGTGATCTGCTGAAGTTGTATCTCTGGGGATATCTCAACCAGACACGGTCCAGCCGCAAGTTGGAGAAGGAATGCGCGCGCAACCTGGAGGTGATCTGGCTGATGCGCAAGCTGCAGCCGGATTTCAAGACGATCGCGGACTTCCGCAGGGATAACGCGAAAGCATTCAAGATGGTCTTCCGGCAGTTCAACCTGCTGTGCCGCGAACTGGACCTCTTCGGCAGGGAACTGGTGGCCATCGACGGCACAAAGCTGAGGGCGGTCAACAGCACGGCGCGCAATTACAGCAAGGGCAAGCTGCTCCAGTTGCTTGAGCGCATTGACGCGAGGTTGGAAGAGTATCTTGGCGCAATGGATGCGGCGGACGAGGGCGAGCAGTCGGAAGGCGCCCCGAAGACGGGCAATGTGCCGGAACTTCAAAAGAAGATCGATGCATTGCGCGAGCGCCAGCGTCAGCATCGGGGGACGCTCCTGGAAATGGAACGCAGCGGGGCCGGCGAAGTATCGCTCACCGATCCAGACAGCCGGGCCATGTGGAAGAGCGGCATCGGTTACAACGCGCAGATCGCGGTCGACGCGAAGCACAAGCTGATCGCCGCGCAGGAGGTGGTCAATGACAAGACCGACCACGGGCAGCTTGCGCCGATGGCACAGGCAGCCATGGAGGAACTCGACGTGGAGAAGATCAAGGCCGTGGCCGACGGCGGCTACTATGACCACAACGGCATCGCGCAGTGCGAAGCCATCGGCGTGGAACCTTATCTGCCGCGTCTGCACAAAGGCAAAGCAGTCAGCGAGGGGCGCTTTGACAAGACGCAGTTTCACTACGACAGCGCCACCGATGCTTACCGATGTCCCGCCGGTGCAACCCTGGGTAAGGAATCGCAGACGCTCCGGGACGGGGAGCCGCATTTCATCTACTCCCATGCAAAAGCCTGCCGCCAATGCCCGCTCAAGGCGCAATGCACCCCGGGCAGTTACCGGCGCATCATGCGCTGGGAGGGCGAAGCCGCCCGCCGCGAATGACGGAGACAGCTTTCATGTAAGTTGGAAGGGCGGCGAATACATTATCCGCCTGTACTTCGTGGATGCACCTGAGATGGAAAATGAGTTTCCGGAGCGCGTACGGGAGCAGGCGGAATACTTTGGTCTTAACACGGCCGAAACTCTCAGGGTTGGTAAAATCGCGGCAACTTTCACGCACAATAAACTTGCGGGAAGAAGCTTCTCCGTCTTCACGCGCTGGCAGAATGCCAGGGGCCAGAGCCGCCTGCCCCGTTACTACGGATTTGTGGTCATAAACCACCAGAACCTTTGCGAGGAACTCATAGCCCAAGGTCTCGCACGCATTTTTGGTTCAGACGTCTATTTGCCCGATGACACAAGCCCAAAGGCATTTAATGAACATCTTCGAATACTTGAAAATAAAGCGAAACAGGATCATCGCGGCGCTTGGTCAGTGCATAAATCACGGGAAAATAAACCTGATGATTCATGGAACACATTTTTCCGGCGTCCGGCATCCATCTCCCATCCGGACGTCAATTGAATGAAAATATCCCGATTATCCTCATGATAGCCTCCGGACTCATCGCAGCTTCTACCGCGCAGGATCTTCCCGACGGATTGCCCAGCCCGCCGGTTCGCGCTTCAGCCTTACACACCTGTAGCATTGCCGGGGCAATAAACAGCTTCCGGTTAATACCGCATTTGTGCTACTAAACCCGCGCATGAAAAAGGCCGTCTCCTTCCTTGTTTGGCTCATTGTCGCAATCCTCGGCGCATGGGCGTACGCCACCCTCGCGCTGCATCGCGGCGAGCATTTGAATTCCGTGTTCATCCTCATGGCGGCGGTATGCACCTACACAATTGGTTACCGTTTCTATTCAAAATGGATCGCCACCCGCGTGCTCGTGCTGGACGACCGCCGCTCCACGCCATCCGTGGCGCACGACGACGGCAAGGATTACGTGAAGACAAACAAATGGATCGTCTTCGGCCATCATTTCGCCGCCATCTCCGGCCCGGGGCCACTTGTCGGGCCGGTGCTCGCAGCACAATTTGGTTATCTGCCCGGCACACTCTGGATCTTGATAGGTGCGGTGCTTGGCGGCGCAGTACAGGATTTCGTGATTCTCTTCTCCTCGCTGCGACGCGATGGAAAATCCATCGGGCAGATGATCAAGGAGGAACTGAACAAACCCGCCGGCATCATTGCGCTGGTTGCCGTGCTGGCGATCATCATCATCCTGCTCGCGGTGCTGGCGCTGGTGGTGGTGAATGCGCTCGCGGAAAGCCCGTGGGGCGTGTTTACCGTCGGCGCGACCATTCCCATCGCGATGTTCATGGGCTGCTACATGCGCTTTGGTCGCATCGGCAAGGTGCTCGAGGCATCGGCGATCGGCGTCATCCTGCTCCTGCTCGCGGTATGGGGCGGGCAGTTCGTGCACCAGCATGAGGCTTGGGCTAAAATTTTCACGCTGAACAAGGAATCGCTCGCATGGACGATCATCATCTACGGCTTCGCCGCAAGCGTGCTCCCGGTGTGGCTGCTCCTCGCGCCGCGCGATTACCTGAGCACGTTCATGAAGCTCGGGACGATCTTCCTGCTGGTGGCCGGCTGTTTCCTCGTGCTGCCCGACTTGAAGATGCCAGCGATCACGCAATTCATCGACGGCTCCGGGCTCGTGGTTCCCGGCAAGCTGTTCCCGTTCTGTTTCATCACCATCGCCTGCGGCGCGATCTCCGGTTTCCACTCGCTCATATCCAGCGGCACCACGCCGAAACTGCTCACGCGTGAAAGCTATGCGCGCCCGGTCGGTTACGGCGCGATGTGCCTGGAATCCCTGGTGGCAATCATGGCCATCATCGCCGCGTGCACGCTCGATCCCGGCGTTTACATGAGCGTGAACTTCAAGGCGCCGGGCGCAACTGCCGCGGAAGTCGCCACGGCAACCGTCAAAAAAGTCAACTCGCTCGGATCTGAATATGCCGTGACTGTCGATGAAATGGACCAACTCGCAAAACAGATCGGAGAAAAAACGCTCTTCGGGCGCACCGGCGGTGCAGCCACGCTCGCCGTCGGCATGGCTCATATTTTTTCGCATGCGGTACACGGGCGCTGGCTCGATCTCTGGTATCACTTCGCAATCATGTTCGAGGCGCTCTTCATTTTGACAACACTCGACGCAGGCACACGTGTGGGGCGTTACCTGCTGCAGGATGCTCTTGGCGCGGTCTGGAAACCGCTCGGCAACACCAAAAAAATCGGCGCGGGCATTTTCTCAAGCGTGCTGATCGTAACTGCGTGGGGATGGTTCTTGATCCAGGGCGTGCGCGATCCCGATGGCGGGGTGAAAGCGCTCTGGCCGATCTTCGGCATTGCAAACCAGATGCTCGCGAGCATCGCCCTCTGCCTCGCAACCACCGTCATCCTGAAGATGCAACTCGCGAAGGAGAAACCACGTACCGTTTACGCGCTGGTCGCCCTCCTGCCGCTCCTTTGGCTCCTCACGGTGACGCTGACCGCCGCTGGCGAAAAGATTTTTCATTCCGATCCACGGATCGGTTTCCTTGCCCAGGCAAAGGTAATCGAGGGAAAACTACCTGCATTGCGCGATGCGGCTGCAACCGGAAATGCAATCGCCCACAAGGCCGTCCTCGCAAACGAGATGATGTTGTTTAACAATATCCTCGATGCCATCGTCACGGGCTCATTCATCGTGATGGTAGCCCTGATCCTGCTTTTCAGCGCGCGAGAGTGGATACTGCTTCTCGCGCGCAAGCGCCTCTCCGTCCTGCGCGAAACCGATCCCGTGTGGCTGCCGGATTACGAATTTGCGGCGGAAAAGCCGTTGCATGTACTCGGCCTTTTCGCACTGCTGTTTGCTCTGGCGAAGGAACTCTCCGGCGAAGCCGCCCTCGAGCGGGCGAGGACGCAGACCGTGCTGGTCTGCGAGTGCGGCACCGCGGAACACCAGCAGCTTTATGTGGCAATGACGACACGACGCTTCAAGGGCGTGAACCGCTGTTGCTAGTATCTTCGGAACCGGAGCCTCCCGGAATCAAGGCGTGAAATCCTGCGTCTTTTTTACCCGTGCACAGAAGGCCGCGAGCAGCTTCGCCGTGTTTTGCAGATCATCGAGCGACAGCATTTCATTCGGCGTGTGCATGTAACGCAGCGGCACTGAAAGCAGGCCCGTGGCCATGCCTGCGCGGGAAAGCTGCATCACATTCGCATCGGTGCCTGTTCCCCGCGCTGCGGAGACGACCTGATACGGGATTTTTTCCTTCTCCGCCGTCTCAACCATCAATTTAAAAACAACCGGATTGATATTCGCGCCACGGAAAATCATCGGCCCCTGGCCGACATGAGTTTCACCGGTCTTTTTCTTTTCGATGCCGGGGCTGTCCGTCGCATGCCCCACGTCGAGCGCGATGCCCACCTCGGCCTCGCTGGAAAATGCGCTCGTCTGCGCGCCACGAAGGCCGATTTCCTCCTGCACCGTCGAGACCCCCACCACACAGGCATCGATTTTTTTGCCATGCAAAAGCCGGAGCACCTCGGTCACGATCCACGTTCCCATCTTGTTATCAAAGGCCATCGAGACCGCGCAATCATTCGCGAGTTCCGTGTATGGCTGCACGAACACGCCCGCGTCGCCCATCGACACCAGCTTGAGCGCGGCTTTCTTGCTGTTCACGCCGATGTCGAGGTAGAGATCGTGCATCTTCGGCACGCGCTTGCGGTCTTCGTCGTCCATCAAATGGATCGCCTTGCGGCCGATCACCCCGGGCACCAGACCACCCTTCGTCATGATGACCACGCGTTGCGACACTGCAACCGTAGGATCGACGCCACCAATCGCCTCTACATAAATAAATCCATCCTCGGTGATGTATTTGATGATGAACCCGATCTGGTCGCAATGCCCCGCGAGCATGATGCGCGGTGTCCCGCCGGGATTGCGGACACCGAAGACATTGCCCATCACATCAGTCTTCACCTCGTCGCACCAAGGCTTGATGCGCTCGCGCACGAGTTTCTGCACATCCTGCTCGTAACCCGAGGGGCTCGGCGTCTCCACCAGTTTCTTGAGAAATGATTTGGAATCGTTATCCATGCGCGCAATGTCCCACAGAACTCCGGTTTAATTCGAGTTTAATCTTAATCGCGAAACATCCCGTCCACAGGCAGCACCCCAAGCCCGTGATCACGCGCCGGCTCAAGTTCGCCTTTACGAAGCGGCAACCCGGAAAACGGATCGTCGCCCAGCAGCCAGGCGCCGTCGAGATCGGCGTGGTCGGTCTTCTGCGCGATCACCGCCCCGGCCGCAATGCTGAGGCTGCTCTCAAGCCGGCATCCAACCATGACTTGCAGCCCGAGTTCGCGACCGCGTTTGAGCATTTTCAATGCGGGGGTCAGCCCGCCGCACTTCGAGAGCTTGATATTGAAGCCCGAATACAAACCCGTCATTTTTTCCACGTCTTCGAGAACGGCACAGCTTTCATCAGCGAGAATCGGGAGTTTCGATCCCGGCAGGATATCCATCATGCGCTTGTCATTCTCCACTGGCAGCGGCTGCTCGATGAAAATCACGCCAAGTTCCGCGAGCTGCGCTGACAATGCGGGAAGATCAACATTCTTCCACGCCCTGTTCGCATCCACGGCGAGCGTCGCCCCCGTCTGCTCGCGAATAAAACGCAACGCAGCAAGATCAACCCCGCGGTCCATCTTCACCTTGATCAACGGGTAGCCGTGCAATTCCGCGACTTTGATTTTCAATTCCTCCGCGTCGGAAAGCCCGATGGTCACAAAGCTTTTCACCGTTTGCGGTTTTTCGCCAAACGCGAGTTCTGTAACGCTTTTTCCCTCGCGCTTCGCCACCAGATCCCACAGGGCAATGTCCAGCGCGGCCTGCGCCGCCCGGAATGGCTGCAGGATGCCCCAGCATTCGAGCCAGATGCGTTCGATATCGGCTACCGTCCTGACCCCGGCACCGCGCAGCCATTGTCCCGCTTGTAGCAGTTTCGATTGCAACTCATCCGCGTATTCACCGAAAAATTTGCTCGGCGCACCTTCGCCATGGCCGGCGAACCCCTCTTCATCCTCAACGCGAATAAATACATTGCGCGTCGTCTGCACCGCCGAGTTATTGATGCGGAAAACAAACCGCGGCGTCAGTGTTTGAATATGCGATGCAACCTTCAATGTGTAACAGAATAGCACATGTGAAGCGTTTCGCGCCAGCTTCATGCTCTGTCAGGCCCGGAGAAAATCGGGCTTAAAATCACATCCCGACAGAGTAAACAAGGTAGCTGAATTGTTTATAAGATCGCCTGTCGGGCATGGGAGTTGCATTATCACCTCATCTTGGACATGACCGAAAACACCCCTTCCGCCCCCTCCGTCAGGCCGTTGCGTGATGGTGTGGTCGCGGCTGCCTGCGTATTACTGGCGGCTTTGCTTTGCATCTGGTGGATTTACTCCAAGGCCTACAGTGCCCAAATGGCGGAGGTTCAAAGCGACCTTCAGCACATCGCAAAGATCGCTGCAAAACTCATCGATGGCGATTTGCACGAAACGCTCACGTCCCCTTCGCAGATGGGTAGTGAGTCCCATGAAAAAGCTCTTGCGTCACTGGTGAAGCTCCACCAGTCGCTCCCGGAAATCAGTTATGTCTACACCGTCGTTTCGCGTAATGACGCTGTCTATTTCGTCCTTGATACGACCACAAATGCAAAGGAGTTGAACCTCAAGCGCCCGGTGAAACCCTCGGCGATCATGGATTTGTATCCCGATCCCGACCCCGACATGCTCAAGGGGCTCAATACAGGAATCGTCAATTCCACAGCCAAACCGGTGCGCGATGAGTTCGGTGTTTTCATGAGCGGCTATGCCCCCTTTTATGACAGCAAAGGTAAACTCGTGGGAATCGCGGGCGTCGATCTCGCCGTGGACGATCTCGATGCGCGCATTGCCAGCCTTCGCCATGCCGCGTGGACTGCCGGCATCCTGGCTTTCCTTCTATCCGTCCTGACAGGCGCATGGCTGGCAAGATCCCGGAAAAGGGCCCGGGAAATGGAAGGCGACCGCCAGCAGGTTGAGTCGGCATTGCGCAGGAGCGAAGCCCGTTATCGCTCAGTGGTGGACAATTTGAAGGAGGTGGTTTTCCAGACTGACAACGAGGGAAATTGGAGCTTCCTGAATCCCTCGTGGACGGAAATTACCGGCTTCCCTGTCGACGAAAGCCTCGGCAAGCCCGCCCTCGATTTTGTCCATCCCGAGGACCGTGAACGGAACAAAAAGGAATTTGAACCGCTGATCGAGCGCAAGAAGGAATACTGCCGCCACGAGGTGCGCTATCTCACACGCGGCAACGAGTCCCGGTGGATCGAGGTGTACGCACAACTCAGCCTCGATGAAAACAACCGCATCACAGGCACTACCGGCACCCTCAGCGACATCACCAAGCGCAAGGAAGTGGAGGAAGCCCTGCGCCTGAACCAGGAACGCCTGCAACTCGCCCTCGGCTCCTCCGAGCAGGGCCTCTGGGACTGGAACATGATCACCGGGCGCGTTTACTACGACGCGCAATGGGCAAACATCCTCGGTTATCCACCCGCCGAGCTGAAGGAGACGCTCGAAATGTGGCACGATGCCATTCATCCATTCGACAGGAGCCAGGTCCTGGCAGCACTTAAATCGCATCACGAGGGCAAGAAGGAGATTTTTGACATCGAACACCGCGCCAGGCGCAAGAACGGCGAGTGGATCTGGATCCGCGCGCGCGGACGCGTGATCGAGCGCGATCTGGAATGGATGCCGAAGCGCATGATCGGCACGATCGAGAACATCACGGGGCGCAAGGAGGCCGAGACCGAGCTTCAGAATGCCAAGGATGTGGCGGAGGCCGCCGACCGTGCAAAGAGCGACTTCCTGGCGGTGATGAGCCACGAAATCCGCACGCCAATGAACGGAGTCATCGGCTTCACAAACATCCTGCTCGACACCCGGCTCGATGCTCATCAGCGCGACTTCGTGGAGAATATCCGCAATTGCGCCGACTCGCTTCTTTCGCTCATCAACGACATCCTGGATTTTTCGAAGATCGAATCCGCGAAACTGGAACTTGAGGATGAGCCCTTCGACCTGCGCGCATGCATCGAGGATGCATTCGGCGTCTGCACGCAGACAGCGTCGGCCAGGGGGCTGGAACTCGTGTGCGATTTCAGCGACGGGACGCCGGAGTGGATCCGGGGTGATGTCACGCGACTGCGCCAGGTGCTCGTGAATCTCGTGGGCAATGCGGTCAAGTTCACCACGCAGGGCGAGGTGGTCGTGAGGGTCACGCAAAGCCCGGAGGAAAAAAAATCCGGGGTTCTCAAGATCGGTATTCACGACACGGGCATCGGCATCGACCCGACCCGGCTTTCACGCCTGTTCAAGCCGTTCAGCCAGGCGGATTCCTCCACTACCCGCCGCTACGGCGGCACCGGTCTCGGACTGGCGATCTGCAAACGGCTTGTGGAATTGATGGGGGGCAGTATCGCCGTGGACAGTATTCCCGGGAAGGGATCGACCTTCCACTTCACCATCGCCGCGCCCGCAGCACAGCCTCCCGATCACGGGGACCTTGGGGTGCTCGATGGCATTTCCGTCTTGATCGTGGATGACAACGAAACAAACCGCATGGTACTGGGGCATCAATTGCGCCGCTGGCAGATGCGCACATTTGAAGCCGCGAGCCCCGAAACCGCGCTTGAAAAATTGCAAGGAGGGATCTCGTTTGATCTTGCATTACTGGACATGATGATGCCCGGAATGGATGGCGTGGAACTCGCCCGCCAGATCCGATCCACATTGGACTCAAAAAAACTGCCACTCGTTCTGCTTTCGTCGGTGAGCGCCGCCGATTCCAGCATGAACGCGCGCGCCGCAGGCATCCAGACAACCCTGAACAAGCCGGTGCGCCAGTCCCAATTGCACGATACGATCATGCGCGTGCTGCGGGATTCCGGGCGTCTCGCGAAACCGGCGGCCGCGCAAAATGGTGTCATGCCCGGAACCCTGGCCGTGAAGCTCGGGGAAAGTTTCCCGCTGCGCATCCTGATCGCCGAGGATTTTCCCGTAAACCAGCGCATCGCGAGCTTGATGTTGAAAAAAATCGGTTACAACGCCGACATTGTTTTCGATGGAAAAGCAGCCGTGGAAGCAGTGCGCGGAGGTAACTACGATCTGGTGCTCATGGACATGCACATGCCGGAAATGGACGGCCTGGAGGCCACCCGTGAAATCCGCCATCAGGAAACGGCCTCCGGAAAGCCTGCTGGCATCTATATCATTGCCCTTACAGCGGACGCAATGGCCGGCGACCGCGAGAAGTGCCTTGCAGCCGGGATGAACGATTACCTTACCAAGCCGCTCAGGCCGAATGATCTGCAAGCCGCCCTGCAACGTTTTGTGCAAAACTGAAACGGCAATCTTTTCAATGATTGGGAATGATTCCTGCGTTATTAGTCCCCGTGAACTCTTTTTCTGACGAAGATTCAGCCGAGGCTCCGGTCTTTGATCCCACGCGCCTTAAAGTCCTCATGGAGCTTGAGGATGAGGGTGATCACACGATGATCAAGGATATTGCGCAGCAGTTTCTTGAGGATATTACTTTGGTGATGACGCGTCTGGAACCCGCAATATATGCCGGGGATTTCGCACAGGTATCCAGCGCTGCCCATACCATTAAGGGAAGTTGCGCAACCTTCGGATTGTATCAGGTGGAAAAGTTTGCCAGGCAGCTTGAGGCATGTGCAAAAGGCGGCGGAAAGACGGATGCCGTTCAGATTTACGATTCGCTGCGCAGTTCGTTTACAAAAGGGAGCGAGGCGCTCACTGCCTATCTTGCCACGAAATAATTCAGGTCAGGAGACCGCGCGGACGGGCTCGGCAAGCAAATCGTAAACCTGGGTGCCAGTGACGTTCACCTCGATGAACTCGCCGACCTGCGCGGGCGTTTTCAAGATCACTTGCGCATCCACATCCGGTGCATCGGCTGCTGTGCGGGCGATCAACGGTTTGTCCACCAGCACACGGATGCGTCTCCCGGTCTGCGATTCGGAAATCTCTCGCGCGATGCGCTGCTGAAGCTTCATCGCCTTCTTGTAACGCACCTGCTTTGTTTTCATAGGCACCTGGTCCGGCATTTTTGCCGCGCGGCTCCCCTCCTCCTGCGAATAAAGGAAGATGCCAAGCCGTTCGAAACGTACGCGACTGATGAATTCCAGCAGGGATTCGAAATGCTCCGTCGTCTCGCCGGGAAAGCCAACGATGAACGTGGTGCGGATCGCGATGCCGGGGATGCCGGCGCGGATGCGCGTGATCAGGTTCTCGATGTGCTCGCGCGATGTCTCCCGGCGCATCTTGTCCAGCATCTCGCCATGGATGTGCTGGAGCGGCATGTCGATGTAGCGCGCGACCTTGTCGCACTCGGCGATCGTCGTGATCAGCTCGTCACTCCAGTGCGCCGGATGCGTGTAAAGCAGGCGTATCCAGAAATCACCCTCGATCTTTTGCAATTCGCGAAGCAACTTCGTGAGCGTGGGACCGCGCGAAGAATCCACGGGCTGGGTCGGGTTCGCGCGTTCTTCCCACAAATCCATGCCGAAATAGGTCGTATCCTGGCTGATAAGATTGATCTCGCGCACGCCTTCCGCGACCAGATTGCGAACCTCGGCCACTACGGATTCTATGGTGCGCGAGCGATGACGCCCGCGCATTTGCGGGATCACACAAAAGCTGCACGGGTGGTTGCATCCCTCGGCAATCTTTACATAGGCGCTGTGCGACGGTGTAAGGCGGAAACGCGGCGTATCGTAATCCGGGATATAAACCGACTTGCGCGTGACAAGGTTAAGCGGCTGCCACGCTTCATCGGTCAGGCCGGCGGCAGCGGCGGCATTCGGGGAAAAAGCGGATGTCTGGGACGGACGCGCCATCACCCGCTCGATGATGTTGCCCGCATCAGCAACCTGGTCGAGGCCGATGAACGCATCCACCTCCGGCATCTCGTTCACGAGATCTTTGGAAAACCGCTGCGCCATGCAACCGCTCACGATAAGTTTCTGCCCCGCTTTTTTGCGCAGGCCGCGCTGCTGGTGCGCCTCGAGGATCGCCTCGATGGATTCCTCCTTTGCGGAGTCGATGAACGCGCAGGTGTTGACGATCAGCACATCGGCTTCGTCAGCATCGCCGGTGATCTGCATCCCCTGTTTTAATACGCCACCAAGCATGATCTCGGCGTCCACCAGGTTCTTTGCGCAACCAAGCGAGATGACACCGACTTTTACTGTCTTTTCCTGAAGTGCTGACATTTTATTCCACGACTATACCGGGGCTGTTATAAGGAATGACCTGCCCGTTTTTTTTGATTTCGACTGCCTCACTATCAGTAAGCTGGATCCAGAACTTCTTGCCGTGCAACGTCAAGCCACCCGCATCGGGATACAGCCAGTCTTCGTAAATCGGAGGCGTATCATCGCCATTCGCCTGGATTTTTACCCACGATTTTTTGATGGGACGCAGCACAATCTCCTTGTCCGCGTTGGGAGCGGGCGTGGCAATCGGGGCGGATACGACCGCCTCGGCTTTCCTCACCTCGGGAGTTACCGTGGGAGCAGGAGTCGGCAATGCCGGCGTGGCCTGCGGCGTCGGCGAATGCTGGTCTTTCTGCAAGAGCTGGCCCATGTCATCAAGCCGGTTGGCATTGCTGATAAAGTGCGCGACAACAAGCGCGCCGGCGACAAAAATGGATGCTACTATGGCGAGCACTGCCATGATCTTGCGCCCCACGCCAAATGAGCGGGTGAGCGGTGCGGGTCGGCCGCTAAGATACTCATATTCCTCGATGTCCACGGGGTTCGAATTTTCGAGCCGGGCGGCTGCGTCGGAAACATCGACCCCGAGCAGTCCCGCATAGATGAGGAGGAATCCGCGCGCATAGGAAAGGCTGGGAAAATTCGAGTAGTCGTCCTTCTCCAGGTCGAGGATGCGGTCGGGCCGGATGTGAGTAAGGCGCGCGGCATCGGCGACGGACATTTGCTTTTCCAAACGTCTGTCGTGCAGCTTTTTCCCTGGTGATTCCACTGTGGAGAGTGTCATTTCCCTCAAAATGCGAGTGTGTCCAAATCTTTCAATATTTCGCGAGGTTTCGCACCTTCGCCGGGAGCGACGTAACCACGTTGTTCGAGAATGTCAACCACTCGTGCAGCCCGGGTGTAGCCAAGGCGTAGTCTCCGCTGGAAAAGCGAGGTGGACGCCTTCTTCTCCTGGCGCATGATTTCGAGGCATTTCTGGACCAGTTCCTCGTCCTCCTCGGTCACATCATCCTGGACAGCGGCGTTGGACTGAAGTTTCTCATGGATCGACTGTTCGAACACCGGCGCGCTCTGCGATGAAGCAAATTCCACCAGTTTATGAATCTCCTCGTCGGTAACCAGCACGCCCTGCGCGCGGGTCATGCGGGAAGTCCCGGGCGGCAGATAAAGCATATCGCCCTGGCCCAGGAGCCGCTCCGCCCCTTTTTCGTCCAAAATAATGCGTGAATCCAGCCCGCTCGCCACTTGGAAGGCAATGCGCGTGGGGATATTCGCTTTGATGACGCCGGTGACGACGTCCGCACGAGGCGTCTGGGTCGCCACGATCATGTGGATGCCGGCGGCACGGGCCATCTGCGTGATGCGCGCTATGGCGCTTTCCACATCGGCAGGCGCCGTCTGCATCAAGTCGGCAAGTTCGTCCACAATCACGACGATGTACGGCATGTTGTCAGGAACGATGATTTCTTCATCACGCGGGACTTGGATTGGTATTGGCTCGGGCTCGTCCGTGAAAAGCTCGTCATCGGATTTCTCGTTAAAATCGATGGTTTCCTCCTTCGGTGGAGCTTTCACCGGTTTCTCCGCATCGAGTTCCTTCTGCGATTTCGGCTTTGGCCGCGCGTTGAAGCTGGTGATGTTTCGCACGTTTGTTTTTGCGAAAATCTTGTAACGCTTCTCCATTTCATCGATCACCCAGCGCAGGGCGAGCAGCACTTTCTTCGGATCAGTGACAACAGGTATGACGAGGTGAGGCAGCGTGTTGTAGACCTGCATTTCGACCACCTTCGGGTCGATCATTATGAAGCGGATCTGCTCCGGCGTGAACTTGTAGAGCATGCTCGCGATGATGGAATTGATGCACACGCTCTTGCCACTGCCGGTGGTACCCGCAACGAGGCAATGCGGCATCGCGGCAAGGTCGCCGAGGATCGTTTTTCCATAGACGTCCTTGCCAAGCGCGAGCGGGATTTTCGCCGTGCTTTGCGCCCAGTCCTCTGACTCGAGCAATTCGCGCAGAGTGACCTTCACCTTGCGGCTATTGGCGATCTCGATGCCGACCGTGTCCTTGCCGGGGATCGGCGCGAGGATATTAATGCGCTCGGCCCGCGTCGCACGCGCGATGTCCCGCTCGAGGCTCACGATTTTATCCACGCGCACGCCCTTGGCTGGGTAAACCTCGTAGCGCGTGATAGTCGGCCCCTTGGTGATGTCCCCGCGCGAAACACTGATCCCGAACTGCGCCAGTGTGTCGATGACCGTGTCCTGGATTCTGCGCAGCTCCTCCGGGTCGGCGACAACCCGGCCATCCATGTCCTGCGGGTCCAGAAGATCGAAACTCGGCAGGATGTAATTGTCAAAATGTGCCGGCTCCTGCGGTACAAGTTTCTCCTTTTTCGACTTCGGATCGGATTTCTTCGGCGTGGCGATGGATGTGTCGATGACCTTCGGTGCGGGACGGTCGGGTTCATCCTCGTCCTGAACCGGGTCGGGTTGTGCCGGCGGATAGCCCTTCTTGCTGAGTTCCTTCTCAATCTTGCGCGCCTGGCGCTCCATACGCTTCTGCTCGATATCGAGCCGCTCACGGTCACTGGCGCGCTCAAGACGGTAACTGTAATATTTTTCCCAAAGCTTCGAGGGGAGTGCAATTACCTGGCGGAGGATCAGGATCGGGTGGATGCCGGTCATCATGATCAGGCTCGTAACATAGAGGCAGAGAAGGAGGATCGAGGAACCAATGAGCCCCATGGTGTTCCGCAGGATTCCGTGGTCCCTGTCCACAAGCCGGTAACCGAACCAGCCGCCAATCCAGCCGCTATTACTCCCGCCGACACTGACAAGCTTGATGATCTTGGGCCAATCCTTCAAAAACCACGGCTGAAGCGCCACAAGGCATGCGCCAGTGATGAGGAATGTCGCGATCCACGGCAGCCGCCTGGTCGGCGAACCGGTAACCGAGAGCAGCAGGGCGCCGCCGTAGCCAAGGAGCGTGGCCGCCGCCAGGAAGGAGGCCGCACCAAACATGAAATAGAAGCAACAGGCAATGATCGCACCCACGGGCCCGATGAAATTCGCCGAGGCACGGCTGGCTGTGGACGGGCTGAGGGGAAACCACGCGGGAACCTGTTTTGGCTCGTACGAAACGAGCGCCAGAAACAGCAGCGTGCCCAAGCCGAGTAAAATCAGGCCGAGGACTTCGTTCAATGTTCTATTCTCTTGAGCGCGGGGCATTGGCTCATACTATGCATAAAGCACGCCCTTTCAATAGCGAACGATGCTCCATGGAAATAAATAAGCGGGCAATCCGCCTTTGCCGGCGTCACGGTAAAATTGACTGGAAACCGTTACGCAAATGCTTACCTTATCCGGCACTCCTGACAGCACCTTTACACCGGCAATAAACTCACCCCACCCTACTCATGCAACTGACCCAGCCCATTGTTTTTGAACCGCTTTTCATGGAACGCATTTGGGGAGGGCGCAGACTGGAATCCCTCTTTGGCAAACACCTGCCGGCCGGCCAGCGCATCGGCGAATCCTGGGAGATTGTGGATCGCGAGGAGGCCCAGAGCGTGGTGCACAACAATCCATTGCGCGGCAAGACCCTGAATGAACTCTGGACGGAATATCGCGAGCCGGTTTTCGGGAAAAATACCGCATCCACCTCCCCCCGTTTTCCGATTTTGTTCAAGCTGCTCGATGCACAGGAGCGTCTTTCCGTGCAGGTGCATCCCCCCGCACGTGTCGCGGACATCCTCAAGGGGGAACCGAAGACCGAGATGTGGTATGTCGCCGACACTTATCTCGACAGCGATATTTTTGCAGGACTCAAAAAAGGGGTCGGGCGCGACGATTTTGAGCGCGCCCTTCATGATGGAAAGGTCGCCGAGAAAATCCATCGCCTGCCGATGTCGCCCGGCGACGCGATCTTCATCCCAAGCGGCCGCATCCACGCAATCGGCGCGGGGAATGTAATCGTGGAAGTACAGCAGAACAGCGACACTACATACCGCGTGTTCGACTGGAACCGGCTCGGCCTCGATGGGAAGCCGAGGGAACTTCACATTGCTGAATCGATGCAATCAATCGATTTCGATGATATCGAACCCGGGATCGCGAAGCCGAAGGGCGAAACGGTCGTGAATTGCGATTATTTCCATGTCGAAAAATGGACTCTGGATAAGGATCGCCCGGCATTTGACGACGGAAAATTCGCAATCTTCACCATGCTGAGCGGTGAAGCAACCTGCGGCGAAGGCAGATTCCGCCCCGGGGATTTTTTCCTCGTTCCGTCGATACAGGAAGACCGCATTTTGCGGCCTGTAAACGGATCCGCAACATTATTGCGGACTACGATCCCGTAGAATCAGGCTTGTATACCGCCAAGGCGTGAACCGACCGGCCAGCGTGGAAGCATGCGCGCACCATCGATTTTCCAGTTCTCTCCCTCGTAGATGAGGCTGTAGATGCAGGGCAGCACCCCGCCCTCGCGATCAATGAAAAAAACCTGGATCAATGCGTGCTGGTCCCTGCATTTCACAAGGCCGAATTCCACCCGTTCCGCCTGGGTGATGCCGGAATACTGGTGGCGGATCATTTCGATAAACTGGTCGGGGTTGAATTTCTGCTGGATGCCGTAGGAGGCTTGGGAATATGCCTTCGAGTAATCCGATGCCCGGAATGCATCGAGCTGGCTGTAGATCACCCGGTAGAGTTCGGATGGTCTCACTTCTTCACGGTGAAGCAAAAGAGAGCGGTTCACCACTGGTGTCGCGCAGATCGCGAGAAAAAACAGGACGATCGCGATCTTTGCCCACTTTATCATGCATTACCCCCGTGAGTTATGGCCTTCATGCCCTCCTCGAGCCCTTTCAAGTAGGTGAAAGTGTAGAGTCCCGTGCCGTGCCCGTCCTCCCATGAGGGCTGCAATGCGTAATTGCCGATGACCTGATAGCTTTTCAGCCGGAAACTGGCAGGCGTATGGGTAACAGTGGGCCTCACCACCCTGCCAAGCACATCGGGCTCGCCGCCGCATCCCGCGCACGGACACGCCCGGCGCAAATACTCCAGGGGCAGGAATGTCTCGGAGTCGTCATTCCACTTGATGGCGATCTGGTCTCCAATTACCTGAATATTTGCAGGGCTAATCCTCATGACAGTGGATAGTCACTCTAGTTTTCGCACGGTGCCGGGTCAAGCCCGTGTTCACTCACTGGAAAACGTCCCAGCCGACCGCAGGTTCCTGCTGCTGCGCGGACCAAAAATGGCCGTCCCCACCCGCACCATCGTTGCCCCTTCCTGGATTGCAGCGATAAAATCGCCGCTCATGCCCATGGAGAGCTGCGGCAATGGAATGCCCGCGCTTTTCTGTAATTCATCCCGAAGCTCACGCAACGCGGCGAAATATTTCCGCGCCTCATCGGCTTTTTCCACGATTGGCGCAATGGTCATCAGGCCCTCGATTTGCAATCGATCTAGGGCAAGCAACTGTTCCATATCGCGTTCCACATCCGCTGGCTTGAAGCCGAATTTTGTCGACTCCTCGGCCACGTTCACTTCCAGCAGGATTTTTGGGAACAATCCCAATTCCGCCGCAATACGGTTGATATCGCGCGCCAGCTCCAGCGAATCCACTCCGTGAAGCAATTCAAACAACGGGAGCGCCTGCCTGATTTTATTCTTCTGCAAATGGCCTACGAGATGCCAGCGCGCCTTTGACGGCAACAGCGGAATTTTAGCGCGCGCCTCCTGCACCCTGTTCTCGCCGAAGAGAAGCTGCCCCGCATCGATTGCCTGATGGATTGTCTCCGGCGTGTGCGTCTTTGTAACCGCAACCAGCGCCACATTGGCCGGATCGCGTCCCGCAGCCTCCACAGTTTCTTTGATAATAGAATTTACTAATGCGATTTTTTCTTCTACAGTTTCCATGGCTTTACACTAAATTAGGTCGATGCATTCCTGTTGACTTTAAAATTAGTTATGCTTATTTTGGCATTGCAGTATGAATGTAGAAACCTTCAAAATTTTTTGTGATCTTGCCGACACTTCCAGCTTTTCAAAAGCCGCCAAGATTAACTCAATTACTCAAAGCGCTGTAAGTCAACAAATCCGTTCACTCGAAACGCGCTATAATGTCATGCTCGTCGAACGTGGACGACGCAATTTTTCGCTCACTGCGGAGGGTCAGGCGTTTCTGGCGGCAGGCCGTGAAATTCTTAATATTTATGACAGCCTCGGCGACCGGCTTCATGAATTGCAAAATATCGTGGCGGGCGAAGTGAGGGTTTCCTCGGTCTACAGCATAGGATTGCACGAGTTGCCGCCGTTCCTCAAGGAATTCCGCCGTATGCATCCGGATGTCGAGGTGCACGTGGAATATCGCCGCTCCACCCAGGTTTACGCACAGGTATTGAATGGCGAGGTGGACCTCGGCCTCGTCGCCTATCCAACACGACGCAAGGGACTCCTGGTGGAACCTTTCATGGAGGACAAGATGGTGGTGATCTGCCACCCGAACCATCCCTTTGCAAAAAGAAAGAAGATTCAGTTGGAAGATCTGAATGGAGAAAAATTTATCTCGTTCGAGCCCGATCTGCCGACGCGCAAAGTGATCGACCGCCATTTGAAAGGCCATGGGGTCGCAATCGAATTCACCATGGAGTTTGACAACATCGAGACCGTCAAGCGCGCGGTGGAAATCGAGAATGGCATCTCCATTGTGCCGCAAAACACTGTCGAGGATGAAGCACGTTCCGGCACACTGGTCGTGCTCGAAATCGAAAAACCCGAGATATGGCGTCCGCTCGGGATCATCCTCAAACGCAGCCATCCCCGTTCCCCCGCCCAGCGCGAATTCATCGGCCTCCTGCAAAAAGGCTTCGATAAAAAGAGCGCCCCGGCAACCGAAGCCTAGCGTGCTTTTTTGATGAGTTGCTCGTAGAGCTTGTGCGTCTGCTGCGCGATGGCAGTCCAGCTGAATGTTTCGATCGCGCGTTTGCGGCCGGCTTTTCCAAATGCCTCGCGCTTTGCGGGATCGGCCATCAGTTCGTTAATGCGCGCTGCGAGATCGCGTGAAAACTGGTCGGGCTTCATCGGCTCAAACGGGCTCTCGTTCATCTGCTCCAGCGGCACGAGGTAGCCGGTCTCCCCATGCACAACGACTTCCTTGATGCCTCCCACCGCACTTGCCACCACCGCAGTCTCGCAGGCCATCGCCTCAAGGTTGATGATTCCGAACGGCTCGTAGATCGACGGGCAGCAAAACACCGCCGCATGCGAGTAAAGCTCGTACACTGTCGCTTTGTTCACCATCTCCTCGATCCAGATGACCTTGCCCGAATGCGCGGCACACGCGACATCCACTGCGGCTTTCATTTCCGCGGCAATCTCCGGTGTGTCCGGCGCGCCTGCGCACAGCACGACCTGGAAGCCGGGATCCATGTATTTGATCGCATTGACGAGGTGCACAATCCCCTTCTGCCGCGTGATGCGGCCCACGAAGAGCACGAACGGAATTTTCGGATCGATGCCGTAGCGCTCAAGGGCCGTGGTGGTCTCGATCTTCTTGTATTCGTTCAGGTCAATGCCGTTGTAGATGATATGGATGCGGTCCTCCGGGACATTGAACAGACGCATCACATCCGCCTTGGTCTCCTTCGAGACCGCGATCACCGCATCCGCCATTTCGATGGCGGTCTTCTCGACCCAGCATGAAAAATCATAGCCGCCGCCGATCTGCTCGCGTTTCCACGGGCGGAGCGGTTCGAGTGAGTGCACGGTGAGCACCATGGGAATGCCGTAGTTGAGCTTCGCCAGGATACCCGCCATGTGCGTGTACCACGTGTGCAGGTGCACGACGTCGGCATCGATATTTTCCGTGTTCCAGTCGAGCGAACGCTGCACGGCCCCAAAGACGGAATGCAACTGCTTCGGCGCGGTGTAACCCGATGAGTCGAGCCCGTAGCCGGTCGCCTTGAGCGAAGGCGTGTCGAGGCGGTATTCACGCTGCTCCTTGCCGTAGCAGCGGACTTCCACCTGCATGAGTTTAGCTAGCTCGCGGGACAGATAATCGACGTGCACCCCCGCCCCGCCGTAGATGGTGGGAGGATATTCATTGGTAAGAAAAAGTGTTTTCATGGGGACCTGAGGTTTTATGCGCAACCGCACATGGGTTCACTGCAACGGCAATACCTTGTGAATGAAAAAGGAGGGTTGGCGAGCCAAAAATGGCGGCAAAGAAAATCGTGTACAATGCCTCTGCATGGAGCATCGCAGTATCTCGGCTTCCCTCACCAAGCATCCGGTTCTCATCACCTGCCTTCCGGTCAGTGCCCGATCCAGTAGTGGATGAATATCGGGATGATCAGGATCGCGACGATGTTCACCACCTTGATCATGGGGTTGATCGCGGGGCCGGCGGTGTCCTTGTAGGGGTCGCCAACCGTGTCGCCGGTGACCGAGGCCGCGTGCGCGGGCGAGCCCTTGCCGCCGTGGTTGCCTTCCTCGATATATTTCTTTGCGTTGTCCCATGCGCCGCCGCTGGATGTCATCGCGATGCCAACAAAGAGGCCGGTCACGATCGTGCCTACGAGCACGCCACCAAGCACCACCGGCCCGAGGGCGGGGATCGCGGCGACCGCCAGCACAAAAAGTACGGGGAGGAGCGCAGGAATGATCATTTCATGAAGCGCGGCCTTGGTCACGATATCGACACAGACGCCGTAATCGGGAGTTTCCTCGCCTTTCAGAATGCCGGGCTTGGCTGCCAACTGGCGCCGGACTTCCACCACCACGGCACCCGCGGCCTTGCCCACGGCATCCATGCTGAACGCGGTGAAGACGAACGGCAACAAACCGCCGATGAACAAACCGATGATCACCTTCGGCTCAGTAAGCGTGAACTCGAATGGCATTTGGGTAATGTGATTTGCCAGAAAATGATAACGCAGTTCCTCGACGTAGGAACCGAACAGCACGAGCGCCGCAAGACCGGCGGAGGCGATTGCGTAGCCTTTCGTCACGGCTTTCATCGTATTGCCAACCGCATCCAGTTCATCGGTGATGGCGCGGACTTCCTTCGGCAGACCGCTCATGACCGCGATGCCGCCAGCGTTGTCCGTGATCGGGCCGAACGCATCGAGCGAGATAATGACACCCGCCATCGAAAGCATGCTCGTAACCGCGATCGCAATGCCGTAGAGGCCCGCGAAGTGGAAGCTCAGCAGAATCGCGATGCCGATAAAGCCGACTGGAAGGGCCGTGGCGTGCTGACCGATCGCAAGGCCTGCGATGATGTTCGTCGCGTGTCCGGTTTCCGATGCCTTTGCAATCTTGCGCACCGGCCCGAAGCTCGTGGAGGTGTAGTAGTTCGTGATCATCACCACTACGCCCGTCATCACCAGGCCAACCAGTGATGCAAAATACAGGTCGGTCGCCGTGCGGAGATTTGCGCCGATCTTGATTGCCTCGGGAAAGAGCATATGCGTGGCGGGCCAGTAAAGGACGGCGGAGACGACCGCACTCGCGGCGACAGCCCCCATAAGGATTCCGCCTGGTTTTCCGTGACGAAAATTCACGTAGAGGATGCCAACGATGGCGCCAAGCACCGAGATTCCACCGAGCACGAATGGATAGACAATCGCCGCCTTGTTGTTGACCAGCGTTAGTGAGCCCAGCAGGATCGCGCCGATAAGGCTTACCGCGTAGGTCTCAAAAACGTCCGCGGCCATGCCTGCGCAGTCGCCCACGTTGTCACCCACGTTGTCGGCGATGGTCGCGGGGTTGCGGGGATCATCCTCGTCGAGATTGCTCTCGATCTTACCAACGAGATCCGCGCCCACGTCCGCAGCCTTTGTGTAAATGCCGCCACCGAGCCTGGCGAATACGCTGATAAGGCTGGAGCCAAGGGCGAGGCCGATGAGACTTTTTACAGCGAGGTCTTCGCTTTGAAGAAAATGTCTCGCGCCGATAAAGAAGAGGCCGACGGAAAGAAGCGCAAGGCCGACCACCAGCAGACCGGTCACCGCGCCACCATTGAATGCCACCTTCAGAGCTTCGTGCCTGGAGACAGTGGCCGCCTGCGTCGTGCGCGTATTGGCAAGCACCGCGATGCGCATGCCAATGAAACCCGCCGCCAACGAGCACGCAGCGCCGATGACGAATCCGACAGTTGTCGCCACGTCCTTGAAGATAAACAGCAGGATCACGATGAGAACGGCGATAACGCCGATCGTCACAACCTGCCGGTTCAAATAGGCTTTCGCGCCTTCTTCGATTGCGCTGGCAATCTGCCTCATCCGCTCATTACCAGGGGAGCAGGCAACGATTGTCTTAATGAGATAGACTGCAAACGCAAGCCCGATCAACGCAAAAAACAGCGACAGGGGGATGCCCGCAGAAAGGAGAAATGAGGAGATGGGGATCATAGGAAAATTGAGGATTTGGGAGGTGGGCGAGTCTAATTATTTTGGTGCATCTGACAATGCTTAATTTGTGCGTAATTTTAGAGGTGTGAGGCAGGCTAATACATTGGAGATAACAAGATTAGCCCGCCGAAACATCATGAAGAGAATCGATCCTTTTTCAAATCCTGATTATTGGTATTCACCGGGCTCGGAAAAGCGCTTGCCGGTTGGAGAATCCGGCTCTTTAATTTGAACATGTCCAAAATCATTCCCCTTATTAGTTCAGGCGTCGCAGGTCCCCTCGGCGTATTGCACCTCCCCCGTCTCTGGTTGAAAGTCTCCCTCGAAGCCCGCGGCAAACTTGCCGACGGCTATCCCGGCATCGGCGGAGGGTTCGATATGATGACGATCAAGGGTCTCGGCCTCACCCCCGAAGCCGTGAAGGACTTCATCAGCACCAAGCGCCCGAGCTACACGGAATTCGAGGCATGGGTCACAAAACAGCCGGGCGTGAAGCTCGACCGGGCCAGCGTCCACAAGCTGAACCTCTCCATCGCCGGCTACATCCACGACGACGAAACGCGCGAGTGCATCCTCAAGGAAAGCGGTCTCGCGGACAACGGAACAGTGCTGCCGGATGCGACCGATCTCAATAATCTTGATGACTGGTATCTGTTCCACCAGGCGGAGTTGAAGTAGCCAATTGCGGAAGTTCCTGCGCTTGGGATTCCGGGCTGTGGGGTCGTTTTTAGCTGCTTTTTTGGATTTTGCGTTCCGGATGGCGGTGGATATCGTGTTAGGCTCTGTATTTGTGTGACTTACGCGATACACGTTGCATTTTCCGGCAGACAAAAAGCTCCCAAACTGGGGATGTTTTCGTATTTTTCGTGGAGTTTTTGGCATACTTGTGGGTGAAAACAGGTGCGGGCCATCTCGACAAGTTCGAGACCTTCGGTTCGACCGCTTCGACAAGCTCAGGACTTCCAGCAGGCTCGGGATCTTGCGGAACGGGCAGCGTGCTGAAGTGTATCTTTTCATGCCTCATGGTCGTTGGTGCCGCCGGAGGGAAAGTCAAGAGGATTCAGCGGTATTTGGTGGTGGTAGGAAATGGAAGAGGGCGGGTTGCGGCAGGGGGTAATCCTGTGTGGATTTCTCGGAAAAAGTCAAATGTCATGGACTGCCCCTCTATGTAGGCCCTGCAGTATTTGCGGCACCCTATGACTGGCACGTGCGTTCAGACCTTTTCCTCCGACACCATTCTTTCCAAAAGGTTGTGTCGAAGCCACCTTTATTCAGTGCAACTTCATCCAAATCTTCCGGAATTTTATAGTCGTTCTGTTCAACGTGACAAATAAATTCATCCGGCAGTTCGACCCCAAACTGTGCGACATAAATCCACAAACCCTCGGGCCAGATCCACACCCCATCAGTTTGATAACCACAGCCCATCTCTTTGTCTGGCGGTCCACCGGGAAGACGGCAAAATGAGTATCCCATGCATTCGATAATGAGGAGCCCGCTTTTCAGGTACTCGACCAACCGTTCCCGGTCTCGAGAATCGCTTACCTTGTCTCTCAAGTACTGCGGGTGAATTAAATCCCCCTCGTACTCCGATGTTCCTGACCAATGGCCTATAAGTTTTAGCATAATCAGAATCAGGCTCGCAACCGGTTTCCAGTGTAACGAGGAAGCGGGTAGACTGAATTATTTTCAAATTATATATGGTCCTTATGAAATCCTTCCCCCCTTTCATAATTTCCCTTATCGTAGTTGCGTGGTCCCTTTCATGCCATGCGGGAGATACAAAAACGACTGATAACACCGTTTATTATCTCGCAGAACGCATTTCCGTAACGGCGGAAACCGGTATTTTCAGTCTGCCTGCGGGAACAAAGTTACTCGTAGTTTCGGCTACGCAAAACGGTTTGGATGTGAAAACCACTGATGGCATAACTTTACAGGTCAAACTCAGCCAAGTAACCAGGGATCCGGACCTTGCCGCAAAGCTGGCGGAGCAGGAGGCGGCCAAAATATCCGCGCAACAGACAAAGGCTGCGGCAGAAGCGCAGGAATTCGCCGAGAAACAACAGCAGGCCAAAATTCGACAAGAGCAAGCTTTGGATCGCGTTGCAACAGCCACGGCAACACCTGCTCCTGTCATTTTTTCAAAGATGCCCGGATCGGCGCTGGACAACCCTCCTCCTGCCACTTTTAAAATGAGACCCCCGCCGCCAAAAAAGAAATAAACCAAGGCAAGTGAGTGACGCACCTTGCATTCGCCCGCTCAGCCGCCCACCCGTGAATAAGCTCCCCGCGCTCCTCGTTCTCGCCCTGGCCATCCTAGCTCCGCTCTCCAGCGCCCAAACCGCCGACGCACCCTCCAAGTGGGGTGACCAAGGCGATGGCACCTATCGCAATCCCGTTCTGCCCTCGGATTATAGCGATCTCGATTGTATCCGTGTGGGAGAGGACTACTACGCCATCTCCTCCACGATGCAGTTTTCACCGGGGATTGTTATCCTGCACTCCAGGGACCTGGTGAACTGGACGATCGTTGGTCATGCCGTGGCTGATCTCACGCAGATAGGTCCAGACCTGAACTGGGATCGGATGAACCGCTACGGAAGGGGCGTATGGGCCGGCGCAATTCGTCATGCCAAAGGCCGATTCTGGATTTATTTCGGCACGCCCGATGAAGGTTACTTCATGACAAGCGCTTCGAATCCGGCAGGTCCTTGGGAACCTTTGCATCCCCTGATGAAAAGTCCCGGCTGGGATGACTGCTGTCCCTTCTTTGACGATGACGGCCAAGGCTATTTCGTGGGCACGCATTTCGCGGACAACTGCAAAACCTACATCTGGAAACTAACCCCCGACGGCAAAGGCCTGGTCGAGGAATCCCGCACGCTCATCAACGAAGGGGGACACCGTGAAGCCAACAAGTTGCTCAAAATCAAAGGCACCTACTATCATTTATTCAGCGAGGTAACCGGCGGTGCGCGTGTGGTAATGATGCAACGTTCTAAAAATGCCATGGGGCCTTACACCGAGCGCCGGCAGCTTACTGCTCCCAACCGGGAAGCTAACGAGCCAAACCAGGGTGGCATCGTGGACACCGTTAAAGGCGATTGGTTTTTCTTTACTCATCACGGCAGGGGCGATTGGCAAGGGCGCGCCGCGAGTCTCCTGCCGGTGACCTGGGTGGATGGCTGGCCTATCATCGGTGAAACCGACGCCACGGGCAGACCGGGTCTGATGACGTGGAGCGGGAAAAAGCCTCTCACGGGTGACATTGTGACTCCGCAGTCCTCTGATGACTTTGGCACCGCCAACCCGGGCACCCAGTGGGAATGGAATTACCAGCCCCGGGCTGACAAGTGGTCACTTACCGAGCGCCCGGGTTTTCTTCGCCTGCATGCGTTTCGTCCGTTGCGCCCCGACGATTTATTGAAGGCCGGAAACACGCTCACGCAGCGTTGCTTCAAAACTCCTGATAATCGCGTCGTGCTCAAGCTCGATCTCTCCGGTCTGGCCGATGGTCAAAAGACCGGCCTTTGTCATTTCGCCAAAACCCACTCAGCCCTGGGTGTCGTGCAGGATGGCAAGATCCGACGCATCGAATACCGCGAGAACGGCCAGCTCACCGCCGGCCCGGAAATCAAGAGCGACCAGTTGTGGTTAAAATCAACATGGGGACCCGATGGCCGCAGCCGCTGCGCCTACAGCACCGATGGGAAAACCTTCACCGACTTTGGCCCCGAGTATCAGCTCTCCTGGGGCAACTATCGCGGTGATCGCATCGGCATCTATAATTTCAATACGAAACAGGATGCCGGCTATGTGGATGTCGATTCCTTCACCTACGACTACGCGGGCGTCCGTGCCGGGCCAGGCGACGCCAATGCCCACCCGGTCTTAACGTCAGCCACCAAGCTGCCTCCCAATGACTTTGGCAATGCGCTGATCCCTGACCTCGTGGCTGATCCCAGCGTCGTCGAGTTCGATGGTGTGTTCTACTGCTACGCGACCACGGACGGCGAAGGGAAGCACCTCTCCACGTCCGGCCTGCCTGTGGTTTGGAAATCAACCGATTTTCTGAACTGGAGTTTCGAGGGCTCTGTTTTCCCGCCCGGTTTCAGGGGAAAGTATTGGGCGCCCAGCAGCGCGATCCTTCGCGAGGGCACTTACTATCTCTACCCCACGATAGATGGGAAGCTTACCGTCGTAACGGCGAAATCCCCCGATGGGCCGTTTTTGAATCCGGAGACACACGCACCCGGCTGGAAGATAATCACACCGAAAGCCGGCGGCAGCATCGATGCCGAGGTGCTGATTGATGACGACGGCCAGGGTTACATGGTCTGGCAGCGCCGAGGTTTTGGCAAAATGCGCCCTGACCTGCTCGATCTGGAGGAGACGGGCCAGATGGTATTGCCCGCCAAGCAGAAAGCTTACGCAGAAGGGCAGTATATTTTTAAGCGCAAAGGCATCTACTACTTCCTCTACACTCAGGGCGGCGGCGAGAACTACCAATACGCCTACATGATGAGCCGCACCGGGATTCATGGCCCATGGCTAGCTCCCGAGCAGGACATCATCGCCACGAGCGACCCCGCGGAAAAAGTCTTCGGTCCCGGACATGGAAGCTTCTTTAACCCCAAAGGCTCGGATCAGTGGTATTTCGTGTATTTGGAATTCGGGCGCGGCAGCACGAACCGCCAGATCTATGCCGACAAGATGAATTTTAACGCCGATGGAACCATCCAGCCAATCAAGGTCACCAAGCAAGGTGTTGGAGCGATTCGCAGTTCCCGCTCTACTTTGCCAAATCTCGCACTCAACGCTGCCGCCACGGCCTCTTCTTTCCGTCCCGAGGAGAAGGTCAAGACAAAGGAGCCGTTGCTTGATCGCACGGAATACTTTGTCCCCGGGTTTGCGGTGGATGGCAGCAATGGCAGTCGCTGGATGGCCGCACCGGGCGATAACGCACCGTGGTTTCAGATCGATCTTGGGTCACCAAAAGACATCTCCGGCACCGAGGCGTATTTCGTGCAGCCCACGCATGGTCACGCTTACAAGCTGGAGTATTCGCTTGATGGCGAGGTCTGGACACCCTGCGGCGGCCATGACGATGTCCGCATTCAATCCCCTCACCGCGACAGAACTCCGGTTCGCACGCGTTACCTCCGGCTGAGAGTCCTCAACGGCACTCCCGGGCTCTGGGAGTTCCGCATCTATTGAAACAACTTATAGAAACAGACACACAACATCCTCACCATCGCAGCCTTGCTCCTTGCTTCGTCCATGATGAGCTCCAGCCAAGCCGCCGAGCCGGTCGCGCTTACTCCACCCTTGAATCTATGAAAACACCCCTCCACTGTCTGATACTTGCCTGCTCACTCGCCATGGCCACCAATGCACCTGCTGAACTTCCGCCGCTTCCACCGATGCCTGCAATTCCCGTGCCCCAGCCAGCCGACAGCGTCCCGATGGGGGATTCCAAATCGGCACCCGAAGTGAAACTGGATATTCCCATTGAAGCCGGCCCATTCGAACCCACATGGGAATCCATCGAGAAAAACTATCCCGGCACCCCGGACTGGCTGCGTGAGGCAAAGTTCGGCATATGGGTTCACTTCGGCCCGCAGGCCTCCGGTCAGAGCGGCGATTGGTATGCCAGGAAACTATATGTGCCTGGCTCGACCGCTTACAAAAATCATCTCAAGAACTTCGGCCATCCTTCCGGGGTCGGATACAAGGAAGTTCTGCGTGACTGGAATCCCATCAAGCTGGCCCCCGCAAAACTCGTTGCAATCTACAAGGACGCCGGCGCACGCTTCCTTATTGTCCAAGGGGTTCATCACGACAACTTCGACCTGTGGAACTCCCGTTACCAGCCGTGGAATTCCATGCGTCTCGGGCCCAAGCGTGACCTTCTCGGCGAGTGGTCGCGGGCCGCCAAAGCCGCCGGGATCCGATACGGCGTTTCTTTCCACCACGAATATTCCTGGTGGTGGTGGCAGACCGCGTTTGGCAGCGACAAGGAAGGCGACAAGGCAGGTGTTCCTTATGACGGCAATCTGACTCTGGCCGATGGCAAAGGGAAGTGGTGGGAAGGACTCGATCCCCGCCTCCTCTACAATATTGATCTCCGCGAATACACGGGGGTGACCAAGGCTGCATACTCTCCCTGGAGCCCTCCTCCCGCGGGCATTTTCACCCGCCACCTCGAGTACGCGAAGTGGTATGCGACCCGGTGGGCGCTGCGCATGATGGATGTTGTTGACCAATACGATCCCGACTTCATCTATACCGATGGCACCGGTTCGCAGCCCTTCAGCAGCGATCACACCGGCACCGGCATCAAGGCTGACGCCACGCAGCACGTGATCGCCGACTTTTACAATCACGCGCTGAAAAGACGCGGCAAGGTGGACACATTCAGTATCATTAAATTCCGTCCCAAGACCAATGGCACGGTCAACACCGAGGAAGGTGGCATTCCCCGCGACATCAAGATCGATCAGCCTTGGATTGCTGAAACTCCGGTGGGCGATTGGTATTATGGCCCCGGCTTCACTTACGACTCCGGCATGGTCATTCGTTACTTGCTCGAGGAAGTCTCACGCGACGGCAATGTTGCCATCTGTGTCTCCCTGCTGCCCGATGGTTCGCTCGACGAAGGGAGCACGCGGATGCTCAAAGAAATCGGCGAATGGATGCGCCGCAACGGTGAGGGAATCTACGGTAGCAAAGCGTGGGTGAGACTCGGCGAGGGCGAGAATGGAAAACTCCATACCCTCCCGAGCGGATCGCTCGGAAGAAAGCAGGCCGACTTCAAATTCGGTCCGCAGGACTTTCGTTTCACCGTCGGCAAGGACGGTGCCATCTACGCCTGGTGTCTGACCGTTCCTGCAGCGGGCACAGAATTGAAAATCACCTCACTCGGCACCGCCGCCAACCTGCTCGGCAAGCCGGTGAAATCCGTGACGCTTCTCGGAAACAACGGCCAGGCGCTCAAGTGGAAGCAGCAAGATGACGCTCTTTTTGTCACTTTACCGGAGATGACCTCTTTCGCCACAGCCATCGGCTTCAGGATCCAATGATCCGACGCATGGCGAGGACATCCTTTTCAATAATTGACTGGCTGTGTCTTTTTACTCAGGTGAATGACGGAAGACGACAGTCGACATGCCGGAATCAGTCAACAGTGTGACGCGAATACATATTTGATACTGTTTATTCTGCAGTCAATTTTCCGTGACGACATTAGTTTTCAGAAATTTGGATAACTCCCCAGACCATGTTTTTAAAATCATTCCATGAAGTTGATTCTGCCATAGTCGCTGGGTTCCCGCAAAACCAACCCGGCGATAACGCAATGGTGTTCAAAATCAGACTAAATGCCTGACGCTTCAGCCGTTTCACTTGAGCAGCATAATTTCCCTCAATTCCAATATATGACATCCCTCTATTCATACACCCGCTTGGGCTGCATTGTGGCTTCGAAACCTTGGGCCTGGCATTTTCAGAGAGATGATATGCCGAAACGAAATTGCACGATAATATGTTGTCCAGCGATCATCCTCACAATGGCCCTTTCTGCGCTGTTTTTTTTCGCGGGGCCATTGATGGCGAGAGACGGACCGGCATTCTGGCAATGGGCATCGACTCCACCCATGGGCTGGAACAGCTATGACGCATTCGGCACCAGCATCACGGAAGAAGAGACGCTCGCGAGCGCACGCTCCATGAAGGACAAGCTTCTTTCCCACGGCTGGAACACTCTCGTAATTGATGCCCGCTGGTATGACTCCGTATCTTCGTTTGACGACCGGGACTTCAACAAGCAGCGCGTGGGAGCGAAGCTTTTTGCAGATACCCATGGGCGTCTGTTCCCCGCGCCGAATCGCTTTCCGTCCGCCGCGGATGGGCAAGGCTTCAAGCCGCTCGCCGACAAAATTCACGCGATGGGTTTGAAGTTCGGTTTTCACATGATGCGCGGTATTCCGCGGCAGGCGGTGAATGCGAAGACGCCCATTGAAGGCAGCAGCTTCACGGCTGCTGATGCTGGCGATCCGAAGAATACGTGCAGTTGGTGTCCCGACATGTTTGGCGTTCGCAATAGCGAAGCCGGACAGGCATGGTATGACTCGTGCGCAAAGTTGTGGGCTTCGTGGGGACTTGATTTCGTGAAGGTGGATGACCTTTCCGCGCCTTACCACGCGCCCGAGATCGAGATGATCCGCAAGGCCATTGACAAATGCGGACGGCCTATCGTCTTCAGCACGTCGGCGGGGCCGACTGATACAAAGCAGGCCGCGCACGTTGCGAAGCATGCCAACATGTGGCGCATCTCCGGCGATTTCTGGGATCGATGGAAGGACCTTAATCACCAGTTCGACCTGCTAACTGCATGGCAGGATGCCGGCGGCCCGGGACATTGGCCCGACGCGGACATGATTCCCTTCGGTCACATCGGCATCAAATGCACCATTGCCGGACCGGACCGGCAGACGCGTTTCACGCCGGACGAGCAGCGCATGCTCATGTCGCTGTGGTCGCTGGCGCCATCGCCACTGATGCTCGGCGCGGACCTGACCGACCTCAACGACGCTACGCTGGCACTGATTACGAATGATGAAGTGCTCGCCGTGAATCAGGACCCGCTCGGTGCAAAGGCGAAACGGATAGCCCAGCACGATCACACCGAGGTCTGGGTGAAGAATCTCAAAAACGGCGGCAAGGCTGTGGGCCTTTTCAATCGCGGCGAAACGGCCACGGATGTCGAGTTGCTCTGGAGCGAGGCTGGCCTCTCAGGCAACCACGAAGTCCGCGACCTGTGGTTGCGTCGGGATCTCGGCTCATTCAACGAGAAGTTCGGCGTCTCGGTGCCGGGACATGGCGTCGTGCTATTAGGAGTGAAATGAAATATGATTTGTCCGCACCGCGCCGAAACTTTGTCATCGGTAAGGTCTTCATGGCTGACGAGTTTCTCGCGAATAACAGCGACGAGACTAGAGCGGCGTTCGCCAGAGCGTTGCAAGGTCTGCAAGTCTCTGTTCACACCGCGGATATTGCGTCTTCCCGACGATTTCTGATGCTGTCTTGCGCTATAAAGGTACAAAACCTCCGATCACAATAAGGGGCCAGAGCAGGCTCCGACTACTGTAAAATCGTTCCCTTTGGAGAGGGCTTTCTAGCAGTTTTTAGGTGCAAACAACAAAATGGGAACAGAGCCGCTGGGATCCGACACCCCGGCGAGAGCAAGAAGGGGGTCCCCATTAGTAAGGGCACTTTTTTGCGTCTCCGGGTGATAAAGCAGATGGGAGACGTGAGTCCATGTGCGCATCTTCTTGCGCAGCCGCGCGCGATGTTCGCTTTCCATAATGCTCCTGGCGAGCGAGATTGAGGTCCTTCACGCATGGATGAGGGAACGCGGTGAATAAGATTCCGGATTCACAGCGGGCAACTTGCCGGCTGGAAATGAAAACTACCGTTTCACCTCGAATGGCGAGTGCAGCAGCCGTGATTCGGCCAGGATGCTCAGGATCGCTTTTTGGGTGTGCAGGCGGTTTTCGGCCTGGTCGAAGATGGTCTTGGAGTGCTGCTCGAATGTTTCAGCCGTGATTTCCTTGCCGCGGTAGGCGGGCAGGCAGTGCATTACCAGGGCCTTGGGCGAGGCCAGTTTCACCAGCGCATCGTTGATCTGGTAGCCGCCGAGCTGGGCGATGCGATATTCGGCTTCCTCCTCCTTGCCCATGCTCACCCAGACGTCGGTGTACAGTACATCGGCGCCCTTCGCGGCGGCCTGGATGTCCTCGAAAAGCTGTACATTGCCGCCTTTCAGCTTCGCCATGAATGCGGCGTCTGGCTGGAAGGTTTTTGGCGCGGCGATCTTCAGGGTGAAGCCGAGTTTTTCGGCAGCCCAGGCCCAGGAGCGCGGCATGTTGCATGCGCCGTCGCCCACGAAGCAGACGGTGCGGCCCTTGAGTTCCCCGCCCAGTTTTTCCTGGATAGTGAAGAGGTCGGCCAGCACCTGGCAGGGATGCTCGTCGTCGGTAAGGGCGTTCACGGTCGGAAGGCCGCTGGCCTTTGCAAAATTCTCCACGTCGGCCTGCGCATAGGTGCGGATCACCGCGCCGTGCAGCATGCGGCCCATGACGCGCGCAGTATCCTCGATCGGTTCGCCGCGCCCGAGCTGGATGTCGTTTGCATTGAGAAAAATGGGGTCGCCGCCGAGTTCACGGATGCCAACCTCGAAGCTCACGCGGGTGCGTGTCGAGGATTTGCTGAAAATCATGGCCCAGCACTGGTGCCGCAACGGATGCGCATCGTGCCGGCCGCGTTCCGCCTTCATTCTGGCGGAGAGATCGAGGATGCGATTGATCTCCTCCGCGCCCAGCGCCTCGATGGATAGCAGGTTTTTCATTGTCTTGTCTTTTGCCGCTCTGAAAAAGGGGAAAGCATCGGTCTCGCGGTGTGGCTTTGCAAGAAGAATCGGGGCCTGGAAGGCCTGTGGTTTCAGGAAAGCGATGCCAGCACTTTTCCCAGAATTGCCACAGCCTCGTCGATCTCTGCGCGGGAGACGTTCAGCGGGGGGAGCCAGCGGATGGAATGCGTACCGGACGGGACCGTGAGCAAACGCGCCGCGTGGAGCAGGTTGACCATGTGGAGGCTTGGGACGGCACCTTCCTTGAGCCCGGCCTGCGTTGCAAAATTTTCATCCAGCTCGATGCCAACCATAAGGCCGATTCCCCGGACTTCCTTGATAAGCGGCGAGCCGAGCGCCAGCAGCGCTTGTTTCGCATGGTCGCCCAGGATGCGCGCATTTTCGAGCAGGCCCTCGCTCTCGATGACGTCGAGCACTTCGTTTGCCCCGGCGCAGACGAGCGGCGTTCCGCCAAAGGTGGTGCCGTGCGAGCCCGGGCCAAGCAGGTCGGCGAGGCTGATCTCGGAGCCGGCTTTCATCTGGATTTTCTTGTCGCGCACCCAGATTGCACCGAGCGGGAAGCCGCCTGCGATCCCCTTTGCCCAGCTTACGGCATCGGGCAGCAGGTCGTCGCCTGCGATGGTTTTCCAGCCGCACCAGTCACCGGTGCGACCGAGGCCGCATTGTACCTCATCGAGCATCATGAGCAGGCCGTGCTTGTCGCAGATATCGCGTACATCCTTCAAAAATGCGGCATCGGCAGGTTTGATGCCGCTCTCGCCCTGGATGGGTTCCAGCAGAATCGCCACGGTGCGCGGCGTGATTGCAGCAAGGAGCGCAGGTGTGTCATTGAATGGCACCTGTAGAAAGCCCTCGACCATCGGTTCGAATCCTTTTTTCACCTTGTCCTGACCGGTGGCGGAAATGCCCGCGAGCGTGCGCCCATGGAAGGAATTCTTGAACGTGATGATCTCGATGCGGTTCCTCTCCGTCTCCACCATTTCGCCCACGGTATGGATGGGGGCTGGCGGCTCAGCTTCGTTGCCGAATTTTCGCGCGATCTTGTACAGCGCCTCGTTTGCCTCGGCCCCGCTGTTGCAGAAGAAGATCTTGCCGGGACTTCCGACATACCGTACGAGCCGTTGCGCGAGGAGAGCCTGCGGGCGGGTGTAGTAGAGGTTGGATGTATGGACGAGCGTGCCGAGCTGCTTTGACAACGCCGCGACGACGCGCGGATGGCAGTGTCCGAGCGAGCAGACTGCTATGCCCGCGCCAAAATCGAGGTATTCGTTGCCCGCCTCGTCCCAGACGCGGCAGCCTTTGCCGTGCGAGAGTTGCAGGTCGAACCTGCCGTAATTCGGCACTACGTATTTGCGATAGAGTTCCAGCGTGTCCACAGCCTGTGCAGTCATATTTGTCACAGGTTAGATCACGATTTCCGTGCCGACGCCGGAATTGGTGAAAATTTCGAGCAGCACGGAGTGCGGGATGCGGCCGTCGATGAAATGGACCTTGCCCACGCCCTGCTTCAGTGCCTCGACCGCAGAGAGCACCTTGGGAATCATGCCGCCTTCGATGACCTCGTCCTCGATGAGCGTTTCGACCATCTCGGTGGTCACGGACGGGATGAGCGAATCCTTCTCGCGCGGGTCGCGCATGATGCCGAGCACGTCGCTGAGGTAGATGAGTTTCGACGCCTTCAATGCACCCGCGATTGCGCCCGCGGCGATATCGGCATTCACATTGAGCGACACGCCGTTTGCATCCTGCGCAATGGGCGAGATGACCGGTGTCTTTTCCTCGGCGAGCGCCTGCTGGACTTCGGCAAGGTTCAGGCCGTCCACTTCGCCGACGAAACCGAGATCGACCGCGCCGCTTTTCCCTTCGGATTGCGGCGGGAGTTTCTCCGCCTTGATAACTTTCTTGCCGGAAATGCCCACGGCTTTGCCGCCGAATTCATTCAGAGTCGCGACGATCTTCGGGTTGATTTCGTTGTCGAGCACGTCCTCGACGATCTGGATCGCCTTCTCGTTGGTCACGCGCAGGCCGTTCACAAACTGCGCCTTCAAACCGGCGTCACGCATTTTCACGGTGATTGCCTTGCCGCCGCCGTGGATGACGATGGGGTTGATGCCCACGGCCTCGAGGAAAACGACGTCGCGCAGCATGCGCTCGACCATGTGCTCGTCCTCCATGGCGCTGCCGCCGTATTTGATGACGACGGTTTTACCCCGGTATTCCTGAATGTAAGGGAGCGCCTCGATCAGCGCCTCCGCCCTGGCTAAATGCGATTCCTGCGACATACTGCTTTTCATTCTCCCATGTTCAATTCCACGTAACGCGTGCTCAGGTCGGTGGTGTAAACAATGTATTCCGCCGAACCGAGGTGCAGATCAATGGTAATCGTAAATTTCTGGTTGGCGACAACATCCTGCAATTTTGAAAAAGGAGTTTTGCTCGCCATGCCGTTTTTCACGGCAATCACGCCATCGTAAAATATATCGACCATCTCCTCGCGGAGCTTGATCGAGCAGTAGCCGAGAGCGTCCATGATGCGGCCCCAGTTCGGGTCGCCGCCAAACCATGCGCATTTCACAAGCGTCGATTTTGCAATCGCCTCGGCCCCCTTGCGGGCGTCGTTGTAAGTCGCCGCGCCCTGCACGTGGACCTCGACGAACTTCGTCACCCCCTCGCCATCCTCCACGATCATGCAGGCAAGCTTCCGCGTAACATGGTCGAGGGCGCTTTGAAATATGGCGAAATCCGGCTGGTTCGGCTTGAGAGGCTTGTTGCCCGCCACTCCGTTTGCGAGGGTGATCACGGTGTCGTTCGTGCTCATGTCGCCGTCGACCGTGATGCGGTTGAACGACTGCTCCACGGAATTTGAAACAGCCTTTTGCAATTCCTTTTTACCGATGGCAGCGTCGGTAGTGACGAAGCAGAGCATTGTAGCCATGTTCGGATCGATCATGCCCGCCCCCTTTGCGATGCCGCCTATACTCACCTTCTTTCCATCGATGGTGCATTCCACCGCGACTTCCTTTGGAAAAGTGTCGCTGGTCATGATCGCCTTTGCGGCTTTCAGGCTGCCATCCCTTTGCAGGGCTTTGGGCATCTTTGCGATGGTCTGTTCCATTTTCCTGATCGGCATTTCCACGCCGATGCGACCGGTCGAGCAGACCAGCACCTGGCGTTCCTTCAGGCCGAGGGCCTTGCTCGCAACCTTCGCCATGCGTTTCGCATGCTCGATGCCAGTAAGGCCGGTGCACGCGTTTGCGTTGCCGGCATTTGCAACGATCGCGCGCACATGCGGCGTGCGCATGTGTTCGACGGAAACCCTTACTGGCGCAGCTTTCACCTTGTTCGTCGTGAAGGTCGCGGCGGCGACGGTGGATTCCTCGCGGGAATAGATGAGCGCGATGTCCGGTTTGTTTTTGTTTGCCGCCTTGATGCCGCAATACGCGCTGCCTGCGACAAAACCGGCCGGTGATGTGATCCCCCCGCAAATTTCAAAAAATAAAGCGCTCATGTTTGTGATTCAGTAATCGATTCAGGATTGCCACGCAGCCCTACAACAGGCCGGTTGTTTCGGAGAGGCCGCACATCAGGTTCAGGCTCTGGATCGCCTGGCCGGACGCGCCCTTTACAAGGTTGTCCTCCGCGCTCATCAGGATCACACGTTGCGTCCGGGGATCATGACGCCATGCGATGTCGATGAAATTGGTGTACGCGACATTTTTGATGTCGGGATATTGCGCGTCGTCGAGCAAGCGTACGAAAGGCTCGCCTTTATAACTCTGCCGCAGCGCCTGTGAGACGGCCTGCGGTGTCGCGCCGTTGGCGGGCGATGCATAGATGGTGGTGAGAATGCCCCGGTTCACCGGAATGAGGTGCGGCGTGAAGTTGATCGTGATTTTTTCACCGCCGGCATTGCCGAGTTCCTGCTCGATCTCGGAAAGATGGCGATGCCCGGGAACGCCATAGGGGCGCACACTTTCGTTGCACTCCACAAAAAGGTAATCCACATCGACCTTGCGGCCCGCACCGCTCACGCCGCTCATGCTGGACACCACGATGCTTTTCGGATCGATCAACTTCGCCTTTAAAAGCGGCGCAAGGGGCAGGATGATACTGGTGGGATAGCAACCGGGCGATGCCACGAGTTGTGCGCCGGCAATCTCCTTCCGGTACAACTCCGGCATCCCGTAAACGCTCTGCGCAAGAAGCTCAGGCGCGGGGTGGTCGTGCCCGTAAAATTCCTTGTAAACGACCTTGTCTTTCAGCCGGAAATCCGCACTGAGATCGATCACGCGCAGTCCCGCCCCGAGCAGCGGCTTTGCAAATTCCGCGGCAAGACCGTGCGGCAACGCCAGGAAAACAAACCGCGCGCCGGAATCGACAATTGATTTCGCATCCGACGGCGAAAATTCGAGCGTGGAATATTTCTGCCCTTGAAATTTCGGGTACACGGCGCCGAGCGGCTTCCCGGCGTATTGCCGCGAGGTCACGCACACCAGGTCCGTGCCGGAATGCCGTTGCAGCAGGCGGATCAACTCCTCCCCGGAGTAACCCGTCGCGCCGACAACCGCTATTTTTTCAAGATGCATCGCGGGCACAATAGAATCGTTGCGTCGAAAAAGAAAACCCGAAAAACATTTCTTTGCACGGTGCCTTCAGGAAACCCGGCAACGGTCACTTCCAGTCGTTCGTGCGGAAGGAAATGGCGGGAAGCTGCTCCTTGTTATAAAGGTTGCAGACGGGAACCGCGTCCCAGGCATAACGCACCGCGACAGGCTTTGGAACCTGCGCGCTTGAGACAATTACCTTGTCGCCCTCGATTTTCGCCTCGGCAGGGACGAATTTTTTATCCTCGCCGGCGATCACAAACCCCTGCAAGGAATCCGCCGGCGGGGGGACGTCGCCCTTCGGGCTCCAGGGCGGCACGCCAATCGCAAGCCCGCCCCCGGTATGCTTGAACTTGATGACGACTTTGTCACCTTCCACCTTCATGCTTTCATACATGGGCCCGGAAAAAACAATATTCTCGCCGTAGGCGACATGCCGGGCTACGAGCGCAAGGCGGTGGCCGACGTCCAGTTTGTCCGCAGGATGAATATCCGCGGGATTCCCGACATCCACTGCGCTCGCCATTCCTGTATTTGGCACGGAAAGCGTCTTTGCCTGCGATTCACGGAGCAGCGGCCAGCTCGGGCCCCCTGGCTTGTAGCAGGCAAGCTGCACGAACAGGAACGGAAAGTCGCCCTGCGCCCACTTTTCGCGCCAGTCCTTGATCATCGTGGGAAACAGCGTTGTGTATTCCTCGCTTTTGGCCGCATTGGCTTCGCCCTGGTACCAGATCACGCCTTTGATCGCATACGGGATCAGCGGGGCCACCATGCCGTTAAACAACGCCGTGGGAGTATTTTGAGTGCCATACGGGGAAGGCGGAGCCGTGGGTTGGGGAACGGCTGGTGTCGGTTTCGGAGGTTGCGGCTGGTTCGCTTCTATCGCTTTTTTCCGGTCTTCCGCCCATTGGGCCATCTCCGCGTCAAAGGCCGCTCCGTTCTCGTCCTTCCATTTTTGGTTCGCTTCCTTGTAGGCGGCAAGACGTTCCTCGTAGCCTTCCTTCAATTTTTCGCTGTCTGCGCTTACTTTATCATAGGCTTCGATATAACCGCTCAACACCGGTTCTTTCTTGAGTCCGGGGAGGCTTGTCCATGACTGGGCGGGAGTTCCGCCCCAGTAGGTGCCGATCAAACCCATGGGGCGCTTCAGAATCGGGCGCAACTCCTTTGCGAAAAAATAACCCACTGCCGAGAACGAGGGTATCGTCTCCGGCGTGCAAAGGACCCATTTCCCCGTGACCTCGTCCACCGGTACCAGCGAGGTCTTTTTCGTCACGAAGAAAAGCCGTATCAATGGGTCATCCGCCTTGGGAATCTCCGTGGCGGCGTTGTGCGCCCGCTTCATCGTAAACTCCATGTTCGACTGCCCGGAGCAGACCCAAACATCCCCGACGAGCACATCCTCAAATTTGAGGGTATTCCTGCCTGCCACGGTCAATACCTGCGCTTTGTCAGTGAATTTCGATGATGGCAGAGCGACATGCCATTTCCCCTTCTCGTCGGCCTTCGTTTTTGCGGTGCTTTCACCGAGTGTCACGGTAACAGCCTCATCGGGTTCGGCCATGCCCCATACGGGAATTTTCATTTCGCCCTGGAGCACCATGTGATCGCCGAAAATCGCGGGCATTTTGACATCGGCGTGAAGGGTGGATGCTGTAAACAGGGCAATGCCGGAGGCGCAAAACAGATTTTGAAGCAATGAGCGGGTCGAGGGATTCATCAGTATTTGGGAGTTGCGGGGATAGGGTTGAAGGGGAGAGTTAGATAAGAGAATCGCCGCCTTTCCATCAATCATATAATTTTACAGGTTTGCCTGGATTAATCCCTGCGAGCCAAAGTCAATCCATGCCATTTTGCCTTGTTGCGAGTTGAGAAAACCGGATATATTTCCCGCATGGCCGGTCAAGGATCCGCAGGAAATGTCATCGCCGCTTTATGCAGTTTCTTCATCCCGGGCCTGGGACAATTGCTCCAGGGGCGGCCCTTGATCGCCATTGTTCATTTCTGCCTGTTTTGCGTACTCTGGTTGATACTCCTGGGGTGGATCGTCCATCTTTTATCGGCTCTCGACGCAGCGCTGTTCAAGCCGAAGGGTTGAACTTTACAACGCCGTGCCGGCGGGGTGATGCTTGTGTTTATCACTATGCGCATCTCCCCCGCCGCTATACTGCTGCTTGCCACCCTTCTGCCGTCTGCAATTTTCGCACAATCCCCCGGACTCCGTGAGCGATGGATTTATTGCTCAAAAAACCTCCTTGTCGACAGCCAGGTGGACGAACTCGAGTCAATTTTCACACGCGCCTCGAAAGCCGGATACAACGGCATCGTGCTGAGCGATTCGAAATTCGGCCGGCTGGAAGACATGGACAAACGCTATTTTCAAAACGTTGAGCGCGTTAAAAAAAGCGCCGCGGATAATCATCTCCAGATCATCCCTTGTCTGTTCCCGGTCGGGTATTCGGACAGCATCCTGTCACGTGATCCGAATCTTGCCGAGGGTCTGCCCGTACGCGATGCAGCGTTTGTGGTGGAAAATGGGGTCGCGCGCATCCTTCCCGATCCCGCCGTTGCATTGAATGATTTCAAAAAACTGTCCGCATGGTCATTTCACGATGACAACATTACTACGCAGGACGGCGCCGCGACCGTCACGAATCCGGGCGGCCACAATGCGCGCATCTCGCAGAAGGTGAAGGTTCACCCTTTCCGGCAGTATCACATTTCGATGATGGTGAAGACCGACAGCTTCGAGGGTGAACCCCGAATAGCCGTCCTGGACAAATCGGGGCACGATCTGAACTACGCCAAACTCGGCGCGAAAAAGACGCAGGGCTGGACCATGCACCATGTGGTTTTTAATTCCCTGGATAACAGTGAACTCACCATTTATTTCGGGTGCTGGGACGGGAAGACCGGATCGCTGGCGTGGAAGGATCCGAAGCTTGAGGAGACCGCCATGGTGAATCTCATCCGCAGGAACGGAGCACCCCTGGAGGTAAAACTCGAAAACGGACAGGCGCTAACCGAGGAAAAGGATTTTAAAAAAGTCACCGACCCGCGCATGGGCACCGTACCGTGGAAAGGCGGCTACGAAGTCTGGCACGAGCCGCCCGTCATCCATACCAGCATGCCGGATGGCACACGCCTCCGTGTCTCCTGTTACAATACCGTCACAGTCTACGATAGCCAGGTGATGATCTGCCCCTCCGAGCCGAAGACCATGGAGTTGCTGCGCGACCAGGCGAAGCGGATGCATGCGGCATGGGGCGCGAAAGGTTACTTCATGTCACACGACGAAATCCGCGTGATGAATTGGGACAAGTCCTGCCAGGACCGCCATCTCACCCCGGGGGCAATCCTTGCGGAAAACGTACACGCCTGCGCCCGTATCCTGCGCGAGGTAAACCCCGGTGGCGATATCTATGTGTGGAGCGACATGTTCGACCCGAAGCACAATGCACACAAGGATTACTACCTCGTGAATGGCGACCTGGAAGGCTCATGGCTGGGCCTGGACAAGGACGTGATTGTCGTGCCATGGGATTTCGAGGAACGCGACGAGGCGCTCAAATGGTTTGCCGGTCTTGGAAACCGGATGATCATCGCCGGGTATTACGACAGCAATCCGGACAATGTGAAAAAATGGGTCGAGTCAGCAAACCATGTGAAGGGAGTGACCGGCATCATGTACACCACATGGGAAGACCGTTACGGCGACCTCGAAAAATTCAGCGCGGCAATCGGAAATACGCCACCTGCCCCTGCGCATTGACAAAGACCGCCGGAATGCAAATGTAGCCTATGCAAACCGCCGATTCCGATGGATGCGACCGCCGTAAATTCATCAAAAAAACTGCCCTCACCACGGCAGCCCTCGCAATGAGCACAAAATTTACAAAGGGCGCGGATTCAACCGCCTCCTCCAATGCAGCCACGCTGCCACGCCGTGAATTTGGCAAAACGGGGATCAAACTCTCGATCATCGGGATGGGCGGCATCGTGGTAAGGAACGCCGAGCAAAGCTACGCCAACAAGATCGTTGCGGAGTTTGTCGAGCGCGGCGTGAATTATTTCGATGTCGCCCCCTCCTACGGCGATGCCGAGGTGAAGCTCGGGCCCGCGCTGGAACCCTACCGCAAGGATGTGTTCCTCGCCTGCAAGACCGGTCAGCGGAAGCGCGAGGGTGCGGAAGCGGAATTGAAGAGCTCGTTCGAGCGACTGCGCACGGACCACTTCGATCTTTACCAACTGCATGCCGTGACGGACGTGCCGAAAGACATCGATGCGGTATTCGCAAAGGGAGGCGCGATGGAGTTTCTTGCCGAGGCAAAGAAATCCGGGCAGATCCGTCATCTTGGTTTCTCGGCACATTCGGTCGAGGCGGCCTTTGCGGCTATGGACCGGTTCGACTTTGACTCGATTCTATTCCCTGTGAACTTTGCGACCTACTACAAGGGCCACTTCGGCCCGCAGATCATGGAAAAGGCGCAGTCAAAGGGCCTCGCGCGTCTTGCCCTGAAAGCGCTCGCGCGCCAGCAATGGCCGGACAACCACAGCGCGGAGCGGAAGCAATATTCCAAATGCTGGTACCAGCCGCTCACCGATCCGCACGAGGCGGAGCTTGCCCTGCGTTTCACGTTGAGCCAGTCCGTGACCGCCGCGTTGCCGCCCGGCGAGGAATCGTTGTTCCGGCTCGCGCTGGATCTTGCGCCGAAGTTCACGCCCATCGCCGATGCCGAGGTGAAGGAACTCGAGGCGCTCGCCGCGGATCTCAACCCGGTTTTTCACACCGCCCAGGCATAGACAACCAGTATTGCACCAAAGATGAAGCGTCGTATATTTCTTTCCCTTCTATGCGCAGGCACCGTCCTGCTCGCAGCTCCCCCGGCCAAGGCAGACGACTGGTTTGATTTCGGCGCAATCGTGCAGTCGATCAAACACTTCTTTTTCCCTCCGCCTCCACATTACAATTACGACCCGCGCATGATTCGCGCCGCGGAGATCGCGGAAAAACATGCGCACCCGAAGATGACCTGGCAGTGCTGGAGGTATGTAAAGAACGCACTGCTGGAAGCAAACGTGATTTCAAAGCGACCCAAAAGCCAGTGGGCAAACCAGGCAGGGAGCGAGCTTTGCACAAAATTCGGCTTCACAAAAATCCCGGTCCGCAATCCATACGACGCCCCAGTCGGCGCAGTGGTCGTTTACGATGGCGCTGACGGCGGTCACGTCGAATTGCGTTCCTCAAAGGGATTTGTGAGCGATTTCGAGTCGCCCACGCCCTACCCCCGGCACGTTATCGGTGTGTATGTGAAGCCGGTGTAGCCGCTGCAGGCTGCGAGTTCGTCGGCGCATGGGCCGTGGCAACGATCAGGTTCGCAGTCTTGGCGCTCCAGTGATAGCCGGCGCCAAACGTAAGCGGCACGGTGGCCGTTTTGGAATAAAGCTCGGCCATGTCCGGCTGGTTGTATTTTGCGAAAATATCGAGCGGAGCGTCGTAGGTGCCGTAGAGATGCAGTTTCCAGCGGCGCGCATCAAAGTCGCGCAATGGCACGCCGGAATCATCCTGCACAATCGTCGAGCATTGCGTGAGCAGGAAATTGCGCACCGCGGAAAACTCCGCCTCGTGCATGAGATAGGACGCAGACTTCACATAGGCCGCATCGGGCCTGGCCTGTCTCAGAAAATTCAGAAAGCCGCTCCCCTTCCCCATGCCGCCATTGCTGAGGTCCGCGGAAAAATAATGCATCGTCCTCTCGGGGCCGCCATTCGCAGCCATGAAACGGATCTCTGCGTGCGTTGCATCCCGCCTTGCCCACGTGATGTGTCCGCCCGAGCGCGCAATCATCATGCACATCAGCGGCATCGTCCCCTGCAGCGGACTCATTTTCAATTCCACGCTCATGTCCTTGGTGACGAAATATCCTGCTTCGACCAGGGTCTTCATCGAGGCTTGCAACCACCCCAGCGAGGCATCGAGCGGCTGAAGCTTCTCCATGGATGGCAGATCGCCCACTGGCTCCAGCCCGCAGAGGATGTAAGTCGTCGCATTCGGAAACATCGTCATCACATAAATGGCATCCGGACCGCTGAAGGGATAAAAAACCCTGTTTGCGCTTGCGTGCCTCAGTTCCGTCTCCGTCCAGACCCGGATCGGCTGAAGGCGATTCGCGTCAAACCGCTTCCAGCGTGAATTCATCGAGGCTGCAAAATTGGTCCATTGCGGCGTTTGTTCCATCGCGGCAAGCGAGCCGGAAGTGACAGGCAGTCCGGCGATGAATTGCGAAATGTTGTTGAGTTCCCCGCGCGCCGCGGCCGTCATGGGGACGGGAGTCGGAGCCGCCACCACAGCGCGCGCTGGAGATGTTTTCGGCGCGGTTTTCGAAACAGGTTTCGCCACGGGCTTGGAAGCAGCGGGCGCCGTGCGCTTCGCCGGCGTGGGGGTTACAGTCACGGTGCGCAGATATTCCGTCTGCTGCGCCTTCATTTCCGGCGAAACAAAAAGTGCGAGCGCGATAGCCGCCACGGTGAATTGGAAATTCATACGTTGTCTCATGTGTTCGGGTATTTCGATTGTATTACAACGAGTGTTGCCAGTTGTCGTAACGGCTTCTCCCTCTCCACTACGCGTGTACAATCATGGCTGGCCGTGCAGCATCCACGATTTTTCACGTTTCCACCAGCATGTTTTAAATACCGCGATTTCGCAGTTCGTCTGGGCATTTGTATCTGCGCTCGGCCTTCCGGCTAATTTTTCCTGCCGAGAGCCTGGGTAAACCAATCGTTGCCCACCGCCGGTTTCGCCTCGCGCGGCTTGAATCCTCCTCCACCGCCACTGTTTCGACCTCCCGGCTCATTCCGTTGCCCGCGCGCCGCGCCGATTTCGGGCTTCGATTTCATCGAAAGCGCGATGCGTTTTCTTGGCAGATCGATTTCAGTAACGGTCACAGTTACCTTCTGCGCGACCTTTACCACGTCGGCAGGGCTCTTTACGAATTGGTCCGAGAGCTGGCTGATGTGGACAAGCCCATCCTGGTGCACACCGATGTCCACGAATGCGCCAAATGCGGTGACGTTTGTGACGATGCCGGGGAGTTTCATACCGGGCTGGAGATCTTCCATTTTCTGCACACCCTCGGTGAATGAAAATGCCTCGAATTTCTGTCGCGGATCGCGTCCCGGCTTCGCGAGTTCGGACATGATGTCGTTAAGCGTGGGCAATCCCACTTCGTCTGTAACGTAATTTTTCAAGTTGATCTTCTGGCGCAGTGCAGCGTCCCTCAACAGGTCCTGCACGGAGCAGCCGAGATCGGCTGCCATGCGGTCCACGAGCGCATAACGCTCCGGGTGCACCGCACTGGCGTCGAGCGGATGCGCGCCATCGCGGATACGGAGGAATCCCGCCGCCTGTTCGTAGGCTTTCGGACCGAGACGCGTGACGCCGAGCAGGGCGCTGCGCGAGCGGAACGGCCCGTGCTCATTGCGATGCGTGACGATGTTTCCTGCAATCTGCGAATTAAGGCCGGAGACGTAGCTGAGCAGTTCCTTGCTCGCGGTGTTCAATTCCACGCCGACGCCGTTCACGCAACTGATCACCATGTCGTCGAGGCTGTGCTTGAGCGCGTTCTGGTCCACGTCGTGCTGGTATTGCCCGACGCCGATGGATTTCGCGTCGATTTTCACCAGTTCGGCGAGCGGGTCCATGAGCCGCCGCCCGATTGAAACAGCGCCGCGCACGGTGAGATCGTGATTTGGAAATTCCTCGCGCGCCACTTCCGATGCGGAATAAATGGATGCGCCGCTTTCATTCACCATGATGATCGGGATCGTAAGCTTGAGCTTGCGGACAAATGTCTCCGCCTCGCGGCCCGCCGTGCCGTTGCCGATTGCGATGGCTTCGACGCTGTATTTTTTGCAGAGTGCGAGGATCACTTCCGCGGCCTCGATGGTTGAGCGTGTGGACTGCTCGATATAGATCACTTCGTTCACGAGCAGTTTCCCCTGCCGGTCGAGACAGACGATTTTGCAGCCCGTACGGAAGCCGGGATCGATGGCGAGCACGTTTTTCTGTCCGAGTGGCGATGCCAGCAGAAGCTCGCGCAGGTTCTCTGCAAACACGCGGATTGCTTCCTCGTCCGCCTTCTTCTTGAAAAACAGCCGGGCCTCGCCTTCCATCTGGAACGCGAGCAGGCGCTTGTAGCCATCCTGCACGGCGAGCTTCACTTCATTCGCAGCAGGCGATTTGCCTTTCACAAAAAGCCGCTCCAAAAGAATAAGCGCCTCCTCCTCAGGCGGTGTGAGACGGGAAAAAAGAAATCCTTCCTTCTCGCCACGACGGATCGCGAGGATGCGGTGCGAGGGCGCCTTGCAGGCCGGCTCGGTCCAGTCGAAGTAATCCTTGAACTTCGCGCCTTCCTCCTCCTTTTCCGCCATCACCTTCGATTTCAGGATGCCCTTCGTCACGTAAAGCTCGCGCATCTGCGCGCGGGCCCCTGTGTCCTCGGTGATCTTTTCCGCAATGATGTCGCGCGCCCCTGCGAGAGCCTCGTCCACGGTTTTCACTTCCTTCGCCACGTCGACAAAGGGCTCCGCCGCCTTGCGCGGATCGAGTGTCGCATCCTGCAACCAGATCTGGTCGGCGAGCGGTTCCAGGCCGCGCTCCCTGGCGATGATCGCACGGGTCCGTTTCTTCGGGCGGAATGGAAGATAAATGTCCTCCAGCGTGGTGATCGTGGTCGCCACGTCGATTTTCGCCTGCAAATCCGCGGTGAGCAGATTGCGCTCTTTCAACGACGCCACGATCGAGTCGCGGCGCGTGTCGAGTTCCTGCAACTGCGCCATGCGGTCGCGGATCGATGTGATCTGCACTTCGTCGAGCTCGCCCGTCGCTTCCTTGCGATAGCGGGCAATGAAAGGCACGGTAGAGCCGTCATCGAGCAGCACGGCAGTCGCGACGACCTGCCGCGGTTTGAGATTCAGTTCCTGGGTGATTTGGAGGAGATGTTTTTCGTTCATTCGGTAAGAGGTCGCAAAGCAAACCAATCGCCGATTGCGAAGTCAATCAAAGCACTCGCGCGCGCAAATTTAGTTATTTTCCGCTTGCAAAACCAACAGCATGCACAGCGTTTTTTGCGGGAAACACCCTTACCTGACGCAAGGCTTTGGGCGGAATTTTGGCCTGCCCAACCGGCGGGTTGCATTTATTTACTCCTGTTCAGCCGACCGCTCGATCAATTAAACTGGTCCGCCTAAATACGACGTCGCATGTCAACATTAACCAGCAAGACGGCGAACCGCTGTTGGGTAATCACATGCCGGATCTCCCGCTTAAACCGCCGCTCACCATAAAAACAAAGCCAGCCGGGTATAACGGAATTAAAAGGCAACCCAAACAAGTTACTATGTCCACCCCGAATGAAATTCTCCAGCCGGACGTCGCGATCATCGGCGGCGGCTTCGGAGGTGTAGCCGCCGCCCTGGCTCTCACTGACCGTGGTTTCCACGTAGTCCTGACCGATGAGTTTGACTGGATAGGCGGACAGGTGACCAGCCAGGCATTGTGTGTTCTGGACGAGCTATACGACCCGGTGGGCGAAACAATCATGAACGCCCGCTACGCCGGATTCCGCGAGCGGATCCGCATCCACTACCGCACAAAATACCGACTCTCTCCGGCCGGCGCCGCGCAACTTCATCTGTGCCCCGGCAACGCCGCCTGCGCGCCGGTCACGGCCGAATCCCACGTCGCCTATGCCGTGCTGCAGGACATGCTCGCGGAAGCAGTGCACCAGGGCAAACTCACCATCCTGCCCCGGCATGTGCCGGTATCGGCGGAGCGCGACGGCGACCGCGCGATTTCCGTGACCTGCCGGGACCTTGGCGGTGATGGTCCGTTGCGGGAAATCCGGGCGGCATTCTTCCTGGACGGCACGGAGACCGGCGACACCTATCCGCTTTTCAACCTGCAATACAATCTCGGCTCCGATCCGCAGTCGCTCACCGGCGAGCAGCACGCGCCGGCGGAGGCCGATCCCGGTGCGGTGCAATGTTTCATGCATTGTTTCGTCGTCGAGTTTGTCCCGGGAGGGAACTTCACCATCCCGAAGCCGCCGGACTACGAGAAATTCCGGGACCAGGAGTCGTTCCGGCTGCTCAGGCCCGGCGGAAAATTCTTCGCGCTCGAATTCGATTCACAAGGTTTGCGGATTGTGCCGTTTTGGTACTACCGGTGCCTCGTGGATCACCGGAATTTCGAGGATTTCCCTTACGATCGCGCAGTGATCAATGTAGGCAGCAACGACTACCACGGCGAAAGTTTCATCGACAACCCAAACCGGGCGAGAGTGCTCGATGAAGCCCGGGAACTGAGCCGCGCCTACTTGTATTGGTTGCAGACTGAGGCCCCGCGCGACGAGGGCGGTTTCGGTTACCCCGAGTTGCGGCTCGTGCCGGAAGCGACCGGTACCGCGGATGGCTTCGCCCAGGCGCCATACGTGCGGGAAGGCCGGCGGTTGCGCGCCTGCCAGACGATCGTCGAGGAAGATCTCTCCGTCGCGGCGCAATCGACAGCCCGCGCCCGGCAGTTCACCAACTCCGTCGGCCTGGGAGCCTATTTCATCGACGTCCACGGCCTGGCGGGCGGCGGGAGGGGAATTGCATTGATGAGCCGCCCCTACCAGATCCCGCTCGGCGCGCTGGTGTCGCCGGAGCTGTGCAACTTTGCCGTTGCGGGCAAAGGAATCGGAGTCACCCAGATCAGCAACGGCGCCTACCGGTTGCACCCCGTCGAGTGGGCAATCGGCGAGGCAGCCGGCGAATTGGCGGCGTTTTGCCTGGAGGAAAAAATCGGCCATCCGAATCTCACCGGCCGGGAGTTATTCGACTATCAACGCCGCCTGTTGAAGCAAGGCATCCCGTTGTATTGGTATGAGGACGTCCCGCCGGACAATCCCGCCTTTGAGGCGGCGCAACTCCTGGCCCTCACCGGCATCTGGCCCGGCCATCCCGGTCATCTTCGATTCGACCCGCAGCAAAGCATCTGCCGGCACCGCCCGATGTTTCTAAAAGTCTGCGATCGCCTCAAGCAAGCCGGCAAGGACCTCACCAGCCTGCGCGATCTGCACGTCATCGCCCACGGCTCGCGCAAATCCGACGTCGTCCACCAGATGGCCGTATATCTGGACCGCCTTGGCTGGCCCGCGAGCGCGCTGGACCGAACCTTTCCTGCGTATCAGGAGAACGATCACGAGCCCTTGGAACCTTCCAAACTCTGGTAGGGCGACCTCCCGAATAAACCAGCCACACCCCAAATAAAACGGGCTGCCCCGGTCGATGGGGCAGCCCGTTTATTGTTGTAACTTAGTGCCGCTTTCCAATCACTGCTTCAGGAAGCGCACGGCGTCGGCGATCACGAAGCCGTTTGCGCCCGTGTTGGCGATCACCACGGCGCCATTCGTACCGGAGTTGAACGGATAAGTCCCCAGCGATACCCACTGGCTGCCGGTCGCGGTTTCATTGATTACCACCGGGGTTGTTCCGGTGCCGGAGATAATGCTCACGGGCACGTTGGTCGCGCGGTTTCCGGCGGCGGTCCACCATGCAAAGACCTGGTAGTTCCCCGCGGAGGGCAGGTTCGGCGTGAAACGCACATTCTTGCCTGTCCCCGTGTTACCGTCGTGGATGTAATTCGTGGCGTAGTAACCGGGCGTGGAGGTGCTGACTGTCCACACGCCGGTGAGGGTGACGTGCGCGGAATCGGCGTTGTCCACGATGGCTTCCACCGGGGCCGGAATGCTGATGATGACGGGGTGGTCTGTGAGGGTCAGCGGGACGGAGCTGACATTCGTCAACGTCTGCGTCGCGGTAGTGCCGACCGTGGGGTCGAATACATTCACCGAGGCGAAGGTCCCGCCGAGGGTCACCGAGACATTATCCGTGCCGGAGCCCATCGGGTGCTCGTCCCAGACTACGAGGGAATACGTGCCGTCGTATTTCTGCAAGAGCAGGTCGTGCACTGTCGCAGGCTGGCTCGGGATCGAGATCGCCAGCGATCCCGGGCTGGCGATGGAGTTGGTGTCCGAGAGGATGGTGGTGAAGTTGTGCATGTAGGTACCGGATGTCTTCGGGATGGTGCCCGAATAGAAGCCCCACTTCCCGGTGCCGCCCTGGTCGTCGACCATTTCATAAATGAAAGTCGAACTCCAGTTGCGGGCAAACGCGGAGAGGTACACGTTCATGAACATCCTCGCCTGCTGATCCTGGGTAAGCTGCCCGGCGGCGGTCCCGGTCACCCAGCCGGTCTCGGTGGTGACGCGCGGGAGATTGGTGATCGTGGGCGTGGTGGTGCCGGAATAACCATGGTAACCCTTGCTCCATGTGACGTCGTATTCGCCATACAAACCGTCCACGCCGGCGATGTTCTGCGCGGGGTCCGCGGCATTCCACGCCTGGTTATCGACATAATGGTTCGTGCCGTTTCCGCACACGTAGTTATGCGGGTTCGCATAGTCGGCAAGCTGCGTGCCGTCCGGAATGATGCAGCCGGAGCCGGCGGGAATCGTGAGCCATTGCATGCCCACGTTGTTCTGCTCGGCGCCGCCTTCCGAAACGTGGAGCACGGGATAACCGGTGAGCGCCGGGTTCGAATGCACCGACGCGTAAAGGTCGGCCTGGTACTGTGCGACGGGCACCCATGACGGCGTGGCGGAGTATGTCGTGGGGCTGTTGGTGGCGGCGATCGTATAGCTGAACGTGCCGTTCACCGTGACGCTCTTCGTGGGGCTGCTGGTGACCACGGGAGCGGTCGAGGTGCCACCGGTGGTGATCGTCAGGAATGCGTAACCGGTGCCGCTGGCATTGATCGCGCCGAGCGTGACCGTCGCAATCCCGTTCTGCGTCGGCGTGCCGGTGATTGCGCCGCTGGACGTGTTCACAGACAGGCCGGGAGGCAGGCCCAGCGCGAGATAGCCCGTCGGGCTGTTGCTCGCGGTGATCGTGTAGCTGATCGCCTGGCCGATCGTGCCGGAGATCGCCGGCACGGTGTTCGTGATTGCCGGCACACTCGAACCGGCGGTGCCGGTGACGATGACCGTGACGGTCGCGTGCCCTGTGCCGTTCGCGTTGGCGGCAGTCATGTTGATGGCATACACGCCCGCAGTGGCGGGGGCCGTTCCCGAGAAGACGTTGCTGGTCAGTTTCCAACTATTCGGCAGCGAAAATCCGCCGCCTTGCGGCCCCCCGACGGGATAATGGATCGGGAAGTTATTCGGTTCGTTGGGGCCTTCGATCGAGAGCAGCGCGTCGACGTTGGCGAGCGCGGTGCCTGTGCTGATCACGCCGGACAAGTTTGAGCCACAGATGTCGATGCGGACACCAGTGTTGGTATGGAGCGTGATGTATTTGGTGGGAGGACTCGCGATATTGCCGTCGCGGATGTTGCGGATGCCGGTGTAGTTGAGCATCGGCTCGTAACTCGGCTCCGAATAGCCCTGTGATATGTGGGTGTTCACGCCGATCGAGTTGAGAAAATCGTTGGCGGGAACTGCGGTGGTTTGCGCATGCGCATCATGGGACTGGAAGGAAAGCAATGCGGCAATCGCCGTCGCGCATGGCAATAACCGCAATCGCAAGCCGCCCTTCCACAGGAAGGAAAGCCGGGGGGTGTTTCTGTTGATCATTATCTTGGTGTTTTTCATGGTTCTGGGGTTGTGCGGAGCCGCTTCGCGCTTCTCAACTCGAGAAGGAGCTAGTTGATCCGCGTTTTGGTGTTGGGGATGGAGTCAGGGAAAGTGGGAACCGGGAAATTCTTGAGGGGGAAGAATTTTTAACAACAACGCATAGTATAAAATACAAAATTGATGTCAATACGATACTTTTTTAAAATAAACTATTCATTTTGATACTATTATAATCGGTCGCTGAATCACCACACCTATTGATGTCACATTGCCCATCTGGCGTTGCTGATGGAATCGAGGATTAACGCCGGATTCCTTTTTGCAATTTAGCCTTTCAACCAGTTGAGTTAGGCGTCAGTAATCCTTCCATGACCGTCACCTTTCCCACAGTTCCCGAGCGTCGGATTCTCGGGCTCAATCTGCGCAAGAAGGTGAACCGGCTCGAGCAAGGCATATGGAGGCCGGCGCATCGTGATCCGGTCGAGATCGTGCTCGCTTCGAACAAGGACCGGTTGCCGGATTTAATCCCCTTGAAAATGGGCAGGATGTCGGTATCGCCCTTCTCATTCTTTCGCGGATCAGCATCGCTCATGGCGGCGGATCTCGCGCAGTATCCCGTAACCGGGCTGCATGTGCAGATTTGCGGCGATGCGCATGTGCGCAACCTCGGCGCCTATGCAGCGCCGGACGGACATCTGGTTTTCGACCTGAACGATTTCGATGAGACAACCCCCGGCCCGTGGGAGTGGGACCTGAAACGACTTGCAGCAAGCGCAGTGCTGTGCGGGCGCGAGGCTGGAAATTCCGACTCAGCCTGCAAGGAGGGAGTCATGGAACTGGTGCGCTTTTACCGTGAGTGGATGGCCTACCTGTCGGAGATGAAGGCGATCGATCTCGTAAAATATGAAATCCACCGGTTTCCACGCGAGGGCGTGATCAAGGATGTATTGAACAAGGCGAAACGGGTAACGCCGATGAAGACGCTCGAAAAATTCGCCGAGGTAACAAAGGGCGGCGAGTTGCAATTCCAGCATCAGCCTCCCGTGATGCATCATCTGGACAGGGAGAACAGGGACAAGGTGCTGCGTTCGCTGAAGCCGTACCGCAACACGGTGGGAGCGGGCCACCAGACCGTGCTGGATGCCTACCGCCCGGCGGATGTCGCTTTCAAGGTGGTCGGCACGGGCAGCGTGGGGACGCGCGACTACGTGGTGATGCTCTTCGGCAACGGGCCGGACGACCCGATGTTCCTCCAGGTGAAGGAGGCTCTTCCCTCGTGCTGCACGCCTTATTTAAAGAAAGTAAAACAACCCAGGCATAACGGACAGCGCGTGGCCCAGGGACAGCAGAGGATGCAAACCGCCACCGACCCTTTCCTGGGATGGACGACAATCGACGGGCGCGATTTCCTGGTGCGCCAGCTTACGGACCGCAAGGCGGCAATCGACCCGCACGATCTCAAGGGTGGAAAAATGCTTGAATATGTAACGGTATGCGGCGAGACGCTGGCAAAGGCGCACGCCCGCACGGGCGATCCCGTGGCGCTTGCCGGCTATTGCGGCGAGACAATCAAGCTGGACAAGGCGATTGCAAAATTCGCCGTGGCGTATGCGGACCAGATCACAAAGGATTATACAGTGTTTAACAAGGCTATCCGCTCAGGCAGGGTGAAGGCTGCCAAAGCCGGATAGCTTTGCCATGAAATCACTCCCTTTTGTTTTCTGCACGCTACTCCTGGCCATCGCAACGGCGCCCAGCGCCCGCGCCCAGACTTCCACCGCCGCGATACCCGCCCAAGCCCTCCCGGCCGTGTCCGTTGAGACCATCGTGATGATCCGGCACGGTGAGAAACCGCCTGCCGACCAGGGGCAAATCACGTTCCAAGGATTGAACAGGGCGCTGGCCCTGCCGGACGTGTTGATCGGTAAATACGGCAGGGCTGACTTCGTTTTTGCGCCGGGCACGCAACACACCATCACGCGAAACGGCGTGAAATATTCCTACATCCGCCCGCTGATTACCATAGAGCCCACGGCGATCCGCCTCGGGCTGCCGGTGAGCGCGGAGATCCCATTCGACGACATCGGGGCGTTGCAGGTGGAGTTGCTCCGCCCCATCTACAGGAACTCCCTTATTTTCGTGGCATGGGAGCATCACATGCTGGAGCAGTTTGTGAAAAATGTGGTTACCGAATCCGGTGGTGATCCGAAGACCGTGCCAGATTGGGCGTGGGACGACTTTGATAGCATTTATGTGCTGAAAATCCGCACCGAGGGTGAAAAGAAAACCATCACTTTCCAGCACGATCATGAGGGGCTCGACGGCCAGAGCCCGTTGCAACCCGAGCCAAGGAAGACACCGGCACCTCTCACAGACACACCGGCCTCCAAGCCGTAAATCCACGCCCGGGCTGCCGGAATATATTACCACTTGAACAAAGGGCCGACATAAAGTTTGCTCACCCGATAAATCGCACAAATTTTTACCCATGAAAAAACTCATTACCGCCACCCTGCTGCTGATCGGGCTTGCACATTCCGTGAAAGCCAATCTCGGCGACACGGAGACCGATATTTACAAACGCTACGGGAAGATCCAGTCGCCCCCGGTGTCCATGACGAACAAGGACGTCACGTTTTACTTCAAATATAAAGACTACGTGGTAACCGTGACATTGATCGAGGGCCAGAGCCATCGAGAGACATTCACCAAGCAGGACAACAAGCCCTTCACGGAAACAGAAATACAAGCCTTGCTCAATGCCAATGCTAACGGGCGCAAGTGGGAGATGATGACCGATAACAAGGACGTAAAAATCTGGGTGCTGGAAGCCCACGGGGCCTTTGCGGGATATTACAAGGCGCATCCTTACCTGAGCATCGAAACGCACGGAATGATGGAGTTTAACGAGGGGGTCAAAGCCCTGCGGGAAAAACAGCAACGGGAATTGCGCGAGTCGAACCAAAAAGCACCTTCTCCATAGCCGGGTCTTTTGTGAATCCCGCGAATTTTATTGTCCAGAGCCACCGTGGAGCGGGAGATCTTTCAACCGATAATACGCTGGAAGCTTTCGAGCTTGGCTGGTCGCTCGGGACGATTCCCGAGGCGGATATCCGCACAACCCGTGATGGGGTGATCGTTGCTTTTCACGATGGCGATTTCAGCAGGGTGGTCCATGGCATCGGGCCGGATCTCGCAAAAGGCAAAGTGCCGGAAATTTCATGGGAAGAGCTTTCCCGGTTCGACGTTGGGAGCTGGAAAGGATCGCAATTTGCCGGCAATCGTGTGCCGCGCGTCGCGGATATTTTTGCACGCATGCGCGGACGCCCGGAAAGGCAGCTTTACCTGGATATCAAGGATGCAAATCTCCGGCAACTGGCCTCGGAGGTGGAGGCTGCCGGCGTTGGCCCCCAGGTTCTCCTCGCCTCGACCGACTACCGGATCATCCGGGAATGGATCGCCATGATTCCCGATGGCAGAACTCTGCTCTGGATGGGAACACGCGGCGTCCATGATGAGAGCATTTTGCAGGAGCGCTTCCGCGAACTGCGGGCAGCCGGTTTCCAGGCGATAAGCCAGTTGCAAATCCATGTATTCCTGAAACTCGCGCCCGAATCCATCCGCAGGGACACGCCCGACCCGTTTTTTCCCTCCGACGAATTTCTGATTCAAACGGGCAGTGAACTGGAGGAACGCGGCATCCTGTTTCAAGCGCTGCCCTGGGGAGGAGCGACGGAGGCTGTTTACTGGAAGCTGCTTGATCTCGGGGTGCGCTCCTTTGCCACGGATCATCCCGACGTCACCCTCGACGCATTGTGCAATTACAAGCCGCCAAACATGATTACCAAATGAGCGAGAATCTTCTGAAAACAGCGCTGGCCGTTGCGAATGATACGCGTGCCCTTCATATCGGACATAATATCCTCCAGCAGGCTCCGGATATGTTCCAAGCACAATTTGGGAGCAGTCCGGTATTGATCGTTGCGGATACCAACACTTTTGAAGCTGCAGGAAAAACTGTTTTTGATGCATTTGGTGCGGGCGGCATGGTTCGCGAAGAACCCTTCATTTACACCGACCCGGATCTTTATGCGGAGCATCGCTTCGTCGAAACCCTGCAAGCGAACCTGAGAAAAACAGACGCCATACCCGTGGCGGTCGGATCGGGCACCATCAATGATCTCACGAAGCTGGCGGCACATCGTGCCGGGCGCCCTTATATGGCGGTCGCCACTGCCGCATCCATGGACGGCTACACCGCTTTTGGCGCGTCCATTACATTCGAGGGCTCCAAACAAACATTTTCATGCCCGGCACCCCGTGCGGTCCTGGCCGATCTGGAAATCATCAGCCGGGCTCCGGCGGGACTTAACGCCTCCGGTTACGCCGACCTGCTGGCCAAGGTGACCGCGGGCGCCGATTGGATTCTCGCGGATGCGTTGGACGAGGAATCGATCGATGACACCGCCTGGAAGCTGGTACAAACGCCGCTGCGCAAATGGCTCGCTGATCCCGCAGGCGTAAAAAATGGCGATGCTACTGCGCTCGAAAACCTGGTGGAGGGTTTGATGATGGGAGGCTTCGCCATGCAGTGGACCCGATCGAGCCGATGCGCATCCGGCGCCGAGCACCAGTTCAGCCACCTGTGGGACATGCAACACCATACCCACCACGGGAAACCACCCTCCCATGGCTTCAAGGTCGGCGTTGCCACCCGGGCGATCACCCGGCTGTACGAGCATCTCCTTTCCATCCCGCTTGATCACATTTCAATCGAGGAAAGGGTATCCGCATGGCCGGACTGGCCTGAGTTCGAAACCAGCATTCGCAGGCTATACGATATCCCCGAAATCTCCTCCAAGGCCGTGGAGGAAAGCCATGCCAAATACGTGGACCGTGATGGACTGAGAAGGCACCTGAAGAAACTCCATGAAGTCTGGCAGCCGTTGCGCAAAAAGTTGCGCGCACAGTTAATACCGGAGACGGAATTAAAGCAGATGCTCGATGCAGTGGGCGCTCCCAGTGATTCAACCGATATCGGTATTTCACCATCTCGGTTGCGCGACACCTACCGCCAGGCCGGCCCGATCCGCCGGCGCTACACAGTGCTTGATCTGGCCGTCCGAAGCGGCATCCTCGATACCAGCCTCGACATTTTATTCCACGAGTAGGGGGATAAGAAAGCAAACAGCTTGCGCCGGACTTGAAAACATGCGAAATAAGCCCCCCGCAGAACTCATTTTTTCTCGCCACAGGGTGCAATCAAGGATTACAACCAGCCGGGAATTGAGGGTAAAACGCCAATGTAGCTCAGCTGGTAGAGCAGCTGATTCGTAATCGAGAAAGGGTTTTTTTGCTCATTGATTTTCAAATTGCCAGAAGTCGCCCGAAGCTGATAAATACAAGGCTCCAAGGCGATTCAAGATTTTGCCGAGAGGTCCGTATTGACCCCAAAAAGCGCGAAATTGTGACCTCCAGTATATAAAAACAGTATGTAAAATTTTAGTGCAAAAAATTTGTTAAATGGAGGCGTGTTTTGACCCGTAAGTAGCTGATTCTTCGAAATTGTTCTGATCAATAATCAGGATGTCCATCATCTGAATTCGCTTGGAATTTATTCACCCTCCGTTTCACCCGCATTTTCCACCCCTCGCGAAAGTTTCTCTCTGTATTTTTTCCGACGGGCCCAAAAAAATGCGGTTTTCACGGGCGACGGGGGTCCATCGGGCGGGCCAGGAGCGCGAGGAGGTCGATTTTGGGGGTTGGAAATTCCAGAGGAATTACGTTCTCACCCCCGCCCGATTCATGGGGCTATGCCCCCACCGCTCGCCACGGCAGACCTTCGAGGGGAACATATGCAATGGTGCTTCGCATCCCTAGGGCACAACTACACATCCACTTTTCAGCTTGCCGCACTTATTGAGCTGGACAACCGACTCGTTGGCAGCCGGAGGAGAAGGTTCATGGTTTGGCATTTGGCCCATAAACGGCTGACCAACCTTTTTCAATCGTTATAAGTATCAGCCGACGAGCAAATGCCATCCTTTCGGTAGTGTCTCAGTTTGAAATCAAGCAACAATTTTTGACTTGCCATAGACAAAAGGCGCAAAGGCACAGGAGCCATAGATGCTATAATAAGGGGTATGAAATCAGAACAAGACGTGGGCCACGGCTTGAAAATTACTGCAGTTCTTGTGTTACCGTATGAGGATGGATGGACTGTTGGATACGGGAACGGATACTATGCGATACCTGTAACCAAAGAGGAAGCAATCATACGCGCATCAGCTCAAGCCAAATCCCTCGGAATATCTGTCGAGATTATTGAACGAGGCGAGACCGTAAAATAGTTCTGGCAATCCGTATGGCGCGACGGGATTGACGCGATTCATGGAGAAATGAATTCCCGTGAGATTCCACAGTGAGCAAGATTATCTGGGCAATGCGAGGTGATTTGCCCTTTTGCACTGAAGGAGAATGCAGGACAGTTTCTTGCTCTGGACTTCGCCACTGCAGTTTTGAAATTCGTCCGAATCACCACCTGAAGTTGTCTTCGTTTTCGAAGAACTCCTCCGCCTTCTCCCTCGTCATCCTCCTCCGCTCATCCTCAAACACATGGCATTTGATGGATTGAGCCATGAGCTTCCAACCCTGCTTGTCGTAGCCGCAGATTTTCCTCGGCACACTCATATCGATTACAGGCAGCCTCACGGCAACAGGGGTGTCCGCCAGATTTGCCCTGCCAGCCCTGTGGATATCCACCCCTGCCATGTCTCCGAGCACGTCTTCTGCAATGATCCTGCGCAATGGGTGCGTTTGCTTGAATGGGCGGCGAAAAGATTCGACATTCAACAACGTTCAAAAGGTTATCCGTTCTGATCGGTGCGAAGCAGTTCCGCTAGATTGGAGGATCATGCTTGTGAATACGCTTATTCTCTGTTATTCACCTCAACAATCTGAAACAGATTGCGCCATGCACTGGTTTTCTCTCTTCGTCAACTTATTGATTGCAGTCCCAGCTATTACCGCAGATGAGTTGGTATTGTCAGGAGACCGAGCTGGGGAGTTATCGCGAACAGATCTGAACGACATAAAATCTCTGTGTATGGACACTCAACCGGCGGAACGTCTTTGGGCGGTTGTCACCGATAGGAGTTTCGGGGCACCAAACAAGGCATTGCGGGTCACCGTCTATTTTCATCCAAAATCAGTTCAGGGTAGACTCCGCATCGGGTCGCTATCTTGGGCGTTTTGTGGCATTCCCTTTGATAACTCCGCGGGCCTTTATTCGAAACGCGGACGCTGGGTTGCCTGCAATATACACTTCGACGATTCCGAGGTGATGCATTTTGCGCAGGTTTCTGCGAAGGATGACAAGTTCCTGAATGCGCCTGGGGTCATTCACGATCCCCTAGAAGGCCCGTTTTTGATCTCAAAATACATTCCACAAGCAGATATAATTGCGATAATCGATTCGGTGCGTGCGTTCCTAAATTCCGATACAAGCGGTCATGCATCGGAACGTAGCAAGCGGCCGGTTAGTGTCATTAATGGAGACAAACTGCATGCAGAGGTTTGGTCCAGCTTTGGTGATAAGCATTTTGACACTTACACTCTGGACAAGCGTGGCGAAGTTTGGAGTGTTTCAAAGACAGGTGATTTCGAGGGGCATTGATTCGGTGCTTGTCGGCTCCGTCGAAAGTTCGTTATTGCGTTCAACGAGCGTAAGCGAGCCGATCATCAAGCGAAGCGCGAAGCTAGTCAGGTCCCCTAGCTTTTTGGCTACACCTTTTGGGCAATGCCAAAAGGTGTCCCAATAAAAGATCAAAAAGGGCTTCCTTGCTCGCCTCTTCCGCACAATAGAAAAGCGAGACTCCCCAACCACAACAATCCCGTCATAATCCATAATATCTTCAAAAAGATTCTGGCCTTGAAATTCAGTTCGGCATAGCTGAGAGCACGTGCAGCGCAAAAGCAGCCAATGATTGATGCAAGAAATCCGAGGGGCACAAATGCCAAAAGAAACCCCATTACAAAAATACCGCTATCTGAAGTAAAGGCTCCGGTTCCAAGAACCAAAATAGTGGAAAATATTGCAATCGCCGCTTTGTAGCTTAGCGGTATGGGTTTGGTTTCTGGATAAAGTTGCATATTCGTAGAAACTGTGGATTGCCAGGGGCAGTTCTTAATTGCTTAACAGTTTTATACAAAAACATGTCGGATTGGCGAGTTGGAATGGCGGGATGTTCACCTAAGCCCCTCTAAAAACCCAACCAAAGGCAGTTTTGGGCATAGAGCATCGGATTTTTATCCGGTGCCCAAAACGTAACCCAAAAACGTAACCACGTGACGAAATTGAGGCGTATGCGTGATGATCTGTGATGAGGTGGGGCGTTCACGATTCCTCTGTTTTCGGGCATTTGATGACACCCGATAATACGTGATGATTTCTGCAAAAATGCCCTGTAAAAATTAGAAATCCGGTGCTCCCAAACGTACCCCGATGGCAAACTTAATTCCAAAACTTCGCATCCTCCCCAAAGAAACCTTCTGCCTTCGCCTTTGTCATCCTGATCCTCTCCTTCCCGAAGACGTGGCATTTGACGGCCTGAACAAGCAACTTTCCTCCATGCTTGTCGTAAGGACAAATCCTCCTGGGCACGCTCATGTCGATCACAGGTAAAGATTCAGCCACGGTCGTTCCGGCGAGGTTTGCTCGGCCAGTGGCGTGGATCTCCATATAGACGAATTTGCCGGTGACGGGATGGGCGCAGTAGTCCACTACCTTGGGCTCCTCGGGAGTGAATGGGATCCGGATGTTGGTTGAGCGTTCGTAGACCAGATCTGCCTCCAACGACAAGTGGCAGGGTTTAGCATTTGGAAACTTTTTATTTTATAAAATCAAAGGCATCCGCCATCCCTTCGGGATTCGATGGCTGTTAAAATTTCCATAATATGCCAACAATAAAAGAACAGATTTGCCGCAATCCTAAATGCGGCACTAAAAGCACGGTTTATATCGAAAATGTTGAAGCGTCAGGGGCGTTAGTCTTCTACGTTTTCACCTGCCCGGGGTGCGGGAAAGAAGTTCCATTCTCAGGAAGCTCATTAGAAAAAGTGCCGACAATGCCAGCGAATGCCATTTCGGCCAAGCTTTTGAGCTATTGACGATCCTCGACCCGGACCCTTCGTTTGCCAATCGGCGCCTTCGGGCAATGCGTGGATGGTCTTGCACTTCATCGGCTCGATGAATTGAAATTCTGTCCGCATTCCTGACATGGCGATCATTTCAGGAATTTTTCCAAAGCCTTCACCCGTGGGCCCACCAGAGAGACTGCCGCGTGCAATGTGGTTAAGGATACCCCGAGCCTTTCCGCCCAGTAATTCACCTCATTTGCATCGTTCGTATTGATGCGGTCACTGTGAGGCTCGGTGCATTTCTCATTTTCATCTGACATGGCGATTACCTCCTTATCTGAATCGATGCAGAGGGAGTTTGCGGCCCTACCGATTAATCGGTTCAGAGGGAAAAGGCGACCAGTTCATTTTGCCATTCCTCCCCCTGCTCGGCTGCCTTGGCCTTCAGGAGCGGTGAGCGCTACCACCTGAAGTTGTCTTCATTCTCAAAAAACTCCGCTGCCATCTCTTTCGTCAGCTTGGCCCTGAGGCTCCCGAAGTAAAGATATTAGATCGACTGCGCTGCGAAAATCCCTTTAAGTTTTGGCTCTTAACACAGCCTTGAGAATAAGATACTTAGTATAACGGCAAAAAAGATTATTACTCCCATGCATCCTTTTTTCTGGCGTAACTTATAGCAGTGATGATGAAAATAGGTAATATCGGAATCCAACAAAGGTTTTTCTCTTACCGCAAACATCACAAACAGTGTTAGGCCACAATGAAAGCAGTCGCGAGCAGCATAACCTTCACTCTCATACTTCGACGTTCCATACGGATAAACTTTTTCGGCAGGGTGTCCGCAGTTTGCGCATGCTGTCGTCAAACCCTTTCTGCATATAAATAAGGTTACGGGCTCCTTGTCCAGATAAGTAGGCTCTTTCTCATCCATATCCACTTCACCGTGCGCTATGGTTCCGCAGAGTGGACAAGTATAGCTGGCCCTATGTATTTCATCCGTAATCGCAGATAAACATCCTAAACATATGTGATCTTCCAGTTTAGTATTAGTGCGATATCGAGAGATCATCCTGACCTGATCGCGCTGAAACCTGCGCTTGCAAACACTACAGATATCTCCTCCTGGGTAGGTCTTTTGACAATGAGGGCATCTAGTAGCCTCTGAGCTGGCCTGGCCTTTACAATGTTGGCAGTTGACTATTGAAGACATAAGACTTCACGCATCACAAATTTGGCAACGCTTAGAAGAGCAAACCACCATCCTGCTGTCAACGCGTTGTTTGAATCCTTCGGGTTACGGTTTTCACAAATATGTATAAATCCCTCCGGCTTGGTTCAACAATGGTAGCAGCGAATACGAGCCCGTTACAACATGAGGGTGGCTGGGTTTCGCCTTGGTGCCTTCCGAAAACCAACGGGGTCCAGTTCATTTGCCCTGATTCCCCTTCTTTGTTGTTTTGGCTTTCAGGAGCAACTGCTCCCTTATGATTCGTTCCCTGGCACGGACCTCCTCCTTGAAGATCGCATCCTGGTGTTTCTGGCTCAATGGGAGCCATCTGTTGTGCTGCTGTGGTTTCATAATAAAATGGGTGCCGGATTTTTGGGTGGCCCTCCGGCGAAGACTTTGTTTCTTAGAAGGGGAATTCCAACTGGAATGCCCTTTGGGGTTCAGGGTTGCGGTTCTTTTCCCTTGAAAGGAGAAGTCTCCTTCTTTTCTCTTCTGCCTTCATTTTCCGTTTCCGCGCCCCTATAGGGGCGCGCGGAAACGGAAAGATGTAATTCCGCGGAATTTCCGCGACGGAAATCTGCGGAAACTCGTGCTTAATGTGCTGCTGCATACGTTTTCGTAACTGGATCTTTGGCTATCAGATTCCTTTCAACAGCCTTCTTGACCACATCGTAGGCTTTGGTTTTTCCACATCCCGTCTCATCCATCAGGGCCTTGGCCAGTTGAGCCCTGCTCATGGGCTGGGCGCACAGAAGTCCTACGACCTCGGCGGTGGTGACCTGAGGTCCCGAAGTTTTGCTTCCTGTGACCTCCTGCCTCCAGGCTTCCAGATCAAATTCCGGATTCAGCTCAAACAACAAGGTGCAAGGATTCCGGCGAATTCCAAACGGCGGAAATTCCACACCGTTGTTGTTCTTTCCGCAAGACACTACGAGCAACTCGTTGGAGTCCGGGCTTCCAGGTGCAATATTGATCTGGGCTCGGGTCCAGGCATAGAGCGTCTTGCTGTTTCGCCCGTGAGAGGATCGATCGTAGCCAACGGCCCTCGACGCTCCTGCCTTTCCTGTCAGAGCGTGGTGAACCACGATCAAAGCCCTGTCTGGATTGCCTGCCTTGGAAAGGGCGGACAACTGCTGGCACGTCTCCCTCATCTCAGAATCCGTATTCAGATCTCCGGCTGCAAACGCATTCAGAGGATCGATCACTACAACGTCTGGATCGAAGCTCTGGATGGAGTCCCCTATTCGGTTGCGGTTGGCAAGAACGTCCAGATTCAGGAAATGATCGTTCTCTGTCTCAGGGCACTGCACACGAATATTCTGCCGAACAAGATCCCATGAACTTTGCCCCATGCTTCCACGAATCCTTTGGAAGTCCTGGAAAAGACGACGCTTGGAGTTTTCGGACTGCAGGATCAAAACCTTCAAGGGATCTGCCACATTGGCAAAGCTCAGCCATGGCAGGCCACTGGCCAGAGCGCACACGCCTTGATTGACGAGAGCACTCTTTCCGAGGCCGCCAGCGCCGGCGATGACCAGCGATTGACCTTTGGCCAGGATACGATCTCCCAGAATGATGTCGTCATCGTTGGGTGGCTCGGCCATGAGCTCGTCCAAGGAACGAATGGACAGACCACCAAAATTGCCCTGCACGATTGGACTGCCAGGAACTGGGCAAGGAGAAGCTGGGAGAGGACTTGGATTCCACTCCTGCTCATTGTCCTTCACCGCCTGAACAAACGCATCCCTGCCAACGATCCTGAACGCATCAGTCACATCTTTTGCCACTGGGGCTGTTCCGTTACTTGCGCTCATTGCTGAAGATCCCTTCCAAGTTCAGAGTTTTGACCATGGCTGCAAATGGCTTAAGCAACTTGGCATTCCTCTCCACAGCAGCCTTTCCAGGATCGTCGTTGTCCATGCACAGGGTCACTTCCTTGTCCGTAAACAACGTGGCCAATTCAGGATCAAGACGGGTTGAAGCTGAATGCAATGCCAAAACGGCAACCCCAGGTTCGTTCTCAATTCCTGAGTCGATCATGGTGATGCAGTCGCTCTCACCTTCGGTGATGTATACCTTCGAGGCGTTTGCAATTCGATCAGCTCTCCAGATCGATCCAGAACCGAGCTGCCAATGGAAGTGCCGTTCGCCAAACATGTCTGAACGGACTTTGATCCCCGTTGTATAAATGAACGCAGGCCCATTGCTAAACCATCCAAGGCTGCCTTCGTTGGCCAATTGAAGGATCGTCTCCTTCTTCCAGCCACGCTTGTTTCCATACGCTCCACACAGCCCAGGATTATTGAGCAGTCTCTTGCACATATCAGCGCACTGGTCGGCAAAGTTCCTTGGCAATGGTTTTGCTTTTGGTTTCTCGATCTGAGTTGCCTTCGCTGCGAACGCATTTCCTATCCAACGGTGCTGTTCGGCCAGTTCAAGGAATGCCTCGACAGCCTCACGGCCATCCAAGTCGGAGCATTCCTTGAAGAAGTCGAAGCTGTCGCCCCCAACGCCAAGATCACCATGATCTTTGAATAGCTCTTCACCTGTTTCTGGGTGCGGATACACCGAAAAACTAGGCCTGCGCTCACGACGGAATGGTGATAGGCAGGATTTAGCTGGCATACCTGCGAGTTGGAAATGATCCCACAAAACCGGGATGGTCAAGATTTCCTTCGCTTCCTTAATCGTGGCTATACGCGTTTCATTTACGTCACACACGCTGGAACGATCCAGTCGTGATGCCTCATCGGTCCTAATGACCAATGCCATTGATACTTTTTCTAAATTGCAGGCTTCCACGCCTGCATTGTTTTTGCTATAATTACTCATTAAATTACCTCTCCTTGAGGCTTGGTTGTTCATCATAATCCGCCCTCCTGCTCCATGGCAGGAGGGCGTTTTCATTTCTTTTCCTTCGCTCGACGTCAGATGCGATAATGTTTATCCGACTGCTGACGAATCTCACTGGAGCGTTTGCAAATCGTATCCCTAGTAGATTCGATTTCCTTCATCCAAACCTTTTGCGGATGATCGTAAGAGATAATCTCTATCCATTTCACCAGAATACTCTTCTCGCGAACAACAACGGTGGATCGATACAATTTCTTTTCACGTTCTAGGGCATCGACGGCACAACGGACCGACTCCACAAATTCACAGGCGTCGATTTCCTCCCTTGGTATATCTATCACCACAGAGGGTTCCACTTCCAACACTCCGTCCTGATGTTTTGCCAAGATGCACAAATCATCGGTGAGCTGGCAGAGAAAATGGCAATCAGGCAAAGACCATTCCAGGTAGAAAGGTTCAGTGACCATGAATGGCCCACCCAGTTTTTCGCTCATATATGCTTCAAACTCCAACTGTTCCTTTGGAACGACAGTTCGGATATTGCCTGCTTTGAAAGCAAACACATCGCCATGCTCGATACCATGTGCCTTCGAGCCACAAAGATGATTGTGAACCGTTCCCTTGAATGATGGCCAGTTGACCTCAGTCACACAGACAAAGAAATTCTCACCGCATCCCACATCACATGGCGGATACTCGACGGACACTTTTGCCAGATCTCCCACCTTTACATTTCGGCTACGGGCCTCGCTTGCGGGGCATTTTCCGAACATTTTATCGTAATTGACTAACTTATATTGTTTCTTCATATACTTCTGACTCTCCCTCCCCTTATTCACCTGCTGCCGCGATCCTGTGCTTGCCCAGGTATGCTTCCAAATCGCTGACACTCAGCAGGATTTTTCCGCGCTTGCCTCCTCGTCTGATGCAAGGTAGTTTTCTGTCGTTGACATCCTTTCGCAGGGTCCATGAGGAGATGCCGGTCATAAGACCTGCCTCCACTAGATCCACGAGGGATTTACCGTTCTTATTTAACATTAGTTTTTCCATTTACTTGTGCTCAAGATATAGTATTTCCTAATTGCTATCGATCCTGATTATACCCGTAGTTTGGGTATTATTGACGCCATGACCAAGACGACTAAGAGTAAAACGCCTGCGGACAAGAAAGCGGTTAAAAAAAAGAAAACCAGGGGCAAGAATCCTGATCATATTTTAACGTCAATCGAGGAGGCGTTGGATCTCGACCATACCGCCCTAGCCATGCTGATCGCACCGGATGCGCTTAGCCCTCAAGCAGTCAGTGACATCTGCGCTGGAAGAAGAGAGAATGATACCCCTGCCCTTAAAAATATCTGGTTCCCGTTCACGAAAGAAGATGTCAGCGACATCATTTCTGGAGATAACAAAGGGCTCTGGCCTCTAGCCAAGCAATGCCTCCGGCACCGACTCGGGGTCATCTACGACGATTTGGAGCCTGCCCGTCCAGCCAGGGATATAAAACAATTCGATGGCAAGTTGTGCAAAGAGGGAGTTCTAATATGGCTCAATCGGGAGAAAAAGAGCCGCGCCGCACTCAAATCTTTTTCTCGGAAAATAATGAAAGACGCACAGGAAGGTTTGTTTTTCGACGTAGAAAGGCGACTCGCGAAAGTCCCCCCTCCGAAGGGATCAGCATGGTATCCGAAAAAGAAGCCCGAGGCTGAGGAAAAATAGACATAGCCCGTACCCCCTTTCTTTGCGGAGCCACAGATTCCCATGGGCACCCTCATGACAATCCCAAACAGTTTTTTTGCAACTTTGTCTCTATGAGGGCAGCAAACCACTTGGCTATCGGGATCTTCACCCGTCCAGACAATCTTTAGATGCAGATTTTCAACCACAGTGGTTAAATTCATCCATATTGGGGCGACCAGATGCAGATTCTAGGGCAAGCAATCTTTTCGCTTTAATCTTTCTCACTCTGGATTCCCTCAACTGACGGGATTACGACGCCCGTTGGTATGAAGTCTGCTATCGCCTGTGCCAACAAAATAGGGGGAATGGGTTCATGGGGAAAAGTATCTTTGTCATTCGATTGTTCGTGTTTCTATGCATAATGGGTATGCCGGTGTGGGCGGCATCTCCTTCTGACCAGGTCACGGCCATCGTAAAGGCTCCGTATCCTGGAAAGCATGAGTTGAACAAGTGTAGAACTTATGCGGATTCGCTGTTTAGGGCACTGAAATCCAAGCACGTTGAAGCGTGGGAGATTTATTACCTAGTCGGCAGAGGACCTGAATCATATCAACACGCCATAGTAGTCTATAAAGATGCCGGTGCCTATTGGTATGCTGATAACATCTTTCCATTCCCGACCAAATCATGGGGAAAGACGCCACTCGAATGGATTGAGGACAGGAGTAATATTGAGGCCTCGTCCGCTGGTGTTGTAAATCTTTTCTCAGGTTCTCCGCTCTATTGCGGCATCTTAAAAGTCAATTCCACGGAGCATACTCCTTCAAATCCTGGACGTGCCCCAGACGCCTTTGCTAAACGACATTATTACGCAAGTCAGTAAAACCAGAGTCCCCAGGTTCTTTTGGGCCCGTTCCGTTTGGAGCATTTTGGGCTTCCGCCATTGCTTGATAGGCTTGTTGAGCTTTCAGGGGCCGGTGGGGAAATCGCTCCGGCAATAAAACTTTGCAAACTGATCGAGCAACAGATCTGTAGGTGCGTTGGAGGAACCGGCTATTCGGTGTTTGAAAGCCGAAAAAGATGCTGTCACAATCGTCGCTCGCGACTCCCACCCGTAGCCTTCTAAGCATTTTTTTGCACTGACACGGGCGACACTTTTTGCAGGTTTTACTTTTTCGAGATTTTGGTGGCGTTTTGGTATTCGTAAATTACATCCCACTGAGAAGAATCCAAACAGCCAAAATCCTGCGATTTTGGTTCTACAGAGATGAGTATTGGGTGGCGACAACTTGGCGACATCTTTTTGCTCGTGCCTAGGACAACATGCTGATCGTCAAAAGGGCAGAATTGAATCGCAGAACGGGAATTCTTCAAAAAAGGGTCACTCCTTATGGAAGGTGTTATATGGGAGCGGGTTATCGAAGAAACTTAAGTAGCTGAAGTGTCAAATGCCATATAGGTGTTTTCACCCATATGAATTTGTGCTACTTTTACCGTCGTCCAGGGTTTGAGGGGCAATGCATAGAAAACGGATCCTAGTTGTAGATGATGAACGGGGCTTCACTCGAATGATCAAGCTCACGCTTGAAAAGTTGGGCCAATACGTTGTGTGCGAGGAGAATGACGGTGGTTGTGCGTGGAAAGCCGCGAGCGAATTCAAACCTCACCTCATTTTCCTCGATATCGTGATGCCCACTATTGACGGTGGGCAGATCGCTTCTCAAATCAGATCCGATCCCTTCTTGAAAGATGTTCCCATTGTATTTTTGACTGCCATTGTTTCACAAAAGAACGTTTCCGAGGATGCATTGATCAATGGCTTCCCCTTCATTGCAAAGCCTGTGACCCTTGAAAGCCTGATCCGGTGCATCAAGAATCTCCTGAAATGCTGATTCAAATCCACGAAAGGATGCAAATGAAAACAAATGAACGTCAGCCTGCCGACAGTCTATATCCAGGGAATTTTGAGCGGTGTCAGGCAAAGAGGTCAGAGTTTTCCGACAACTTTGTGTTGTGCCTGATCAAGCCGCCACACAACTGCCGCCATTACGTATCGTCCGAAACCCATAATTATTGTTTCCATCCCAACCGTAGGGCTATTGTTGATCAAAACAATAAACAGATACAATAGTCCCATCACACATAGAATGAGCAACAAATACATTCCGAACAACTCTTCATATCCTGGAGCATTCCCATCGTGCAGAGCCAGAGCATTTAGTTTTACCCTGGCATGGGCAGAATGCTTAATCACTCCACAAGTTTCCTGTCCATATCGTAAGGCAGGGGGATTGCGCAACCTTTGTCATCATCCAAATTCAAAAGCAATTAGTGAACAGTCATGATGCAGGCCGCTAAAAATAAAATGTTTCTTTGTGGGTTCATTGACATCAAGGGCAACGATGAGGAGATGCTGAAACCGGCTGAATGCTGCTTTTGAGCACCGGCTGAATCCGTGATAAGCTTTAGGATGAATGAGCCCGCCTAAATCCACACGCTTCGAAAACGAAGTCCATTCCGGCGTGCCACACAAGGTTCTGGATCTGAAGTTTGGTTACGCCCTCCTGATGGACCGACGAGTGCCTGTTTATTCGAAGATCACTGCCATCGGCATCGGAATTGCAGGCATTGCCATTCTGGGCTTTCTGGAATTGCCGGTTGAGGAGATCATTGCAGCAATTCCAGTTTTGGGAACGGTGTGGCATTTCCCCAACAGGAGCCCTGTTCTCTGTAGACTCCGATCACGGTCTTCATCTTCGCCAGGGATCGGCAGATTTCGTTACGGAATTGCCTGTTGACATTGTTCAGCCATTGTTAGTCAATACCCATTGCTGGCTACTCCTGTTACATTCCCATTGCGGAGTGACTCTAAGCCACGTTCCATCACTTCCAATAAACGTAAATAACTAAATCCCCCACTAAATATCTGATAATGAAACTATCCAATATACTTCTCCTCTCAACCGCGATTTGCCTGGTCGGTTGTGCCGGAGACGAAACTACTACTACCACCAAACACCGCGCAGCCCGTTATAATGATCGGGATTCCGAACCACTGGAGAAGCAACCACGCATCGGCATGACAGAAAATCAAATTCGTCATATGTATGGGGAACCCAATAGCGTCAACCACTCGGGCCGTGGTGATATATGGACCTATTGGTTCAATCGTGGCGCAGCCTTCATACCCTACAATTTTGGTTATCAAGCGCGCACTGGAGTGTTTATGTTCGACGCAAATGGCCGTTTGAGGGAATTTAACTGGAACGAGTAAAGGATCCAGGACACTGGCGGGACGGGCAATTTTCCCAGTGCTGCACCAACTGCAAACGGCCCTTTTCGACGCTAAGGGAATACCTGCTAGTCACCGAACAAGTAGGCTCAGCAATGCCATACCATGCTGATGATGGTGACTGGCAGCCGGTGGATCCGATGGGAACTTTTACATTTGCAAGTTGTTCCTGCGGTTCCACTTTGACTCTCAGTTCCCATGAAATGCCACTCTTGCAACTATGATCAATGTTAAGCTGGGCAAGAGACGAAACCAAGAAGCGGGGTATCACTCCTCGGGAACTGCTCAACGCCCTGCGCGAAAAGATCATCATACAAACCTTGGCCGCACAGAACGGTCAAACGATCTTCCTTGGCAAAAAATGATGAACAAAGAAAAAGCACCTGATCAGCAATGCCATCCAGGTGCCTTCTAGTTTAGGGTGATCTTTAAATTATTTCTTCGCTCCTTTTGCCCATCTCTTCTTCTGTGCAGCAATAATCTTCGCTCTCCCCGCCGCTGATAGTCTCCGCTTCCCCTTCTTGGCAGCCTTAGCGACAGCAGGAGC
>Ga0268264_10000162_pt1 | contig 148472 bp, 128 predicted proteins | sample KBSSwiS32_FD_190357 | JGI IMG/M metagenome (GOLD analysis project Ga0268264, IMG submission 190357) | Switchgrass rhizosphere microbial communities from Kellogg Biological Station, Michigan, USA - KBS Switchgrass S3-2 (SPAdes) (version 2) | ecosystem: Host-associated > Plants > Roots >... | reverse complement strand
CGGGCCTTCATGGTTCTCCGAGCGATGCCACCGGGTCGCGCGAATGCGCGCCCCCGACGAGCGCAAGCGCTCGCGTAGAGATGACAGGCTCCGCATCGTCCGGGAGACGGCGCGCCACTGCATGTGGCGTGTGGGGATGGTGCGAACGCGCGCCTCCTCACCATGAGGAACTGGAGCCGGATGACTTTTGAATCGGTCTGTCGGCTGGCTCGGTCCACCTCGCCCCGCTTGCGGGGAGAGGTCGAAATTCGCGCCAGCGAATTTCGGGTGAGGGGGACTCGCCGCGCAGTCGGTGTTTGTGGAAGCAGCCCCTCACCCCAACCCTCTCCCCGTGAAGAAAGGGGAGAGGGAGCGCACCTACCCTGCTGCGCCGGATCAACCTGATCATACCCAAGCGCTACGATTTGAGGACCGCCCCCTTGTTGAGCGGGCCAACGAGATCTCGATAAATCGACAACCATCCCCGCTCGTCGGTCGACGCCCACTTTGACGCGCGGGCGCGGCGCAGCGCGAGTTCGCTTTCGGCGACCTCGAGGTTGGCGACGCGTTGTTGAACGTCGATCGAAATCATGTCGCCAGCCTCGACCAGTCCGATCGGGCCACCCGCGGCGGCCTCGGGTGCGACTTCGCCGAGGGTGATGCCGACATTGGTCAAGCCGGAGAGCTGGCCGTCGGTGGCGACCGCGACTTTTCCGGCAAGACCGGCGCCGAGCACCGCGAACACCACCGCCGAGGCCATGCCCATGCCCGGCGTTCCCCTGGGCCCCAGGCCCCTGACGACAATGACATCGCCTGTCTTGACGGCGCCGCGCTGAATGCCGTCGATCGCATCGAGCGCGGATTCGAACACGATAGCGGGCCCTCGGAACTGCAGATTGCGTTTTTCCGTCACGCTGAGCTTGACGATGCTGGTTTCCGGGCAAAGGCTGCCGCGCAGCATCACGATCGTGGGATGGGTCCCCAAGGGGCGCGCGACCGGACGAATGACGTCTTCGTCGGCGACCTCGAAGTCGGAGAGATTTTCGCCGAGCGTGTGCCCCGTCACCGTCCGGGCCTTCGTCTTCATGAACTGCTCGAGCTGCTTCATGACGCCTCGCGCGCCGCCCGCGGCCTCGAATTCTTCCGTCGTCCGTTCGCCGTTGGGCCGAACCGCCGTCAACAGCGGGATGACATCGGCGTATTTCTCATAGAGACGGTAGACGTCGACGTCGCATCCGGCTTCATGGGCGACGGCTGCGAGATGCTTGGCCGAATTGATCGAACCGCTGACGCTGAGCATCACCATGACGGCGTTCTCGAATGCCTCGGCGGTCAGGATATCGCGCGGCTTGAGATCGTCATCGACCATCTGCACGATCCGCGCGCCGGCCTCCCGGACGAATTGCCACATCCGCGGGCTGTTGGCGAGAATGGGCGTGCTGCCGGGCAGTGCCATCCCGAGCGCCTCGCAGGCGACGTGCATCGTATTCGCGGTGCCCATGCCGGCGCAGACGCCGGGCCCGAGAATGGCGACGTCGCCCATGGCCTTGATCTCGTCAATCGACACTTTGCCGAAAGCGAGACCGCCGGCGGTGGCAAACACGTCCTCGATGTCGCAAACATGCCCCTTGTATTGGCCGCTGGGCTGGTAGCCGCAGCAGAAGATCAGACTGGGGATGTTGAGCCGGCCGGCTGCCATCAACTGGCCCGGCGGGGTCTTGTCGCAGGAGGCAAGGCAGACCATGCCGTCAAGCAGCGCGCCCTCGACCTGGGCTTCGATGTCATTGGTAATGAGATCGCGCGCGGACAGAATATAGCCGCCCTTGTGGCCCCAGCTCGTGACGAAATCGCTCGGCGCCGTGGTGCGCACCTCGAAGGCGATGCCGCCGGCGGTGCGGATGGCCTCCTTCATCTTCACCGCGATGCCGTCGAGATGCGAATAGCAGATGGCAAGGTCCGACGAACTGTTGACGACGGCGATCTTCGGCTTCGCCATGTCCTCGTCGGTCAGCCCGAGCGCACGCCACAGCGCCCGCCTTGTCGCCCATCGGGTGTTGCCTTGTTCGGTGTTGCTGCGGAGCTTCCTGGTCATGTCTTTTCCTGACGTCGTGCCATCGGCATTCTGCGAATCTAGGCCAAGGCCTTGGCGTCGCCGAGCGACGAGGCAGGACTTGCGGCGGATTTCCTGAGCATCGTCATCAGCACATAGGCCGTCAGGCTCGCGACCAACGTCGGAACAGCCGCAATCAGGAACAGCTGCGCGGGCTGCCAATGGAACGCAACCAGGACACCTGCGATACTCGGGCTGATGATCGAACCAATGCGGCCAATGCCGAAACCCCAGCCGACCCCGGTCGAGCGCAGGCTCGGCGGATAGATCAGGGCCGAGGATGCGTTGAGCGCCGATTGCGTGCCGATCAGGAAGAAGCCGACCGCGAAAACACAGAGCGCCAACGCAAGGAACGACGAGCCGGCGCTCGCCAGCACGATCATGGCGATCGCCGCGCAGAGATAGCCGAGCGCCACCGTGCGAAAGGAACCGAGCTTGATCAGGACAGATGCGATCAGCAGCGTCCCGACCACGCCGCCGAACGGCAAAGCCGTCGTGATGGTGACGATCTCACCCTGCGAGAGACCCGACCCGTTGAGCAGGGTCGGGATCCAGTTGTTGTAGAAGTAGATGGCCATGATGGAGGTGAAGAACACCACCCAGAGCACACTGGTGAGTGCGGCCCTGCCGTCCCGGAACAATTGATAGATCTGGAAGCCGGACTTGTTCTCCGGCGGGACGACGAACTCGGTCGCCGCGTCAAAGGATCTGGTGGGATCGATGCGGGCCAGGATAGCGGCGATGCGCCGTCGCGGCGCGCCCTTCATCACCATGTATTCGACCGGCTCCGGAAGCAGCATGTAGAACAGCGGCGCCAGCAGGATCGGCAGGATTCCGCCAACGTAGAACACCGTCTTCCAGCCGAAGGTCGCCAGAAACGCGTAGGTGTATCCGGCCGCGATCTGACCGACCGCGAGGCTGATATACATGATCATGACCACCGTGGTGCGGATCCGCTTCGGACAGTAGTTGCTGGCAATGGCGACCGAGATCGGTGACGCGCCGCCCAGCGCCAGTCCCGCAAGGAACCGGACGACGAGCAGTTCGGTGAGGCTGGTGGCGAACGCCGTGAGGAGCGAAAAGATTCCGAACATCACGCAGCAGAACAGAAAGGTGCGGCTAGGACCGAGGCGATCGCCCATCAATCCGAAGCTCAGCGCGCCGAGGGTGAGGCCGAACAGGCCGGCGGAGAACACCGGGCCGATCATGGATCGATCGATGCCCAGTAGCTTGATGAATTCGGGCGCTGTGAAACTGATCGACAGCAGATCGTAGCCGTCGAAGAAGATCATGATTCCGCACATCACGAGAATCTGAATCTGGTACCGTCCAAAGCGCGCCTTCTCGATGATGTCGGTGACATTTGCTGCCATGGTCCCCTCCCCGTTTTGATCGTTTGTTATTGTTGGCTAATCCTGCAGCGTCATTAAATCCTCATGGTGAGGAGGCGCGCGTTCGCACCATCCCCATGCAATACTTGCCGTAACGCGCCGTCTCCCGGACGATGCTTCGCATCGCTCGGAGAACCATGAAGGCCCGGCTGCGGCCTCTATCCTTCGAGACGCATCGCGTTCCGCGACGCTCCTCAGGACGAGGGGATAGAGCAGGTTATGCCGATCCTTCCTTCGGACGTTTGGTAATTTCGACGACGCCGTTATCGGCATCGACCTTCACCCAGTCGCCGGTCTCGATGATGGTGAGCGGATCCTGCTCCAGGTCGGTCATGGCGGGGGCGTGCGCGACGACCGCGCCGAGCGCGATCTTGGTCGTCATCTTGTTGAAGATCATCGCGCGCGGCGCCGCGCCATTCAGGCGCGCCATGTGGAAATAGGCCGACCATCCCGAGGAGCCCTTGGCGCCCGGAAACACCAGAATCTTGTCCTTGAAGCTCTGGCCGCGCAGTTCATGGCGGCGTTCGATCACGGTGCCGTCCCGCTCGTTGATGCCGCCCCATCCGGAAATCGTGTCGCGGGTGACGATGGCCTCGCCCTCCGCGCAGCCGCCGACGACCTTGCGTCCGCGCAGCACGATCTTCACCGGCGCAGCCGGAGCCAATGTCTCCGCGCTCATTGCAGACCTCCGCTCCAGCGGCCGGTGATCGCGGCCTCGACGCAATCCCTGACCGAGCCGAACCACGCCGACACGCCCGTGATCGCCGGCAGATAATGCGCCTGCTTCGCCGAGTCGGTGGCCACGACCCGGGTGCCCTTCGGCATGTGTCGCGAGATCGCCGGACAGGTGTCGCTCATGACGAAACCGCCGGCCTCGGTGATCATCTTCGTATAGCCGTTGCGATCGGCGACTTCGCGGAGCGCGCGCGGGGTGTGCACCCAGAGCTGGGTGCTGGCGCTGATCTTCCGCCCGTCCAGCAGCGAGGCGATCAGCCAGACCTGATCGATCGAGTTGTGCGGACAGCCGAGCATCACGAAATCGACGCCGCGATCGGTGGCACAGTTGAGGTTGTCATAGGCGATCCGGCGTTCCGCCTCGCCGTAGCGCACGGTGGCCTTGATCCGGTTGCCGCCGAAAGCCTCCTCGATCGACCGCGCTTCCGGGGTGACGCCGGGAATGTGGTACATCTCGACGCCGCCCGACGACGCCGCGGCCGCGCCGAAATGCTTGAGCTTGATCAGATCGGGCTGATGCCAGCGCCCGGTCAGGACCGGAATTTCGTCATCGATGATCTCGCCGAGATAGTAGCCGAGCAAGCCCCAGTCCATGATGTCGTCGACGTCAACGGCAATATCGACGAGATGCGTGCCGTGGCGATTGTCCGGGATGTGATAACCCCAGTACGGAATGCGCCCCGTGAGCGCCGCAGCCCCGGTGCTCTCCTTGCCCTCGGTATTGGTGCGCGCGCCCAGCACCGAGTTGCAGTAGACCACCGCGGACGATTCCATCCACGCGCAATGCTCGCCTTTCACCGGCACGTTGCCGACCTGGTAGGGCGTGCAGGTCGCGAACATGTTGATGCCGCGGCTGCCGAAGAATTCCTCGCCGCGTTTCTGCTGCAGGGCGAGATCCTCCGGGATGCCCTGGATACGCCACTGCTCGTTGTCGATACCGGTGATGAGCTGACAGGTATTGGCCACCATGCGCGGCACCTCGACCACCTCGGAACTGTCGAGATTGAGCTCCGAATAAACCGCGTCGAACCCCTTCTTGGCGAGTTCACGGACTGACGGCGTGGAGGCGTTGAAGGCGCCCGCGACATTGTTGGTCTCGACCAGGCGCTCGGCGCCGAGCGCTTCGCCATAACGCACCAGCAGATCCATCGCGCGCGCCTTGGCGCGGCCCTGCGTGCCGTCGAGCATCGATTTCTCGTGGTCGGTCAACTTCATTCGGATCTCCTCCCTCCTCTGCTTTGCGCGGCTCTTCGGCCGCGACGATCATGCCGCCCGGCCTGGCCACCTCATGTGCTTGCCCTCGACGTTGTCGCGGACCCGCTCCGCCAGCGCCGCGACATCGATCTGATGCACGCTGCCGGTGCCGGCGAGATCGAGCGCCTTGGCCGCGGCGGCGCCCATCGCGATGCACGGGCCCATCACCCGCACGCTCGACAGCGCGGCGTTGTCGGCGTCGATGCAGCGGCCGGCGGCCACGACGTTGTCGCCTTCGGCGGGAATGAGGCTGCCGAGCGGAACATAATGAACGTGGTCGGTGTCGAAGGTCTGCCAGACGTGCCCGGTGCCGTGGTCGTGCAGTTCGATCGGCCAGGCGGTGCGCGCGATCGCATCGGGGAACCGGGTTCCCGCCCGCACGTCATCGACCGTCAACTGCTGCCGGCCGACGATCCATCGCGTCTGGCGAATGCCCGGGAAGCCATAGGCGCGGATCCGCGCATCGCCGAAACATGCGGGGAATTCCTTGCGCAGGAACGTCACCGCGCGGTCGGCCTGATCCTTGCCATCCAGTCCTCGGATCGAGGCTTCGATCGGATCGAGCGGGGTCTCGACATGGGTCATGTTCATCGCGGCAACGCCGCGGCCGGGGATGATGAAGGCAAGCCCCTCGCGCCGAACCAGCCCGTAGACGTCGCCCTTCTCCTTCATGCGCGCGCCGATCTCGTCGCGCGTCGGCTGTTTCGCCTCGTCGATATTCTCCAGGATGACCATCTGGGTTCCGAAGATCGGTCCGTCCGACGGTTCCCTGCAGGCAAAGCCGGCCTGCCAGACCAGCGCGGCGTCGCCGCTCGCGTCGACAAATCCGGTCGCTTCAACTTCGACATCGCCATAACGGGTTGCCAGACCGAGCTTGCGGACCCGGCGCCCCTCGACCTCGACCTCGCGCAGCACGGCGCCGACGATGATCGTTATTCCGGCGTCCCGGACGGTCCGCTCGATCCAGCGGCCAAGCGCGATCTCGTCGTAATAGACCACCGTCGTCAGCGGCCCGTTGCGGTAATAGAGCTGCTCGCTGTTCTTGCCGAGGGTGTCGAGAATGTCGTCGGCGATGCCGCGCGTGAACTGGTAGCCATGCGTTCCGTTCGAGAACAGCCCGCAGAACGTACCTATGATCGAATTCACCGCCTGTCCGCCGAGCGCCGGGAGTCCGTCGATCAGGATGACCTTGCGTCCCAGCCGCGCCGCCTCGATGGCGGCGGACACGCCGGCGATGCCTGCGCCGACCACGCAGATATCGGCTTCCACCTTGCGCAGCGGTCCACTGCTGCGGCTGCGCCGAACGACGTGCGTGCCGACCGAAACACCCGTAGGTCCCACCATGCGTTCTCCCTGCCTTCGATCGCAACCGGCCCGCGCAAAGCCGTTGTTTCGAAAAATGCTAGTCTTCCCCAAATCGCTGAAAAAGCCGGATCATGAGCGGACAGTTTTCTCAAAATGAGAAAGCCGGTTGCCTTCGCCGGCGCGGGCGCGGGCCCTGAAACAGATGTGAACCTCGGCCTTTCGTGGGTTTGGGGTGGGTTTGGGCCCTTCCGAGGCAAGGAACATCTCCCCCCAGACCGAATCATTTGGCATGATCACCTTTCTCGAATGGAGAAAGGCCAATGGATACGCTTCTGAATATCAAGGCCTTCCTGGCCACCGCACGCGCCGGCAGCTTTTCCGCCGCGGCGCGCCAGGCTGGCGTGGCGCCATCCGTGATCGTCAAACGCATCAATCGGCTGGAAGACCAGATGCATGCGCAGCTGTTCATCCGTTCGACGCGCCGGCTGCAATTGACGGAAACCGGCGAGCGTTACTTTCCCCGCTACCAGACCATCGTCGGCGATGTCGAAGACGCTCTCAACGGCGCGAACTCATCAGTCGATCGAATCGAAGGTCATCTGCGGATCAAATGTCCGACCACGCTGACGATCCTCAACTTCGGTGAAATCCTGAGCGAGTTCCAGGTCCGCAATCCCGGTATCAGCATCGAGATCGTGCTGATCGACCGGTCGGTCAACCCGGTCGAGGAAGGCTTCGACATCGCCATCGGCGCGATGCCCGCATCCTACGCGAACGTGATCGACGAACCGCTGTCGCCCTATCCGCGCGTGCTGTGCGCCGCTCCCTGCTACCTGGCCCGGCGCGGCGAACCGGAGCATCCGATCGATCTGATCGATCACGACTGTCTGACGTTTCAAACCACAGGCTCGACGTGGTCGTTTGAAAGTCCGCGCGGCCCGATCAACGTCGATGTTCGATCGCGTTTCAGCGCCAACGACAGCCAGGTTCTGCATGGCGCCGCGTGTCGCGGTCTCGGCATCGCGATCATGGCCCGCTACGTCGCCCGCCCGTCGATCGTGTCCGGCGCGCTCGTGACCCTGCTGCCGGATTATCCGGTCCCGGAATTGTGGCTGAAGGCCCTGGTGCCCCTCAACAAGATGAAGAAGGCCGGTGTCCAGAGCCTGCTGCGCTGGATCAAGGACCGTATGCAGCCGTTGCCGCCATGGGCGCAATGATGCCTTCCCTCATCCCGGCCAGGATCTTCATGAAGACGCGGTGACTGCCGCAACCGCGGGCCGTGGCGACGCCGTGTCCGGGGCGGGTGGAATCCTGTTGGCCGCAGCCATGCCCTCCCGCCTGAGAATTCGGGTGTGCATGGTCCCGATGATCAGAATGCACACGACGAAAACGGCCGGGCATATCGCGAGCACCGCAAAGATATTGCGAACCGGCAGGCTGGTGGCGAGAATGAGACCCGCAATGTAGGGCCCGGCGATCGATCCGATTTTTGCAACCGAGGTGGCCCACCCAGCGCCATTGCCGCGAAAGGCACTCGGATAGAAGATCCCGGCGATGCTGTGCAGGCCGAAATGCCCTCCGATCAGGAACAGCGTGATGAAGGCTGTGGCGATCAGAAAGCCGGTCTCGCCGAAATCGACAAAGCCCGTCACCAGCAGCAGCGGGATCGCCAGCAGCGGCATCGCGGTAATGGCGATGGCGCCGAACCTGTCGGTGAAACGCATCAAGGTCAGGCCGCCGATGGCGCCAAACGCGGAGTTGACGGTGGCCGCCAGCGCCGCGGTTGACCGGGAAAAGCCCAGCGCCTCGAACACCAGCGGGGTCCAGGTTGCGAGAAAGAACGCGGTCATCGAGCTGAAGATATAGGCTATCCACAGCAACGGCGTGATGGTGCGCAATTCGTCCTTGAACAGCAATTTGACCTTGAACGACTTGCTGCTCTGGTCCTCATCGGCAACCACGAAGTGCGGATTGGCCGGAAGCTGAATGCCCGGCGCCAGACGCCGCAGGATGCGTGCAATGGTTTCGGGCTCCCTGTCCTTGCTGGCGAGGAAGCGGATCGATTCCGGCAGCATGACGATCAGGCCAATGGCCGAGAGCAAAGACAGGCCTCCGCCGGCGAGAAAGACCGATCCCCAGCCGTATTTCGGGATCAACCAGATCGCGATCGGACCGCCCAGCGCCGTCCCCAGCGAATAGCCCACCATCACAGTGGTCACGATCGTCGAACGATAGCGCTTGGGCGCGAACTCGATGTTGAGCGCCCAGCTCAGCGGCAGCATGCCGCCGATCGCGATGCCGTCGAGAAAACGAAGGGCGAGAAGCTGCTCGTAACTGCCGGCAAACGCAATCGCCATGGTCAGGATGCTGAACCCGACTGTGGCCAGGATGATCGCGGGGCGTCGGCCGATTTTGTCACCGAGGTAGCCAAACAGGAAGCCGCCGACCATGGTGCCTGCAAGGCCGATGCTGAAGACTTTCCCCATCATCACCTTGTCGAGATGAAACGCAGGCGCGAGATAAGGCGCGGCAAACGCAATGACGTTCATGTCGAAACCATCGAAAAACGTGATGACCCACGACCCGACCACCAGCGTAACCAGGAACCTGTTCAGTTTTTGCTGCTCGATGATTTGAGAAACGTCGACCTTCTGGTCCTGCTGCACGCTCTCTCTCCCCATGTCCTGTCGTTATTTTTGTTGATTGGTATCGCACCGTCGGTGACCGCTACGGCCCCCAGGTCGCGCGAATTGCATACCGGCAATCCACGACATGCGGAGAGCATGCCTCTTTGACTGGCAGAGAAATATCTCAATACCGGCCGGTCAGTTTATCCAAATCGAGAAAGATGGAGAAATCTCGAAACGAGAGATGGCGTGGCTCCACATCCCAATGCCGTCAGCCGGTCGCGGTTTACCGATGAGCATCGTGACGCGATAGCCGGTTCCCAGCCGTTGGCTTCCGTGGAGCGCGCACTCGAGCGCGGATCCAAGTCTCATTGTCAGCGTCGTCGCCAGAGATCTCTATCTGTGCGTTCCAGGACATGATGCCGCACCTCCATCAATTGGCGGTTCGACGAGCCGCAATTCGTTCGGACTTGCGGCGGCGATAAGACAAATTCTAAATCGGCGCGCTGGCGGTCGCGCAGCCGATCTGCTTATGCGAGCGAAGATCAAATGGCGCGAGTTGAACGTGAGCAGAATGTTCGCAAAACACTGGCGCAGCAGCGGTTCGGCGGTGGAGCATCACGATATGTTGCGATTTGGCCTGGCGCGATATTCATGCGGCTCTGAGCGACATCGCCGTCGAAACCGGCGGCCGTTATCCACAGTTCCACCCGCGAAATCCGAGGACAGCCACATTGCGAACGTACTTGTCGCCGAATTCGGGCCGGTGGAGCGTTGCGTAGCAATGTCAGAGGTCTACCGGATGAACCGAGCGACAAAACTTCTGCTGGTGATGTCCAGCAGCGTCATCGCTGGCGCATCGATTGCGTCAATATTTGTGAATACGGCAGGTGCCGTCGAGGAGTGTCTCGCCAAACCGAAAGACGGAGCACCTCAGGGCCAGCATTGGCGCTATCGCCTCGATCGCAGCACCAAACGTCAGTGCTGGTACCTGCGCGACAAGGACGGTGCGCCCTCGCAAGCCGCGGCACCGGCGCCATCCGAAAAATCTGCATCACTCGACCGCAAGAACGAGACTTCATTGACCCGCTCAACGGCGGATGCCTACGCCGCGTTATCGTCGTCAGGGAACTGGTCAGAGGGTGGCTCAAAAATTCAACCTGTGACGCAGACGCCGTCGGTCGATGCAAAAATCGACGAGCAGGAATCGTCTCATCAGGATTCGCCCACAAGCGAGCAATCGCCGGTGGCCTCACGTTGGCCCGACTCGTCGGGCGTGCTCTCCCCGGCCATTGAACGGCCGGCACCATCGTCGTTTGCCATTGCATCAACAACCACCGATCCGACCGCGGACCCAGCGACTGCGGCGCCAGGGATCGCGCCGACGACAGACCGGTCGAGCACAGCTTCGCTTCAGATGCTGCTGCTGGCTGCGTTCGGAGCACTCGCGTTCTCCGGTCTCGCAGGCGGCGGGCTCTACTTCGCCCGGACACGGAGTCGCCCACAACCTGATGACGCCACGAGCGGCTGGTCGGGTTGGTCGCCTCCGGACGATGCTTACCGCCTGTACGCCCCCCCGCGCCGGGCGAGACCTGTCAACTCTCCTCGCGCTGCGGAAACACGTTCAGTCGATCGACCGACAAGCGGCTTGAACGAGAACGGGCAAGAGATCGCGCAGTTGCTCGCGCGGTTCGCCAATCAGGACGAGACCGAGCGGTGACCATGGCGGGCACCGCGTCCGTTCGGGGCTTCGACCGATCCGCGAGACGACCGATGGCGTTTGGCCGGGGTGTTCAGCACCTCCCTCGATAATGCTGACGGAGCGGCGTCAAGGCTCGGATCATTGTCGACGATTTATCATCGGCGCCACCCGCCCAGCGGGTCACCAGTCCATCGTCGCTGCAAGCCACGTCATCAAATCCGGATCGTCAAAAGCCGGGGCGGTCAACAGCGCCCCCGCTTCCACCAGATCGACGTGGCGAAGGCTCGTGCGCATCCCGACCGTCGCAATCCCGGCACTGGACGCTGACTTGATTCCGGAGCGAGAATCTTCGAATGCGACGGACCGGTTGGCAGCCGCGTTCACCGCGCGCAGCCCTTCCAGATAGGGCAGCGGATGCGGCTTGGCGTGTGGAAGTTCATCGCCGATCACAATCGCCTGGAAGCGATCCATGATCCCGAGTCCGGCGAGCAATATTTCGGCATTCAGACGCGGCGCGTTGGTCACCGCGACCATGGGAACATCAGCGCCATCGGCGATCGCAAGCAGCGCCATCAATCCCGGGACAGGCTGTATTTTTCCCGCCGCGAGCTTTCGGAAGACCGCTTCCTTCTCTCCCATGATGGCCGTTTGCCGCTCAGGCGGTTCGTCCGGCAGAAACCGCTCGCTGATCGACGCATTGGAGAATCCGAGAAGCTCGGTCGCGGCGCGTGCGCGGTCGAAGACATGGCCGCGCGGCTCGAAGACCTGGTTGAACGCTTCCACATGCAGGGCGTCGGTATCGGCCAGCGTGCCGTCAATGTCGAACAGCAATGCCCTCTGCGGTCTGGGAGCCATCAAGCAGTTCCCTCTGCAACCGCCCGGTCATTCGCGTTGCAGCGGTCGGTTCCGCCACCCATCCATCGCGCCCGGTTCATTGCGCGATATCTCGCGGTCGAAAATTCTCGATCATCCGCAACAGCGCACGGGCGCCCGCGTCCACATCGGCGGTGTCGACGTGTTCATCCGGATGATGGCTGATGCCGCCACGGCATCGCACGAAGATCATGCCGACATCGGCGATGTCGATCATCGCCATCCCGTCATGTCCGGCGCCGCTCGGCAGTTCGAGCACACGATAGCCCTCCCCCGCAATGGCGTCGGCAATCTGGCCCTTCAGCCAGTTCGCGCAGGGCACCGAGCGATTCTCGTGCGTGACATCCAGTTGGAGTGTCAGGTCGCGGCGCCTGGCGATGGTCTCGATCTGTCGGACCATGTCGGTCACCGCGCGTTTTCGATGCGCATCGCCCGGTGCGCGAATATCGATGGTGAACGAGACCTGTCCAGGAATGACATTGGTGGCGCCCGGAGCCGCATGGATGTAACCGACGGTGCCGACCAGCCCAGCCTCGTCGGTTCGGCAGAACTGCTCGATCGCGCCGATGCATTCGGCGGCGCCGGCGAGCGCGTCCTTTCGTTGTTTCATCGGCACCGTTCCGGCGTGCCCCGCCATGCCGGTCAACCGGGCGGCGAGCCGCGTCGCGCCGGAAATGGCCGTCACCACACCAAGCGGCAGGTTCATGCCTTCCAGCACCGGTCCCTGCTCGATGTGCAATTCGACATAGGCCAGCAACTCGCCGCGCGTCCGCGCCGCCCGGCCAACATGGTCCGGATCGAGACCGAAGCTGATTAACGCATTGCGCATTGTGACGCCGGCCGTGTCGGCCTTGCCGAGCACGCTCTCGTCGAACGTCCCCGCGATCGCCCGGCTGCCGAGCAGCGTGGAGGCGAACCGAACGCCCTCCTCGTCGGCAAAACCCGTAACCTCGATGGCGAATGGCAGCCGCCGGCCGCTGCGGTTCAACTCGGCCACGCAGGAAATCGCGGTGACGATGCCAAGCGGGCCATCCCATTTTCCGGCATCGCGGACCGTATCGTAATGCGAGCCGAGCATCAGGCACGGCATGCCGGATGCCTGTCCCTCATAGCGACCGCAGACATTGCCGATCGCATCGACATGCGCCCGCATCCCGGCCGCACGCATCCAACTGAGAATCAGGTTGGCGGCCGCGCGATGTTCCGGCGTGAGGAAGACGCGCGCGAGGTGGTCGGGAGTTTCGGAAATCGCGGCGAGTTCGTTGATTCTGGCGGCGATCTCCTCGCCCAGGGAGGAGTTCTGCGGCGCAACGGCTTCCGCGTTCATTGATCTAAGTTTCCCATGACGATCTCAGGCCGGCGGACCGTTTCATCGAATCCTTCCTAGCAGCCTTCGTGCGCCTGGACAGCCCATATGAGGAAAATCGTCAGAACATGACGGTAGCCAGCGGAGTATGCCCAACTCGGTTGCATACAATGCGGAAAAGAAGTCTAATTTTTAGGCTGTCTCGCCTGCTCACGTTTTAATCGCAATCCCTTATCATGGAAAAACAAACGTTAAATCAGAGGTTTGGCTAGTCGTGATCAAATGGCGGACTCTGGCATAAAGCTTGCGAATAAGCTTCCGGGTTGCGCCGGTCGGGCGAGGCCTGAAAAGTTAATGGCGGCCCGTCCGCCCAGGGGAGCAAACCAAATGGACTTTGGCAGGATTTCACGACGGCATCTCTTGCAGGGTGGTGCTGCTTTGACGCTCGGTACGGCCGTCGGTGCGCGTTCGGCCTTTGCCGCGGAAACAACCATCGGTTTCATCTATGTCGGATCGCGCGATGACTACGGTTATAATCAGGCGCATGCGCAGGGCGCCGCGGCGCTGAAGAAGATGCCGGGCCTCAAGGTCGTCGAGGAAGAGAAGGTGCCCGAGACCGACGCCGTCGAAAAGACCATGGAGTCCATGATCAATCTGGATGGCGCCACCCTGCTCTTCCCGACCTCGTTCGGCTACTACAATCCCCACATGATCAAGATGGCCAACAAGTTTCCGAAGCTGCGCTTCCAGCACTGCGGCGGCTTGTGGAGCGACAAGGATCCGAAGAACGCCGGCAGCTATTTCGGCTATATCGATGAGGCACAATATATTTCGGGCATCGTCGCCGGCTATTCCAGCAAGACCGGCAAGCTCGGCTTCGTCGCGGCCAAGCCGATCCCACAAGTGCTGCGCAACATCAACGCCTTTACGCTGGGCGCGCGGCTCGCCAACCCGAAAGCGACGACACAGGTGATCTTCACCGGCGACTGGTCGATGCCGGTCAAGGAAGCCGAGGCCACCAACAGCCTGATCGATCAGGGCGTCGATGTCCTGACCTGTCACGTCGACGGACCGAAGACCATGGTCGAAAACGCCGCGCGCCGTGGCGCGATGGTCTGCGGCTATCACGTCAACCAGTCTCCGCTCGCACCCAAGGCCTACCTGACCGGCGCGGAGTGGAATTGGGAAGCGCTCTATCCGAAATTCGTGAAGATGATCGCCGCCGGCGAAGCCATTCCGAACTTCTATCGCGGCGGGTTGAAGGAAGAGATCGTCAAGGTCTCCCCCTACGGCGAGGCCGTCTCGGCCGAAGCGCGCAAGCACGCCGATGACATCAAGGCCAAGCTGACGGCCGGCGACTACGTCATCTTCAAGGGTCCGATCACGGACAACAAGGGCAAGGTGGTGATTGCGGCGGGCACCGAACGCGGCCAGAAGGATGCTGAGCTGGAGAAGATGGACTACCTGGTCGAGGGCGTGATCGGAGCCACTTCGTGACCACTGACGCCGCAGATCCGGCGGAGGCGGCCGCCATCGCGCCGGCCGCCGATGCCGGATTCCTGCAGCGTCACGGCACGACCATCGAATACATCCTGATCCCGGGCGCGGCGCTTTGCGGCGCGCTCGCACTGTTCGGCGTCTTTGTCGCACTGTTCGGCAAGAACCCGCTCGACCTCTATTTCTATATGTATTATGGCGCGTTCGGGACCTGGTTCTCCTGGCAGAACACGCTGACGCGGGCGGCGCCCCTGATCCTCACCGCGCTGTGCACGGCGCTGCCGGCGCAACTCGGCATGGTGATCATCGGTGGTGAAGGGGCACTTCTGATTGGGGCGCTCGCAGCGACCGGCGCGGCATTGGCGCTACCGTCGGCGCCGCCGCTTGCGGTGCAGATGGCAATGGTCTGCGCGGGTATGCTCGGCGGCGGTCTCTGGATCATGCTCGCGGGCGGCCTGCGCCAATTCCGTGGCGTCAACGAAACCATCTCCAGCCTGCTCCTGGTCTATATCGCGCTCGCGATCCTGAACCACCTCGTCGAAGGTGCGATGCGCGATCCCGCCAGCCTCAACAAGCCATCGACGCGTGAGATCGGCGCGGCCAACATGATCGGATCGATCCCGGGCACCGATGTGCACTGGGGCCTGGTGTTCGGCCTGATCGCCGCCGTCGCCTCCTATATTTTGATCTATCATACCGTGTTCGGCTTCGCCGCTCGGGTGGCCGGTGGCAACGTTCGCGCCGCGAAGATCGTCGGTCTCAACGTCAGCAAGCTGATCCTCACCGTCTGCTTTCTGGCCGGCGCCGCGGCCGGCTTGGCCGGCATGGTCGAGGTCGCAGCCGTGCAGGGCCGCACCAATGCCAATCTCGCGGCCGGCTATGGTTTCACCGGCATTCTGGTCGCGTTTCTGGCGCGGCAGAATCCACTCGCCATCATTCCGGTGGCGATCCTGCTCGGTGGCATCAGCGCCAGCGGCGGCCTGCTGCAACGCCGGCTCGGCCTGCCCGATGCGTCGGTGCTGGTGCTGCAAGGGATCATCTTCGTGTTCGTCCTGGCCAGCGACGCGCTCTACGGCCGGATCGGCTTTCTGAAAGGCAAGGCCTGACATGGCGGATGGCACGATCGGACTCTGGACCGTCCCGCTCGCCGTGTTCGGCGGCGCCATCCGCGTGTCGACGCCGTTCCTGTTCGTCAGTCTCGGCGAATGCATCACCGAGCGGTCGGGGCGGATCAATCTCGGGCTCGAGGGCACCTTGGTGATGGGGGCGATGAGCGCCTATGGCATCTCCTATCTGACGGGCTCGCCCTGGCTCGGCGTGCTCGCGGCCGGCCTCACCGGCGCCCTGCTCGGCGCGCTCCATGCCGGCATCTGCTCGCTGCCGCGCGTCAACGACGTCGCGGTCGGCATTGCCTTGATGCTGTTCGGAACGGGACTGGCCTTCTATCTCGGCAAGCCCCTGATCGAGCCCACCGCTCCGCGTCTGCCGGCGATCGATTTCGGATGGTGGAGCGACGTTGCGCAGGTCCGCGCGGCGCTGCGGATCAACGTGCTGTTCCTGATCGGCGTCGTGCTGGCACCCATCCTGGCCTGGGCCTTTCGCACCACGCGCTGGGGGTTGTTGATCCGCACCGCCGGCGAAAGCTCCGACGCCGCGCGCGCGATGGGACATTCCGTGCTGTTGATCCGGCTGCGCGCCACCATGGTCGGCGGCTTCCTCGCCGGCGTCGGCGGTTCATTCCTGTCCCTGTTCTATCCCGGCAGCTGGAACGAAGGGCTCTCCAGCGGACAGGGCATCACCGCAGTGGCGCTGGTGATCTTCGCGCGCTGGAATCCCATGCTCTGCCTCTGGGCCTCGCTCGCCTTCGGTGGCGCGGCGGCGCTCGGGCCGGCGCTGCAGTCGGTCGGGGTCACCTCGGGCTATCATCTGTTCAACGCCGCGCCCTACATCCTGACGCTTGCCATCATGATCATCACCTGCTCGCCGAAGCGTACCTTGACCGGCGCGCCGGCCGAACTGTCGATCACACGCTGACCCGCCGCCTTGCATGGGAACGAGACATGTCCGAGCGCACCATCACATCCGAACCCTATCCCTGGCCCTATAATGGCGATCTGCGTCCGCAGAATACGGCGCTCATCGTCATCGACATGCAGACGGACTTCTGCGGCGTTGGCGGCTATGTCGACAAGATGGGCTATGATCTCTCGCTGACCCGCGCGCCGATCGAGCCGATCAAGCGGCTGCTGACGGTGCTGCGGGCCCAGGGCTTCCACATCATCCACACCCGCGAAGGCCACCGGCCCGACCTCACCGACCTGCCAGCCAACAAGCGCTGGCGCTCGCGGCAGATCGGGGCCGGCATCGGTGACCCCGGTCCTTGCGGCCGCATCCTCGTGCGCGGCGAGCCGGGCTGGGACATCGTCCCGGAGCTTGCGCCGTTGCCCGGTGAGCCGATCATCGACAAGCCCGGAAAGGGCTCGTTCTGTGCCACCGACCTGGAGCTGATCCTGCGACTGCGGGGAATCGAGAACATCATCCTGACCGGCATCACCACCGATGTCTGCGTTCACACCACCATGCGGGAAGCCAACGACCGCGGTTTCGAATGCGTCCTGCTGGAGGATTGCTGTGGCGCGACCGACAAGAGCAATCATGATCACGCGCTGAAGATGATCAAGATGCAGGGCGGCGTGTTCGGCGCGGTTGCGACCTCGACCGCGCTGATCGGTGCCTTGTCATGATCATCGGCGAAACGCCTCTGCCGAGCGGAGCGTTTGGCGTGGATGCGATCGCCATGACCATGCGGTTTGGCGATTTCACCGCCCTCGACCAGGTCGAGCTGAAGGTCCGGCCCGGCTCGTTCCACGCCCTGCTCGGCGAGAACGGCGCCGGCAAGAGCACGCTGGTCAAGTGCATCATGGGCTACTATCGGCCCACCGAGGGCGCTGTTCTCGTCGGCGGCAGGGAACAGGCGATCGCCAATCCAAGGGATGCCCACGCGCTCGGCCTCGGCATGGTCTACCAGCATTTCACGCTGGTGCCGGCCATGACGGTTGCCGAAAATCTCGTCCTGGCCCGTGACGACGTGCCGGCGATCGTCGACTGGAAAAAGGAAAGACAGGAGCTGGAGGCCTTTCTCGACCGCATGCCGTTCAAGGTACCGCTCGGCTCCCGCGTTTCGGATATCTCCGCCGGCGAACGGCAGAAATGCGAGATCCTCAAGCAGCTCTATCTCAAGCGGCGTTTCCTGATCCTCGACGAGCCGACCTCGGTCCTGACCCCTGGTGAAGCCGACGAGGTGCTGGGCCTGCTGCGCGCGATGGTCGAGCGGGGCGAATTGACGATCCTGATGATCACGCACAAATTCCGCGAGGTGATGGCGTTCGCCGATGAGGTGACGATCCTGCGGCGCGGCAAGCTGGCTGGTCGCGGCAAGGTGGCCGACCTGACGCCTGACACCATGGCCCGCACCATGATTGGGGCGGAAGAGTTGACCGTACAGCCTGCACGAAGCGGCGCGGCCGGTGACACCAGGCTGGAGCTGGCCGGAATTCGGGCCCTCGACGATGCCGGGGTGATCGCCGTCAACGACGTTTCGCTCGCGGTCCGCGCCGGCGAGATTGTCGGCATCGCCGGCGTCTCCGGCAACGGTCAGCGCCAGCTCGTCGAGGTGCTGGCGGGCCAGCGCGCGGCCGAGAGCGGCGAGGTCCGGGTCGCCGGTGTTGCCTATCACGCCAGCCGCGAGGACATGCGCCGCCACAAGATGTCGCTGTTGCCGGAAGAGCCGCTGAAGAATGCCTGCGTCGGCGGCATGAGCGTCGCCGACAACATCGCCTTCCGCGAATTCGACCGCGCCCCGTTTGCCAGCGGCGGCTGGTGGCTGAGGCGGACGGCGTTCCGCGACGACGCCCGGAACAAGATCGCGCGCTACAAGATCAAGACCCGCGGGCCCGACACGCCGATCGCGGCACTGTCCGGCGGCAACGTCCAGCGCGCGGTGCTGGCGCGCGAACTCGGCGGCGACGTCGAGGTGCTGATCGCGGCCAATCCCTGTTTCGGCCTGGATTTCGCGGCCGTGGCGCAGATCCATGCCGAGATCATGGCGGCGCGCAATCGCGGCGCGGCGGTGCTGCTGGTCAGCGAGGATCTGGACGAACTGCTCGAATTGTCGGATCGTCTCGTCGTGATGTTCCATGGCGCATTTGTCTACGAGGCGCGCGCCAGCGAGGCGGACCTCACCGAGATTGGTCGTCACATGGCAGGACATTGATGGGCACGACGCCGGACCCCGAGCAGCAGCGGCTTGACGAGCAGTTCCTGCGCCGCTCCTTCGATGTCGCCCGGCGCTCCCTCACCCATGGCAACCATCCATTCGGCGCCATTCTCGTCGACCAGCAACAGAAGGTTCTGATCGAGGTCGAGAACGGCTATATGCCCTCGCGCGACGGCACCGCGCATGCCGAGCGCCTGCTGGCGACCGCGGCCTGCACGTCTCTGTCTCCGGATGTGCTCGCGAAGGCCACGCTCTACTCATCGGCCGAGCCGTGCGCGATGTGCGCCGGGGCCATTTACTGGGCGGGTATCGGTCGCGTGGTCTATGGCCTCGGGGAACATCGGTTGCGCGCCATCACCGGCGATCACCCCGAGAATCCAACCCTCGACCTGCCCTGCCGTGAGGTGTTCAAGAACGGGCAGCGGGCAACCGAGGTGATCGGACCGCTGCTCGAGGATGAGGCCGCAGCGCTGCACGACGGCGTCTGGACCAGATAGTGCGTCCCTGAGGAGAGAGAGCGCCGCGAGTTTCTCGCGGCGCCATCGTGAGATCAGCGGTTAGAATTTGACCGTGATACCGGAGTAAACGGTGGACTCGGTGCAGCTATTGGTGCTCTGACCGGTCCCTGCGACCGTGCAGACGCCGGGCATGGCATTATGATCCAGGCCGAACTTGTTCTGCCAGTAGCGATAGGCGACCCAGACGTCGACAAGGTGGGAGTACTTGGCCCCCGCCACGGCTTTGCTGGCGTCCAGCGTCAGACGGATAGGTTCGCTGTTGAACTCGACCTTGGTCGCGGTGCTCATCCTGCCGACACCGGAAAGCGCCGGGAGCCCGTTCGAATCGCCCTTCGGTCCATACCAGCCGGCACGACCGCTGATGGCGAAGTACTGCATGCTCTCGGGCAGGAAGCCCAGATCCATGTAGTAATTGGTCTCGATCGCCCAGGTGGTCTTGAAGTCCACGTTGCCGTCGGAATGACAGGTCACGCCGGGGATACCGGGGCCGAACAGACCGCACTGGGTAAAGGCGTTGTGGTTGATTTCCTTGTAGGCCAAGGGAGCGACGTTGAAATACCCCTTGTAGGGCAGGTCGAATGCGAATTGCAGACCGGCGACGAAGTCGCGCTTGGCCGGGGCCAGGAAGTTGTTTTCAGTGTTGGCGTCGGCACCGACTTCGAACGAGATGTTATGCAGCGGCCCCAGGCTGAAGGCCTTGGTGTTGAAGATCTCGTTCCAGCCGAAGGTGGAGCGGAACAAGCCGTAGATTTCGGTTGCGCCGGCGCAGTTGGCCGCCCCACCGCTGATGGTCACCCCAGGTGCAACGCAGGGTGAAGCAGGATCGTTGTGATCCGACTTGAACATCGAGATGGTGAAGAAGTTGGTGCCGTAGGCCCACGCGTCGAAGTGGGTGAAGGAGTAGACGCTCTTTGTGGTCTTGCCGTTGATCGACCCGTTCGGGTTGACGGTAAACATGCCGGGATCGGTGCCTTTCGGCATCCAGGAGTAGGTCACCCTGTTATCGATGACGAAGAAGAGCGGCAGGTCCGCAGCCGCTTTCTTGGCGGCCTTGACCGCCAGATCGGCGGCCCTTGCGAGCCCCGCTGATCCAAACGCAGCAAGCGATAGCGCTGCTGCTGCAACAACAATTACTTTCGAAACAGACATCTCGCTGCACCCCCAAAATTTCAACGATCGATTGATCGCGCCCCGTCGGTGCGACACTTGCGCCGTTCACAAAACGTGAGAAGCCTCAACATTCCGCAAGGATTGCCGCTGATTTCATCAAGAAGCGCCGGAGAAACGGGGATTTGTTCGATGCACACTGCGGCGAAGGCGGTGCGGCCGGATCAGGCGGCGGCCGGCAAAACGACTCACTTGAGACCAATCTCGTTGAGCTTTTCGCGTCTCCGTCCGCGGCGAAAGCGCGCGGCAAGGCCTGCCGTGCGAAAGGTCGCGACGTCATGAAATGATGGTGCTCATCTTCGCAGCAGGACTGACTTGTGCGGTTCCGAATTGTTTCGGGAGTCACAGTTTTGCAACAGCGCCTTGTCGACGTTCAGGAGGGTGCGATCAGCTTGTCACGCCGAGGTTGTGGTGCCCCGACCATGGAATCAGTGCAATCCTGCCGTGCCGAAGCGTTGAGCAAGTGCTGGCGCTTTTTAGCTACTTACGCGAAGCCTGGAATTAGCCCATTATTGAGGCACCTCACCTCGCACGCGTGATCGCGAATGCCAGATACGACGCTTGATAGGATGCCAGGCGACCCTCATTCCGGCGCAACGCCCCTGCTGCAGACGGTTGGCCTGACCAAGCGCTATGGCGACTTTCTGGCCAACGACTCCATCGATATCGAAATCTGGCCGAATGCGATCCACGCCCTTCTCGGCGAGAACGGCGCCGGCAAATCCACGCTCGTCAAAACCATCTACGGCTTGATCCAGCCGAGCGGCGGCGAAATGCGCTGGCAAGGGCGCAAGATCGTTCTTTCCCGGCCGTCCGAGGCGCGCGCGCTCGGCATCGGGATGGTGTTCCAGCACTTCTCCCTGTTCGACAACCTCACGGTCGCCGAAAATGTGGCGCTGGGGCTCGACGGCAAGGAGCAGCTCAAGGAGGTGTCGGCTCGGCTCGAACAGGTCTCCAGCAATTACGGGCTGCCGCTGGATCCCGGGCGCGAGGTCTGGCAGCTCTCGGTGGGCGAGCGGCAACGTATCGAAATCGTTCGGGCGCTGATGCAGAACCCGCAATTTCTCATCCTGGACGAGCCGACCGCGGTGCTGACGCCGCAAGAGGCCGACCAGCTCTTCATCGTGCTGGATCGGCTGAAAGCCGAGGGCCGCGCCATCCTTTACATCAGCCACAAGCTCGAAGAGGTGAAGCGGCTCTGCGACACCGCGACGATCCTGCGCGGCGGCAGGAAGGTCGCAACCTGCAACCCCAAACAGGAAACGGCGGCGTCGCTCGCCCGCATGATGGTTGGCAGCGACATCAAGGAAGTCAGACCCGCCGCCGGCCGGGCTACGACGATCCCGCGCCTCGTCGTCAACGACCTCTCGCTCGAGCCCGACGAGCCGCATGGCGTCAGGCTCCAGCATATTTCGCTGGAGCTCAAAGGCGGTGAAATCCTCGGCATCGCCGGCGTCGCCGGCAACGGCCAGGACGAGCTGTTCGCGGCGCTGTCGGGTGAGCGGCTGGCGCATGACCCCGGCACCATCGTGATCGAGGGCCTCGCGGCCGGACACCTCTCGATCACGCAGCGGCGCAAGCTCGGAGCGGCTTTCGTGCCCGAGGAGCGGCTTGGCCATGGCACGGCGCCGCGCATGAAACTGTCCGAGAACGCGCTTCTGACCGGCCATGCGGCGAGTGGCATGGTGCGCCACGGCTTCATCGATGGCGCGGCGACGCTTCTGACCGTCGATCGGGCCACCGAGGCGTTCGACGTGCGCAAGGCCAAGCGCGACCCGGAAGCCGCCAGCCTGTCCGGCGGCAATCTGCAGAAGTTCATTGTCGGCCGCGAAATCCTGCGCAATCCTGGAGTCCTCGTGGTCAGTCAGCCGACCTGGGGTGTCGATGCGGGCGCTGCGGCGGTCATTCGCCAGGCGCTGCTCGACCTCGCTGCGGCTGGCGCCGCCGTTCTGGTCACCAGCCAGGACCTCGACGAGCTGGCCGAGATCACCGATCGGATCGCGGTGATGTTTCACGGCCGGCTGTCGGAGCCGATGGCAACGGCGGACGCCTCGCGGGAGAAGCTTGGCCTTCTGATGGGTGGCAGCAGCCTCGGGCCGACCGACTCGGGGCAAAAGGAAACGGCTGATGCGGCTGGTGCTTGAAAAGCGGACCGAACGGTCGAACACCATCGCGCTGGTTTCGCCCTTGATCGCCATCGGCCTGACCATCGTCACCATGAGCATCATGTTCGTCATCCTCGGCAAGAACCCGATTCTCGCTCTGGGCGTCTATTTCATCGATCCGCTCACCGACGCCTATTCGCTGCAGGAAATCGCGGTGAAGGCGACGCCGCTGGTGATGATCGCGATCGGCTTGTCGTTCTGCTACCTCGCCAACGTCTGGAATATCGGCGCGGAAGGACAGTTCCTGGTCGGCGCGGTCGCCGGAAGCTGGCTCGCGGTCAAGACACAAGGCACGGATGCCGGTTACTGGGTGATGCCGGCGATGCTGCTGCTTGGCGCAGCCGCCGGCGCGCTCTACGCCCTGATCCCGGCGCTGTGCCGGGTCAGGTTCGGCGCCAGCGAAATCCTCACCAGCCTGATGCTGGTCTACGTCGCCGACCTGTTTCTCGACTACCTGGTGCGGGGCCCGTGGCGCGATCCCAAGGGCTTCAACTTTCCGACCACGGCGGAGTTCGATCCGGTCGCAACCGTTCCGATCCTGATCGAGGGCGGTCGCCTGCATATGGGCTTCGTCATCATGCTCATTGTCGTCGCGGCAGCCAGCGTCCTGCTCGGGCGCACCATCAAGGGCTTCGAAATCCGCGTCGTCGGCGCCGCGCCGCGCGCCGCACGCTTCGGCGGCTTCAACGCCAAGCAGCTGGTGGTCCTGACATTTGCCGCCTCGGGGGCGTTGGCCGGATTGGCCGGGATCATCGAGGTCGCGGGTCCGGTCGGCCACCTGCAGCCCGGGATCTCGCCCGGCTATGGCTTCACCGCGATCATCGTCGCTTTTCTCGGACGTCTGAATCCGATTGGAATACTTGTTGCAGGATTTTTTCTCGCGCTCACCTTTATCGGCGGCGAACAGGCCCAGATCGCCATGAAGATCCCGTTGGACGTCACCAAGGTCTTCCAAGGCATTCTGCTGTTCTACGTGCTCGCCAGCGATTCCATGATTACCTACCGCTTCCGGCTGATTGTCCCACCCCGAAAGGTGTCCCGTGGAGCTGCTTGAGGCCATCATCCTGTCGGTTCTGGCGGCATCGACCCCGCTCTTGATCGCGGCCACCGGCGAACTGGTGACCGAGCGCTCGGGCGTGCTCAATCTCGGGGTCGAAGGCATGATGATCGTCGGCGCTGCCTGCGGCTTCGGCGGCGCCCTGTACACCGGCTCGATCACGGTCGGCGCGCTTTGCGGGATCGTCGCCGGCACGCTGCTTGCGCTGATCTTCGCGCTGATGACGCTCGGCCTTGCCGTCAACCAGGTCGCCACGGGTCTCGCGCTCACGATTCTCGGCATCGGATTATCCGGCCTGATCGGCGCAGGCTTCGTCGGCGAACGGATCACGCCTGCGCCGCATCTGCGCGTTCCCGGCCTGACCGATCTGCCGTACCTCGGCCGAATCCTGTTTGGCGAGGACGCCTTCGTGTATGTGTCGCTGTTCCTCATCGTCGGCATCTGGTGGTTCCTCTACAGGACGCGCGCCGGGCTGATCCTGCGCGCCTGCGGCGACAACCATCTCTCGGCCCATGCGCTCGGCTATCCCGTGCTGCGGATACGGCTCTTCGCCGTGATGTTCGGCGGCGCCTGCGCTGGCCTCGCCGGGGCCTATCTGCCGCTGGCCTATACGCCCTTCTTCATCCCGGGCATGACTGCCGGCCGCGGCTGGATTGCGCTTGCGCTGGTGGTGTTCGCCTCCTGGCGTCCCGCGCGGCTGGTCGTGGGCGCCTATCTGTTCGGTACCGTCACCATCCTTCAACTTCACGCGCAGGGCGCCGGCATTGGCGTCCCCTCGCAATTCATGTCGGCCCTGCCCTATCTTGCCACCGTGATCGTGCTGGTGCTGATTTCGCGTGCGCGCACCGGCGGGTCGACCGCGCCGGCGGCGCTCGGTACCGTGTTCGTGCCGGATCGCTGATTTTCGCTTTCCGAACGCGCGCGATGGGGCGCCGCGCTCGGACCTTGGTTTTCCCCGACGCTTTGGAGATTGACGATGAGGACAACATTTCTAGCGGCAGCCGCGGCCGCGCTTCTGCTCGCCGGCGGCATCAGCGGCAGCGCCTCCGCCGCCGACAAACTGAAGGTCGGGTTCATCTATGTCGGCCCGGTGGGCGATCTCGGCTGGACCTACCAGCACGACCAGGCGCGTCAGGCCGTGCTCAAGGAATTCGGCGACAAGGTCGAAACCACCTATCTCGAGAACGTCAGCGAAGGGCCGGATGCCGAGCGATCGATCGAACAGCTCGTGCGCGCCGGCAACAAGCTGATCTTCACCACGTCGTTCGGCTACATGGATCCGACGCTGAAGGTCGCCAAGAAATATCCCAACGTGCATTTCGAGCACGCGACCGGCTTCAAGAAAGACAAGAACATGTCGATCTATAACGGCCGGTTCTACGAGGGCCGCTACATTCAGGGCGTCATTGCCGGCAAGATGTCGAAGGCCGGCGTGCTCGGTTACATCGGATCGTTCCCGATCCCCGAAGTCATCATGGGGATCAACGCCACGATCATCGGCGCACAGACCATCAACCCCAATATCAAGGTGAAGATCATCTGGGCCAACACCTGGTTCGATCCGGGCAAGGAAGCCGATGCCGCGAAGGCGCTGATCGATCAGGGCGCCGACGTCATCATGCAGCACACCGACAGCCCGGCGGCGATGCAGGTCGCCAGCGAACGCGGCAAGCTGGCGTTCGGCCAGGATTCCGAAATGATCAAGTTCGGGCCCAAGACCCAACTCACCTCCATCATCGACAACTGGGCGCCGTACTACATCGCGCGCGTCAAGGCCGAGCTCGATGGCACCTGGGCGTCGGAGGACACCTGGGGCGGGCTGAAGGCGAAGACGGTTGTCATGGCGCCCTACACCAACATGCCCGATGACGTGAAGAAGCTGGCCGAGGACACCGAGGCCGCGATCATCGCCGGCAAGCTGTTTCCGTTCAAATGCCCTGTCATCGGCCAGGACGGCAAGGAGGTGGAGTGCAAGGGCGACCATCTCGACGACGGCCAGGTTCTCGGCATGAATTTCTACGTCAAGGGCATCGACGACAAGGTGCCGGGGAAGTAAGGCGCGTTGCTCTGTTGCAAGGTCTGCCTCGATCCTTTGGCCGACCTTGGTGGAAGGCGGGCGACCACGAGGGTCGCCCCTACCGGATCGACATGGCGCGCAAGATCGCCCCTACCGGATCGACATCGCGTAGGGGCGCCCCTTGTGGGCGCCCTGTTTGAACCGTGACATTGCTTCTCCCTGGCAACGCGGAGCAATCCATGGTGCCGCAGCAAGAGCGCTGGATTGCCTCGTCGCTGGCGCATCTCGCAATGACTTTGCGCGGACGACACTGACGATTGCGGCGACGGGCCTCCTACCACCAGCGCGGTTGCACCGGACGATAGTAGTATTGGCCGCCGCGCCGCCGCGGAGCGGTGGGTTGACCATCCCAGTTGCGTTGGAAAAAGGAACCGAAGCCGCCGTCGTCCCAGTCACTGCCGCTCGCGATGCTCACATCGGCCGTCGGCTGGCGGGTGATGAAACCGCCCTGGGGCTGATTGCTCAGCACCGCGACGAACTCGGTCCGATAGTTGGTCTCAGAGCTGAGCGGCTCGTCCGAGATGATGATCGAGGATCGCGGCACTGCGGTCGGCGCGATGCGATCGAGCACATCCTGGGGGATGGCGATGCGGTCGAGCGCGTCCTTGGCGTCGTCCCCGTCGTCGATCGTGACCGCGGTCCAGCGCAGGGCCGTGCCGTTGCGCGCCACCGCCGTGAACACATGCGTGCCGATCGGCCTGTCGGGATCGCGGATCGTCACTTGGGCCTCGATCGAGGCATCGAACACCTCGCCTCCGTCCGCCCACGGCTTGTGCGTGTTGCGCCGTACGTAAAGCGTCTGCGTCGCGCGGCTGATGTAGACCGAGACCGGCTCGAGCGCGAGCTTCGCCGTGGTGGCCGCCTTGGTGGCGTCGGCCTTTTTCGTGGCGGCCGCCTTGGCGGCATCCTTTGCGATTGCTGCGGCGGCGAGCTTCGCCATCACGTCGGCCTTGGCGGTATCGAGCTGTGTCGCTGCGTCGGCCGCCTTGGTGGCGGCCTTCTGCTTCAGGTCGTCGGCCTGCGCCTTGACGTCGTCGGTCTTGGCGGTGGCAAGCCTCCTGTCGGCCAATTTGAGTTCGCCGTCGGCGCGGGCCCGGAGTTGTTCCAGCTTGCGCAGCGACGCCTTGAGCGATGTCGCCTCGCGCGCCGCCGTCGCGGCGGCTGCCTTGGTCTCGTCGGCCGCCCTGGCGGCCTCCGCGGCGTCGTTGGTGAGCGTCGCGGCACGCACCGGGGCCGCTGCCAGGGCCTCCGCATGCGGCACGAACAGGGCCGGGTGGGAAAACTCGACCGCGGCCACGTCGTTCGGCGCGATGATCACCCGCATCCCGATCCAGGTCCTGTCGAACAGCTTTTCCGCGAAGCCGTAGGGCATCCGCACGCAGCCGTGCGAGGCGGCATAGCCCGGCAGCGGCCCGCCATGCAGCGCGACGCCGTTCCAGGTGATGCGCTGCATGTTCGGCATCCAGGCATCGTCATAAAGGGTCGAATGGTGGTCCTTGTCCTTTTCGAGCACGGCGAAGACGCCGGCCGGCGTCTCACGTCCGGCGACGCCGGTCGACACCGGCGCGCGCCAGATCCAGCCGTCGGCGTCGTAGAACGTGACCTTTTGGGCCTTGATCGACACGATCGCCATGATCGGCTCGCCAGCTTCGCGCGGCGCCGTCGCCTCGGTGGCGGGCGCGGGGCGCGCCTGTTTGGCCGTGACCGGTGCGGTCAGCGCCGCCATCGCGGCCATCGCCGAAAACGTCACAAAAGCGGAAGGTCGCCAACGCCGCATCGCTCCGGTGGCTTGCGCCGCTCTGCATCGAACTACCATGTCATGTCCCGATTGAGGTTCCTGCCCACTCTTGCGCCGACAAGCGCCGGATCGCAATTTGTTCGCTCGATCATGGTTCCGGGTAAAATGACGTGAGGTTCGGTTAATGGCATCGCAGAAATGTTTCTGCAACGCTCGGTCACTATCGGCGCATGGCGGACATCGAGCAAGCCGCACTCATCAATCTCGTTTCTAAAAGTACGCGCACCAGTCCAGCGGGTTCCGACCTGTTGGGACCAATGCGCGCGGAACTTCAAGAATGCCCCCGTTCAATTTGGCCTAGGTGGCCGAGAGGGATGCGCGCCGCAAAGCGCAGACCCGGAATCGGAACACCTCACCCCGCGTGCATCGTCCTTGCGGCCGCACTGTGGCGGCGGATCAAGTCGCCGATATCCAGCCCTGGAATAGCTCCATCGGTAACCACCCATTGGCCCCGCACCATGACGCGATCGGCGCGGTGCGCCCCGCACAGCACCAGCGCCGCGATCGGATCGCCGTGGCCGGAGAAGCGCAGTTCGTCGAGCTTGAACATGGCCAGATCGGCGGCCTTGCCGACCACGATCTCGCCAAGTTCGGGCCGGCCGGCGCAGTGGCGCAGCTGGAAACAGCCGTACCCGCATGTCGCGGCGCTCATGCGAGCTACTCGCTGCGCTGCGCGAGCATGACGTCAGCCGGCCGAAGCGGCCGCCTGACGTTCACTCGTTCTTGAGCAATTCGGTCATGCGGCCTCCGCTGTCGCTGCGTGTTCGCGGGACCGGGACGCGACGACGGCAAGGCAGAAAGCGAGGGCAAGCAGGATCGCCGCAGCGGCAAACGGGGCCTGTGGCGCCAGGCAAAATGTCAACGATGCGAATGGCCATCGGGAACGGACGCCGTTCCCAGCTTCGTTAGAAGCATGATGGCTGGATGTGTCGCCGGAGCAACACGATCGATCGTCAGGAATCAGGTGCGTTTGTGATCGCGCCGCGATGCGCCGCCGCTGCTATCACTGTCGCCATGCCATCAATCGGTGGCCGGGGGGCGCGGCGTGGTGTCGCAGACTACAAAAAAACGGTGCGGGTCGGCTTGCCGGTTGCGGAGCGTCTTGCTGGCGTCGACGGCCTTGTCGCTGGCGGCGGCTGTGCCTCAGGCGGCGGCGACGGACGCCAACTGGCTCGCCAATCCCGGCACGGGCGACTTCGACACGGGGAGCAACTGGAGCACCGGCGCGGTGCCGACTGGCGCCACCGCCTTCTTCGGCGCTTCGAGCACAACCGCCCTGTCGTTCTCGGCCTTCACCGTCACCAGCTTGACGTTCAATGCCGGCGCGTCGGCCTATACGTTCGATACCAACGGACAATTTGTACACCTCGTGGGCGCCGGCATCGTCATCAATGGCGGCAGCGCCGCCATCACCAACACCGGCACCCTGCGGTTCTTCGACGCCAGTTCGGCGGGCAGCGCGACCATTACCAATAATCCTGGCTTCGGGCTCGGGATCGAGTTCCGCAACAGCAGCACGGCCGGCAGCGCCGCCATCACGAACAATACGTTCTTTTTTCGGTTCTACGACACCAGCACGGCCGGCAGCGCCTTTATCACCAACAACGGCTCCCTCGCCTTCGCCGGCCTCAGCACGGCCGGCAGCGCCACCATTACCAACAACCTCTCTCTTAGTTTCGAGGACACCAGCACGGCCGGCAACGCCGCCATCGCCAACAATGCAGGCGGCACGGTCAATTTCTCGAACAGCACCGGACCTGCCGGCGACAAAAAGCTCAGCGCCGGCTCGATCGCAGGGGTCGGCAACTATGTTCTCGGCGCCGTCCAGCTCACGGTCGGCGGCAACGATTTGTCCACCAATGTCAGCGGCGTGATCTCCGGTGCCGGCGGCGCGCTGGTCAAGACCGGCGCCGGCACCATGACGCTGTCCGGCCACAACACCTACAGCGGCGGGACGACGGTCAACGCCGGCACGCTGGCGCTGACCGGCGCCGGCACATTGGGCGCCGCGACGGGCGTGCTCGCCGTCAACGGCGGGACGCTCGATCTGGGCGGGACGTCGCAGACCGTCGGCGCGATGACCCTGACCGGCGGCACGATCACGAACGGCACACTGACCGGCACGGCGTTCGGCGTGCAGGCCGGCACCGTCTCTGCAGTGCTGGCGGGCGGCGGGGCCCTGACCAAGACCGGGGCCGGCACCACGACGCTCTCGGGAGTCAACACCTATGCGGGTGGTACCAACCTGAATGGCGGCGTGCTCAGCGTCGGCGCCGACGCCAATCTCGGCAATCTGGCCGGCGCGCTGACCCTCGACGGCGGCACGCTGCGGATCACCGGCACGGCGTTCAACGCGACGGCGCGCACCATCAACCTGGGTTCAGCGGGCGGCGGCTTCGACATCAGCGCCGCCGCCAACACCTTCACGATCGGCCAGACGGTCGGCGGCAACGGTGGCCTGACCAAAACCGGCGCCGGCACACTGACGATCACAAGCAACAACAGCTACACCGGCGGTACCACGCTCAGCGCCGGCACACTGGTGTTGGCCGGTGCCGGTACATTGGGCGCCGCGACGGGCGCGCTCGCCGTCGACGGCGGCGCGCTCGATCTGGGCGGGACGTCACAGACCACCGGCGCGCTGACGCTGACCGGCGGCACGATCACGAACGGCACGCTGACCGGTGCGGTGTTCGGCGGGCAGGCCGGCACCGTCTCCGCGGTGCTGGCGGGCGGCGGGGTGCTGACCAAGACCGGCGCGGGCACGCTGACGCTCTCGGGCAACAACACATATAGCGGCGGGACGACGGTCAACGCCGGCATATTGGCGTTGGCCGGCGCCGGCACGTTGGGCGCCACAACGGGCGCGCTCACCGTCAACGGCGCAACGCTCGATCTCGGCGGGACGTCGCAGACTGTTGGCGCGATGACCCTGACCGGCGGCACGATCACGAACGGCACACTGACCGGCGCGGCGTTCGGCGTGCAGGCCGGCGCCATCTCCGCGGTGCTGGCGGGCGGCGGGATGCTGACTAAGACCGGCGCGGGCACGCTGACGCTCTCTGGCAACAACACCTACACCGGCGCGACCGGCGTGAACGCTGGCGGTCTCATCGTGAACGGCTCGATCGCCGCGTCGAGCGGATTGATCGTGGAGAGCGGCGCCTTCGTGGGCGGCACCGGCACGCTGTCGACGGCGGTCGTGAACAATGGCGGCACGCTGGCGCCCGGCAATTCGATCGGCACGCTCACGGTGAACGGCAATCTGACATTCAACGGCGGCGCGATCTATGCGGTCGAGGTCTCGCCTACCGCCGCCGACCGTATCAACGTGGTTGGTGGCAGCGCAACCCTGACCGGCGCCACCGTGCAAGCGATCGCGCTGCCAGGCAGCTTCCGCGGCCAGACCTACACCATCCTGAACGCCACCGATGGGCTCGGTGGAACGCAGTTCGCCGGGGTGACTGCCACCGGCAGCTTCAGCCCGGCGCGCAATCCGCACCTCACCTATGACCTGAACAACGTCTATCTCGTGCTCGATCCCAGCTCGATCGTGCTGCCGCAAGGCGCGAGCGGCAACCAGGTCAATGTCGCCGGCGGCATCAACAGGGCCGTCGAGAGCGGCGCGACACCGCCGTCGGGCTTCGATGTGCTGCTCAACATGACCGCTGCGCGCCTCGGCAACGCGCTCGATCAGGTCTCCGGCCAACCCGGCACCGCCAGCACGCAAGCCTCCTTCAATGCCAGCGGTCAATTCCTGACCCTGCTGCTCGATCCGCTCGCCGGCAATCCAGGCGGCGAGCGCGGCGTGAGTTCGTTTACCGAGGACGAAGCGCAGGGTTATGCGTCGGCAGGCGGGCACCACGCCAAAATGAGCGATGCCCACGCGGCGGTGACGCCGCACGACCGGCAACGCGTTGGGCTGCAAGATCGCTGGGGCGTGTGGGCATCCGGATATGGCGGATCGAGCACGGTGGGCGGCAACGCCGCGATCGGCTCGCAAGCCACCACCAGCCGCGTCTACGGCACCGCCGTCGGCGCCGACTATCGCCTGTCGCCGGACACCCGGCTCGGCTTCGCGCTCGGCGGTGCCGGATTCAATTTCGCGCTGTCGAATGGCCTCGGCGGTGGCCGCGCCGACCTGCTCCAGGCCGGTCTGTTCGTCCGCCACACCATGGGGGTTGCCTACGCTTCCGCGGCGCTCGCCTACGGCTGGCAGGACGTCACGACCGACCGCACCGTGACGGTGGCGGGCGCCGACATGCTGCGCGCGAACTTCAAGGCCAACACCTTCGCGGCCCGCGCGGAGGCGGGCTGGCGCCTGGCGCCGTGGCCCGGCGACGCTGCGTTCGGCGTGACGCCCCATGCGGCGCTGCAGGTGACCAGCTTCCTCCTGCCCGGCTACGCCGAGCGCGCGGTGTCCGGCAGCAACCAGTTCGCGCTCGCCTACGCGTCGGAGACCGCGACCAATGTCCGCACCGAGCTCGGCGCGCGCGCGGACAAGCCGTTCGCGCTGCGTGACGGCCTGCTCACGCTGGGCGGCCGGCTGGCCTGGGCGCATGGTTCGAACACCGACCGGCCGGTCACCGCGAGCTTCCAGTCGCTGCCCGGCGCGACCTTCACCGTCAACGGCGCGCAGCCGGCGGCCAATTCCGCGCTGGTCACCGCGGGCGCCGAGATGACATGGCGCAACGGCCCGTCGCTCGCCAGCAGCTTCGAGGGCGAATTCTCTGACAATACCCGCGTCTATACCGGCAAAGCTACGTTGCGATACGCGTGGTAGCGGGCTCGCGGACCTGCACTCCGGACGTCTCGCAGCCCTCACCCCGCCTGCATCGCGCGTGCCGCCGCGCTGTGGCGCCGGATCAGATCGCCGAGGTCCAGCCCTGGAATAGCTCCATCGGTCACCACCCATTGGCCGCGCACCATGACGCGATCGGCGCGGTGCGCGCCGCACAGCACCAGTGCGGCGATCGGATCGCCGTGGCCGGAGAAGCGCAGTTCATCCAGCTTGAACAGCGCGAGATCGGCTGCCTTGCCGACGGCGATCTCGCCGAGTTCGGGCCGGCCGACGCAGGCCGCCGAGCCCTTGGTCACCCAGCGCAGGGCGTCCTTGTGGCTGACCCTGGTGACGCCGTAGCGGGCGCGCTGCAGCAGGAAGGCGGCCCTCACCTCCTGCATCAGGTTGGACTCGTCGTTCGACGCGGAGCCGTCGACGCCGAGCCCGATGGCGACACCCGCCTCCTCCATCTCGCAGACCGGGCAGCAGCCGGAGGCGAGGATCTGGTTCGAGCAGGCGCAATGGCTGATCGAGGTTCCAGCCTTGCCGAGCCGCCGCATTTCGGCCGGATTGAAGAAGATGCCGTGAGCGAGCCAGGTCCGCGCGTTCAGCCAGCCGCATTGTTCGAGATAGTCGAGCGGACGGCAACCGAGCGTCGCCTCGCAGAACCGGTTCTCGTCCTCGGTCTCCGCCAGATGGGTGTGCAGGCGGACATCGAGCTTGTCGGCAAGCTCGGCGGTGGCGCGCATCAGCGATGATGTCACCGAGAACGGCGAACATGGCGCCAGCGCGATCTGCACCATGGCATCAATGCCGCGCTCATGGTGTTTCGCCACGACGCGTTCGCTGTCGGCGAGGATGGTATCTTCGTCCTGCACGACACTGTCAGGCGGCAGTCCGCCGTCGCGCTGCGAACGGTTCATCGAGCCGCGGGTCAGCAGCACCCGCACACCGAGCCGCCTCGCCACGGCGACTTCGATATCGACGGCATCCTCCAGCCCGGCCGGAAAGACATAATGATGGTCGGTCGTGGTGGTGCAGCCCGAGAGCAGCAGTTCCGCCATGGCGACGGTGACGCCGAGGTGAAGCGATTCAGGCGTCAGCCTGGCCCACACCGGATACAGCGCCTGCAGCCATGGGAACAATTCGCGGTCCATCGCCGCCGGTAGCGCTCTTGTGAGTGTCTGATAGAAATGGTGGTGCGTGTTGATCAGCCCGGGCAGGATCACATGCTGGCCGGCCTCGAACACCGTCACATCGTCGATTTCCGGCGTCACCCCGGCCGGAACCAGCGCGACAATCCGCCCCCCGCGCACCACGACACCGCGTTCGGCCCCCTCGGCCAGAATGGCGAGGGGATCCTTGATCCAGATCGGCTGTTCCTGGCTCATATGTTTCTGGCCTCCCCGACACCTGCGCGACGCGCCTATCGTCGTGTCATTCGCCTTGCCATTTGCCTTGGTATTCGTTCTGCCATTGGTGTTGCAATTCAAGGACCACGGCGTGCTCTTGTGAGTTGGCTCCGGTCTTGCAAGACTCCCCTACAGGACAGCCTTGTACAAAGCGTTAGCGCATTCATGGACCTGAACACCATTACCGACGTGGCCCGTCCTCGGAGCCGGGCACAGTTGCCGGTTTGGACGGCAGGCGATGCCTGGCTCGCGGGCGGTACCTGGCTGTTCTCGGAACCGCAGCCCCATCTGCGGCGGCTGGTCCATCTGACCGATCTCGGATGGCCGGCCCTGACCATCGGCGAGACCGGGCTGAGCATTGCGGCCACCTGCACCATTGCCCAGCTCGATGCGCTGGTCTGCCCGGTCGAATGGCGCGCTGCGCCCGTCATCAATCAGTGCTGCCGCGCTTTCCTTGCCTCCTTCAAGATCTGGAAGACCGCCACCGTCGGCGGCAATCTCTGCATGTCGCTGCCGGCAGGTCCCATGATCTCGCTGACGGCGGCGCTCGATGGCGTCTGTACCATCTGGAAGGCCAGCGGCGGCGAGCAGAAGGTCGGCGCGGTCGACTTCGTGACCGCCAACCAGAAGAACGTGCTGACGCCGGGTGATCTCTTGCGCCAGATCGACCTGCCGCTCGCGGCCATGAAGCGCCGCGCGGCCTTTCGCCAGATCTCGCTGACGCCTGTCGGCCGCTCCGCGGCGCTGCTGATCGGCACCCTTGGCCGCGAGGGCGACCTCGCCTTGACCGTGACGGCATCGACGGTGCGCCCGCACAGGATCGGCTTTGCCGCGATGCCCGATGCCGCCGACCTGCGCGAGGCGATCCTGGACGGCATTCCCGACGAGGAATACCACGACGACGTCCACGGCAAGCCGCTCTGGCGCAAGCAGATGACATTGCGGCTCGCCGAGGAGATCCGCACCGAACTCGCAGCAACGGTGCGATGATGACGTATCGGATCAACGGCAAGGAATTTTCAACGAGCCCTCGCCCCGGACAATGTCTGCGCACCCTGCTGCGCGAAACCGGCCATTTCGGCGTCAAGAAGGGCTGCGACGCCGGCGACTGCGGCGCCTGCACCGTCCTGATCGATGGCGAGCCGGTGCACAGCTGCCTGATCCCGGCGTTCCGGGCCGAGGGTCATGCCATCACCACCATCGAGGGGCTGGCGGGCGAGGACGAACTGCATCCGATGCAGCAGGCGTTCCTGGACGCCCAGGCGTTCCAGTGCGGTTTCTGTACCGCGGGCATGATCCTGACCTGCGCGTCGCTCAACCAGGCCGAGATGCAGGATCTCGGCGCCGCGCTGAAGGGCAATCTCTGCCGCTGCACCGGCTATCGCGCGATCGAGGACGCCCTTCACGGCAAGAACAATCTCGAAGACGCGGCGGCCGGCGACGCCTTCGGTCGCAGCCTGCCCGCGCCCGCCGGCCCGCAGGTGGTGCGCGGCACCGCGCCCTACACCTTCGATACCGCCGTCGAGGGGCTGCTGCACATCAAGCTGTTGCGCTCGCCGCATGCGCATGCGCGGATCGTCGCGATCGACAAGGCGCCGGCGCTCGCAGTGTCAGGCGTGCATGCGGTTCTGACATCGGAGGACGCGCCGGATCGCCTGTTCTCCACGGCACGGCACGAGAGGGCCTGGATGGATGCGGACGACACCCGCGTCCTCGATCCCATCGTGCGCTTCATCGGGCAGAAGGTGGCGGCCGTCGTCGCCGACAGCGAGGCCGCCGCCGAAGAGGGATGCCGGCGGCTGCGCGTCGACTACGAGATTTTGCCTGCAGTGATCGACCCCGAGCAGGCGATTGCGCCGGGTGCCCCCACGATCCACCCCGGGAAGACCAGGGAGCATCGTGTCGCCAATGCAAGCCGCAACATCGTCGGCGAAACCCATGGCGAGTTTGGCGATGTCGCGGCTGCGCTGGCGCAATCGGTCGCGACTTATGAAGGAACCTTCACGACGCAGCGCGTCCAGCATGCCGCGCTGGAGACTCACGGCGGTCTCGCCTGGGTCGACGCCAACGGCATCCTCAACGTGCGTTCCTCGACGCAGGTGCCGTTTCTGGCGCGGCGGGCCTTGTCGGAGATTTTCGAACTGGCGCCGGAGAAAGTCCGGGTGTTCTGCGAGCGCGTCGGCGGCGGCTTCGGCGGCAAGCAGGAGATGTTTGTCGAGGACATTCTGGCGCTTGCGGCGCTCAAAACCGGACGACCGGTCAAGCTCGAACTGACCCGCGAAGAGCAGTTCATCGCCACCTCGACGCGGCATCCGATGCGGATCACCGTCAAGGCGGGTGCCGACCGCAACGGCAAACTGACCGCGCTGCAGATCGATGTGCTCTCCAACACCGGCGCCTATGGCAATCATGGGACGCAGGTGCTGTTTCACGCCTGCAGTGAATCGCTCGGGGTCTATAATTGTCCGAACAAGAAGGTCGATGCCGTCGTTGCCTACACCAACACGGTGCCGGCCGGAGCCTTTCGTGGCTACGGCCTGCCGCAAACGCTGTTCGCGGTCGAGGCCGCGATCGACGAACTGGCGCGGCAGCTCGGCATCGATCCGTTCGAAATGCGACGCCGCAATGTCGTGAAACCAGGCGATCCCATGCTGTCGCCGCCGGGTCCCGCCCATGACGACGTGGCCTACGGCAGCTATGGACTCGATCAGTGCCTTGATCTGGTCGAGCGCGCGATGCGGGCCGATGCGGGGCCGATCGACCTCGGGCCCGACTGGCTGATTGGCGAGGGCATCGCGCTCACCATGATCGATACGGTGCCGCCGGGGGGGCATATCGCCGATGCTTCGATCGCGCTGCGTGACGACGGCGGGTTCGAGCTGACGGTTGGCACAGCCGAGTTCGGCAACGGCACCAGCACTGTGCACCGCCAGATCGCGGCGACCGTGCTGAAGACCACGGTCGACCGGATTTCCCTGCGCCAATCCGACACCGCACATGGCGGCCACGACACGGGCGCCTACGGCAGCGCCGGCACCTTCGTGGCCGGCCGGGCGACCCAGGCGGCCGCGGAAAAACTCGCCGGTGAGCTGACAGCGTTTGCCGCGGGCCTGATCGGCGCCGACGCGAGCGCATGCGCGCTTGACAACGATGCGGTCGCGAGCGGCGCGCAAAAACTCTCCCTTGTCCAATTGGCAAGCGCCGCCCGCGAACAGGGCAAGGCACTTGCCGCGAGCGGCAATTCGCAGGGCACACCGCGCTCCGTCGCCTTCAACGTGCAGGGTTTTCGGATAGCCGTGAACAAAGGCACCGGGCAGATCAAGATCCTGAAGAGCATGCAGGCGGCGGATGCCGGCCGCGTCGCCAATCCCCTGCAATGCCGCGGGCAGATCGAAGGCGGTGTCGCGCAATCGCTCGGCGCCACGCTCTACGAGGAGATGGTGATCGACGACGCCGGCCGCGTGGTCAATCCGCGCTTCCGCGATTATCACCTGCCCTCCTTCGCCGACCTGCCGCGCACCGAGGTCTATTTCGCCGACACGTCAGACGCGCTCGGGCCGCTCGGCGCCAAGTCGATGAGCGAAAGCCCCTACAATCCCGTCGCGGCCGCGCTCGGCAATGCGCTCGCCGACGCCACCGGCATCCGCTTCACCTCGGTGCCGTTCAAGCCGGATCGCCTGTTTCCCCTGTTGCAGGAGAAGTTTGGAGGCTGAAGGCGGCGCGGCTGGATTACGCTCTCTAAAGCAGGATGAAATCAGGTTGATCTGGCGCAGCACGGCAGGTGGGCTCCCTCGCCCCGTTCTTCACGGGGAGAGGGTTGGGGTGAGGGGCTGCTTCCGCAAACAGCGACTGCGTGGTGAGTCCCCTCACCCGAAATTCGCGTGCCGCGAATTTCGACCTCTCCCCGCAAGCGGGGCGAGGTAGACTGAGCCAGCCGACAGACCGATTCAAACAAAAGTCGTCCCGCTCTACGCTCGCACCGCGAACACCCCGCCGGGGTCCAGCATGACGCCTGTCACCTCGCCGACTCTGCGCAAGCTCGATGCTTCCGGCGCGATGCAGAACAGCGGGCCGACCGGCGTATCGAGATTGTACTCGGCGTGGGCGCCCATGTAGGTCGCGGTCCGCACCGTGGCCCGCAGGCAGCCGCTGCCGTCGGGCGCGACGAGGCGGATCGCCTCGGGACGAATGACGACATCGACTTGCCCGGCGGGCAGGTCGCGATGATGAAGCTCGATGCTGAGCGTGTCCAGGCTGACGACGCCGGTCGAAACCGAGGTCGTGGCGAGAACGCCCTTGACGTGATTGGCTTCCCCCATGAACGTCGCCACGAAAACGTTGTCGGGCGCGCCATAGAGTTCGCGCGGGGTGCCGACCTGGGCGATTTCCGCTGACCGCATCACGACGATGGTGTCGGAAACGGCAAGCGCTTCGGACTGATCGTGGGTGACGTACACCACGGTCACGCCGAGAGTCTGCTGAAGCGCCCGAATCTCCTCGCGCATCGAACGCCGCAAGCGGGCATCGAGGTTCGAGAGCGGCTCGTCGAACAGCAAGACATCGGGCTTGAGAACCAGGGCGCGCGCCACCGCGACGCGCTGCTGCTGCCCTCCGGACATCTCGGACGGTAGCCGCGGACCAAAGCCCTTCAGGCCGACGAGACCGAGGATGTCCTCGGCCCTGGCATGCGCTTCCTTCTTGCTCGCGCCGCCGGATATCAAGCCATAGGCGACGTTTTCCAGCACGTTCATATGCGGAAACAGCGCGTAGGACTGGAACACCATCGATACATTGCGCTCGCCCGCGGAGAGTTGCGTCACATCCCGGCCGCCGATCAATATTTCGCCCGCGCTGACGCGTTCCAGGCCTGCGATCATGCGCAACAACGTGGTCTTGCCGCACCCCGACGGACCCAGCAGCGTCACCAGGCTTCCGGCGGGGATCGTGAGATCGAGCGGCTTGACCGCCGTCACGTTGCCATAGCGCTTGGATACGTTACGCAACCGAACTTCGGCCGCGCGTGGACCGCTCGCTGTCTGCGCCGTCATGCACGCGCTCCCGTCACCTGTGTCGCCTGAAGCAGCGTCGCCGGACCGTCGCCGGTGGCGCGACGTCCGAGTTTTCGTTCGCCGACGGCAAGCTGGATGATGCCGATCGCGATCATCATCATCGCAATCAGCGCGGTCGAGTAGGCAATCGCAATCCCGTAGTCGCCATTGATCGCGCGATTGATGATGAACACGGTCGCCATCTCGTGCTGCGCCGACGTCAGGAAGATCACGGCCGACACCGTCGTCATCGCCCGCACGAAGGAGTAGATCAGCGCCGTCACGACCGCCGGCTTGATCAGCGGCAGCACCACATGCGTCAAGGTCCGGAACGTCGAGGCCCGCAGGGTCGCCGAGGCCTCATCCAGCGATTTGTCGAGCTGGCTCATCGCCGCCAACCCCGAACGGACGCCGACCGGCAGGTTACGGAAGACGAAGCAGACGACGAGAATGATGGCCGTTCCGGTGATCTCGACCGGAGGAAGGTTGTAGGTGAGAATGTACGCCACGCCGATCACCGTGCCGGGCACGCAGAAGGTCAGCATCAGCGCGAATTCCAGCAGCGTCCTGCCGGCGAATCTCTGGCGCGACAGCACCCAGGCTGCGAGCAGGCCGAGCAGGGCCGTGATCGGCGCCGCCACCGCCGACAGGGTCAGCGTCGTGAACAGCGAGCCCCAGGCGCCGCCGGACCAGAGCAACCCGTGCGGCGTCCACTCCACCGAGAAAGCGCGGCCGAAATGCGACAGCGTCGGCGTCCAGTCCCTGCCCCAGACCTTGACGAAGCCGCCGGCGAGCGCAAGCAGGTAGACGAAGATGGTCAGCGCCGCCCAGGGCATCGCGACCGCAAAAGCCGCGTATTTGACGCGCGCCGGAAGCGGCTGAGCCAGCCCGCCGTCGCCCTTGCCGGTCATCGACACATAGGATCGCTTGCCGAGGATGCTGCGCTGGGCGAAAAAAGCCACCAGCGCGAAGATCAGCAAGACCACCGCAAGCGTGGCGGCACGGCCGAAATCGGCCTGGGCGCCCACCACCGCAAAGAAAATCTCGGTCGACAGAACGCCCATCGAGCCGCCGAGCAGGATCGGATTGCCGAAATCCGCCAGGCTTTCGATGAAGACGACGAGCCAGGCATTGGCCAATCCCGGCAGCATCAGCGGGAATGTGATGCGCGCAAAGGTGCGGGCCGGACTGGCGCGCAGGGTCTGCGATGCCTCCTCCATCGTCGGCGATATGCCCTGGACGACACCGATCAGGACGAGAAAAGCCGTCGGCGTGAAGGAAAACACCTGCGCCAGCCAGACGCCGTTGAAGCCGTAGATCCAGCGGCCGAGTTCGATGCCGAACAGACCGCCGAGCCATTGATTGATCAGACCGGAACGACCGAAGATCAGAATGAGCCCGAGCCCGATCACGAATGGCGGCGTGATGATCGGCAACATCGTGAGCAGCCGGAGCATTTGCTTGAAGCGGAAGCCGGTGCGGGTCACGATCAGGGCAAAGGCAAGGCCGAGCAGCGTGCACGCGGTTGCCGTCGCGATACTGAGCGCCAGCGTGTTCCAGGCAGCGCCGCACGAGGCTTTCGAATAAAGGCAGGCAGCTCCCCAGATCTTCGACTGAAAGAACCGCTCCAGGAACATCGTCGCCGTGCTCTGACCGGCAGGCGCGGTCAGTGCCTGCCCGAGGATCGTCAGCACCGGCCACACGGTGAAGATGAGGATCGAGGCCACCAGCAATCCGACGGCGCCCGCGACAAAGCGATCGCCGCCGAACCGTCCCCGCAGGGCCAGCCCCGTGGTCGCCAGCGCGACAAAGGCCACGAAAGTCATGCAGCCGCCCCAGCCCATGCCGAACTGGCGATCGTCCAGATCCCCGAATGTCTGCGTGAGCGCATCGTAGCTCCAGCCGTGGACGCCGATGAACCATCCCTGCGCGACGACGGATGCGATTCCGAGCCATCCGCCGCCGAGCAACAGGCGCCCGCGCGTCCCCTTGCTCAGCGATGGGACGAACGACGCCAAAGCCAGCGCCTGCGCCGCCAGCACCGGCCAGAACCACCAGCGCCGGTGAAACAGGGCCTGGCCGAGCGCACTGGCCGAATCGGCGTCGGTCGCGAACAGCGCCAGCGCGTTGTCCGCCCTCAATCCGTCCTGCAGCATGTTCCAGGGCAGCAGGCAGACGGCGACGAGGCCTGCCATCCACCACCAGAAACTGGCATCGAGGCGGTGCCGCATCGGGTCAGCGCGGCAAGGAGCCGATGTCGGAATCCCACTTCGCCAGCAGACGCTGCCGCTCCGCCGAGCTGCCGTATTTCACGAAGTCGTAGTCGATCAGCTTCATCTTCGTGAGATCCGGCGCGCCGGGAGGAAGCGGCGTGGCCTTGTTGGAAGGCATCTGGAGCTGCTTGCCCGCATCGAATCCGAGCTTCTGGGCATCGGGTGTCAGCGCCCAATCGTAGAAGCGCTGCGCCTGCTTCAAATTCCGCGCGCCCTTGATGATCGACAGTGATCCGATCTCGAAACCCGTGCCCTCGCACGGCGTGTTGTAACCGACAGGGAATCCGGCATTCTTTTCGGTGACGGCGTCATGCAGGAAGGATAACGACACCGCCGTTTCGCCGCGGGCCACCGCCTTCACCGGCCCTGTTCCGGAACGGGCGTAGGCGTTGATGTTCTGATGCAATTGCTTCAGATACTCGAACGCCTTGTCTTCACCCATCAGCTGGATCAGCGTGGCGATGACGGTATAGGCCGTTCCCGACGAACTGGGATTTGCGACCTGGATTTCCCCCTTGTAGGCGGGCTTGAGCAGGTCGGCCCAGCATGTCGGGGCCGGGATGTTCTTGCGTGCCAGCAACTCGGTGTTGAAACCGAAGCCGATCGCGCCGGAATAGATCCCGACCGAGCGGCCCTTCGAACTTTCATATTGCTTGATCGCCCACGGCTGCAGGTCATTGAGCGCTGCCGGCTTGTATTCGACCGACAGCCCTCCCTCCGCCGCCGCCAGATGCGGATCGCCGGTGCCTCCGAACCAGATGTCACCGCGCGGATTCTGCGCCTCGGCGCGGACCTGCGCCAGGGTCTCGCCCGAGCCCTTTTGCGTCATGTTCACGGTGATCCCGGTCTCGCGCTGGAAGTTGGTCGCAATGCCCTGACACCATTCGACCTGCACGGAACAATAGATGTTGAGCTGTCCCTGGGCCGAAGCTGGACCACTCGCGGCAGTCAATACCGCGAATGCCGCCGCCGCCGCCAAAATGGAATTGCGAACCAAACAGATCACTGTCGTCCTCCCGGCGCTTTTTGCTTTATTGATAACAGTTTAGCGGAGGGACGATCGAAATCCAATGTAAAGTCGAACGTGTGCCACGCAGTGCCGCAGGATATCGCCCCCCGCATGCGCAGCTCGGGCCAATGAAAGCGGTACGGAATGACTCGTTGAATCATTCCTGAGGAGTGGACCCATGGGCCTGCCGGGAATTGACATCGCAACCATGGCTTGCACAATAAGCCCTTTGCTCCAAAGGATGGTTCAATGCCTTTTGACATGTCAATGGCGCGCTCTGCGCAAGAAGAGGACGTGATCGGACTCGCCAACTATCTGCTGCAAGACTTGGGCTCGGATTTTTCAATGCAATTGTGGACCGAGCCGTCCTCGATGAAGATCAGCCTGTATTACCAAAAGCCTGAAAACGTGAACATCTATTTCGGCGCAGCCGGCGCTCAGTACTTCTTTCATCTTCCCGATCGTCATCCGCGTTATTTGCTTCACATGCAGCAGCTCCAGGAAGCCATCTTTGGTATGCTGATCGATCGAGGGATCATGCGGTAGCCGCCCGCAGTCCTGAGAAGAGACTAGGAACATTGAACGGCAAAGCGCTATGAGGGCGGCATCATGAACACCGCAAGCCGGATTTACACCGACGCGTTTGATTATAATAGCCGACGAAAGCGTACCAACCTCTTAAACAGCTCCGATGCGGCGCGATCGCTCGTCGCCCGATTGCGTCTTGATGCGTTGTTATTCGGAAAAATCGTTATAACGGACGTCCAACTGATCCACAGTCTCTTTCTCTCCCACCTAGTCACGATTAGGACCGATGATGGTGGAACTATAGGTCAAGAACTCCCGCTCGACTCAGTCATCGTGAGAACACGAAAGAAAGGGCTCGCCTCTACCCTAGTATCGCTCGTACGCCCAAACGGACTTGAGTCCCCACCAGGTCATCTATTCACTCTACTCGATCCAACCGGCGAGCTCATTCCTGAACTCCAAAAGGAGAGCGTTGTTAAGGAGGTTAAAGAATGGCGCGATGTCCCTCGGTTGTTAAAAAAGCTCAAGTCTGGTCAAGATTCGACTTTGATAGAGCAGTCGGAGGAGGCCTGGGCATTCTGGATTGAAGCTGAAGAAGCGGGCCGTTTGGCGACTGAGGTCCAGACCAGTCGCTTCACGATCAATGATGTTCTCTCCCGATGGCAAGCTGACGCAGGTATTCCAAAGTGCGCGACAGAGTTCGGAGCCGAGCTACTGTCGCAAGTATGCAGCGGCTCTATGCATCGAGGCGCTCTCGCCGCAAAACTTCTCGCCCAAGACCGCTATCAAACACTGAATGATCGAGAGATGCTTGATCTCGAAACAATCGATACGTCATTTGGAGCGGTCTATAACCAGCTCGTGGCAGAAACAAACATGTGCACGTACTCCGATACTAACTCGCCTGCCTACCTGTACTCCGTACTCCGTGATGGTTCGCCTATTTACGATGATCGTGGCAACACGAACGATGATGAACTTCACAAACTGGAGCGGGCGACGAGGATCCCCTACAGTTTCCTAGTGAGGCTAAGCGCGATGCCCTCGGAGGCTTACAGGCATCTCGTCGCATATAATTCGAAGCAGATGAGCGCTTGGCGGACCCGGGGTAATCAGGAATCATTAAAGAAAGCGATGGAGGATCTGCAAGTTTGGGTGGAAAAGTACGGTCCGTCGGACGACGCGAAGGATAATCCGGAATTAGGCCGGCTGATACCTTGGCGACGCTTGATTAAGCCCAACGTTGCGGCCGCTGCGGCCGTTGCGGGTCAAGCGATCGCTGCAGCAAGTGGAGTTCCATGGCTAGTGACATTTGTTGGCACGCTCTTTTCAAACGCGGCCTCCACCGAAGTCGATAGGCGCGGAAGCAGCGTCGACTCCGCTGCTAGCCGCTCTCAAGTAGCCAGCTTGGTCCAGTACGCCAAGGATCGTAAGGCTCAAGCAAGTTTAGTAGGTTCGCATCCTATCAAGTAATTGCATAATTTGGGCTATTGGGAAGGTATGCATCTCTGTGAACAGGTCGTATGGGTTGGGCCGTTGGCGAAACCCATCGTCTTGATATGCCACGATTGATGGGTATCGCTCGCTCACGTACAGGATATCGAGTAGGTTACTCCCCAATCGGTCGAGAATTCCCCGTAGCCGACTGATGTCCGCCAAGGGCTGTTGGACTAAACCGCTCGCGCGGTAGGGCACTGTAGCTGGCGACACAGCCAAGAGGATAGCCCAACGGGGCGTCCTGTCTTGAGATGAGGGGTTCGCAACCTTCACCCAAAGACAGGAGCATCCCCATGACCGACGAGGTATTGAGCCCGTTACGCCGGCGCATGATCGAAGACATGACGATCCGCAAGTTAGCACCGAAGACCCAACGTGACTACGTGCAGAGGGTCAAGCACTTCGCCGCCTTCCTTGGCCGATCCCCCGATACCGCGAGTTTCGAAGACGTGCGGCGCTATCAGCTTCATCTGGCGGCAGGTGGCGCGGGCGTTCCGACTCTCAACCAAAGCGTCGCGACACTGCGGTTCTTCTTCAGGATCACGCTTGGGCGCGCCGACATCCTCAACCATACCCAGTTCATCCAGGAGCCACGCAAGCTACCGGTCGTGCTGAGCCCGGAAGAAGTCGCGCGTTTTCTCGATGCGGCACCGGGGCTCAAATACAAGGCGGCATTGAGTGTGGCCTATGGCGCCGGATTGCGGGTGTCCGAGGTGGTCGCGCTGAAGGTATCCGACATCGACAGCAAACGCATGGTGATCCGGGTCGAACAGGGCAAGGGCCACAAAGATCGCTACGTGATGCTGTCGCCGCATCTGCTTGAGCTGCTGCGCGCCTGGTACAAGGCGGCACGCCCACAGGGGTGGCTGTTTCCCGGAATGAATCCGGTCAATCCGATGACGACGCGCCAACTCAGGCGCGCCTGCCATGCCGCGGCTCACATGGCCGAGATCGGCAAGCCAGTGTCCCCGCATACACTCCGCCACAGTTTTGCGACGCATCTTCTGGAACAGAACACCGACGTTCGGGTGATCCAGGTCTTGTTGGGGCATGCCAAGCTCGAGACCACGGCGCTCTACACCCGCGTCGCCACCAAGACGATCAGCGAGGTCATGAGCCCGCTCGACCGCATCACGGGCAAGCTCAAGGAGAGCACCGAACCGCCCGCTTGAAGCGCGGCACGTGTCGCGTCCATCGCTGGAGGTCGCGGACATCTTCCGCGGCCACGGCACGGCATGGCGTCGGGCCAATGCCGGCCATGTCAGCCTCGACCAGCTTAAGGTGATGTCGGCGATCGAGAGCTGCCGCACGGCAGCCCTCGGTGGCCATGTCGCGCGCTGCGAGGACTGCGCCTATACGACCATCGCGTATAACAGCTGCCGCAACCGCCACTGCCCGAAGTGCCAGGGCGCCGCCGCGAAGGACTGGCTCGCCGACCGCGAGGCTGACCTCTTGCCCGTGCCGTACTATCACGTCGTGTTCACACTGCCTGCGGCCATCGCCGATATCGCCTACCAGAACAAGGCAGTGATCTATGACCTGCTGTTCAAGGCCTCGGCCGAGGCCCTGACCACGATCGCCGCCGACCCCAAGCACCTTGGTGCTCGAGTCGGCATCACTTCGGTTCTTCATACCTGGGGGTCGGCGCTGACCCACCATCCGCATGTCCACATGATCGTGCCGGGTGGTGGCATCTCGCTCGACGGCGAGCATTGGGTGGCGTGCCGGCCTCGCTTCTTCCTGCCGGTGCGCGTACTCTCGCGCCTGTTCCGGCGGTTGTTCCTGGAGAAGCTGATCGGATCCTACAAAGCCGGCCACCTGGCGTTCTTCGGCAATCACGGCGCTCTCGCCGACCCACAGGCATTCGCAGCCTATCTGGCACCGCTACGCCGAACCGAGTGGGTCGTGTATGCCAAGCGCCCGTTCGGCGGCCCACAAGCCGTGCTCGCCTATCTGTCGCGCTATACCCACCGCGTCGCCATTGCCAACAGCCGGCTGATCGCCTGCGACAGCTCCAACGTGACCTTCCGATGGAAGGACTATCGCGCCGAGTGGCGTGATCGCCAGAAGGTCATGCGGCTCGCCACCAGTGAGTTCATCCGCCGATTTCTGATCCACGTCCTGCCGCAAGGCTTCCATCGCATCCGCCACTACGGCCTGCTCGCAAGCGGTACGCGCGCCGACAACATCGCTCGCGCGCGCGAACTGCTCGGCGCTTCAAAACCTGAAGGTCAGCCCACCGAGGCCGCCGACGATCACAGCAAGCCGGATTGCCCATGCTGCGGCGGCCGCATGATCATCATCGAGGTTTTTGAGCGTGGTGCCACGCCACGGTCTCGGCCAACAGGTCCAAAGATCGTCAGGCTGGATACTTCATGATCGCATCACATTCCCGCAAATCTGCTCATCGCGCTCGCCGCCTCTCCATCGGCCACGGCAGAGTGCGCTCAGATATCCAGCCGTCGCCACAAACCGGTACCCTATTCACAGCGTGCAACGCGACCCGCCGCTCGTTCATGAGCCGCTTCCCCGTCGGCCGACCTGCTTCATCGGCCCAATTCCAATCACACACCTCATCCGCGGCGTCCAAATCCCCATAATCAATGCCGCACCATCCACGTCCCTCTCCCGCGGTTTCCTCCATCAGAGGTTTGCGGACGGCGGCCCCCGGTCTGCGCGGCGCCACCTTCATGGGGCCGCCATCCGCAAACCTTCATGTTCGCGTCGTTCTGGTCTCCAGCCGGCCGCTTCCGGTCCATCCCGATCAGCGGACATATTTCGAGACTGTCTTGGTTTGAAAATGAGCCGCACACGGGGCGCGCATTTGCTCTTGAGGAGGGCCTGGTCTGCGCCGTCCGGCTTTCACGAGTTCGCCTGGCAATCAAGCGCGCTGGTGGTCACGATCACCCGAGCGGTGCCTGATGCGTTCTACAAATTGTGTGAGCATGCCATCGTGCCAGTGATTTGCCCGACGCGTCAAGTCAATTTCGTAGAATCCGAAGTCGTTGCGACCGCCCGGCTACTGTGCATGGGGTTGTTTTCGATATTTTTGGCGGGGGTGTAGCCTGGCCGAAGCGGGCGAAGCACCGGTCGGCCTTCGCCCTGTCGGCTTCGGCGAGACAGCCGTCGCTCGCTTCGGCTGGTCTCATCACGCGCTTACGCGATCGGCCGCGCGTCTGCGGCCAGATGCATCAGATTGTGGTGCCAGTGCTGGGCGATCTGCAGCCGGGTCGGGACCCAGACCCGTTCGTGCTTCTGGATGTAGTCGAGGAAGCGCATCAGCGCCGCCGCGCGTCCCGGGCGGCCGACCAGGCGGCAGTGCAGGCCGACGGTCATCATCTTGGGCGACGTCGCGCCTTCCGCATAGAGCACGTCAAAACTGTCCTTCAGGTAGCTGTAGAACTGCTCGCCGCCGCCAAACCCCTGGGCATTGACGAAACGCATGTCGTTGGCATCGAGCGTGTACGGAATGATCAAATGCGGTCCCGCCGGTCCCTTGATCCAGTACGGCAGGTCGTCGGCATAGGAGTCGCAGGAATAGAGGAAGCCGCCGGCCTCCATCACCAGCCGGACGGTGTTGATCGAGGACCGTCCGGTGTACCAGCCGAGCGGGCGCTGGCCGGTCGCCGCGGTGTGCACCCGGATCGCTTCCGCGATCTCGGCGCGCTCCTCGGCCTCGGACATGTCCTTGTGTTCGATCCATTTGAGGCTGTGGCTGGCAATGTCCCAGCCCGCCTCTTGCATGGCAGCGACGATCTCGGGATTGCGCATCAGCGCGGTGGCGACACCGAACACCGTTGTCGGCAAGCCCCGCTCCGTGAACAGGCGCCACAGCCGCCAGAAGCCGGCACGGGAGCCATATTCGAACATCGATTCGATATTGGCGTGGCGCTGTCCGGGCCACGGCTGGGCACCGAGCACGTCGGACAGGAAGGCTTCCGAGGCCCGGTCGCCGTGCAGGATATTGTTCTCGCCGCCCTCTTCGAAATTGACGACGAACTGCACCGCGATCCTGGCCCCGCCGGGCCATTGCGGATCCGGCGGTTCGCGGCCGTAACCGCGGAGATCGCGCGGGTAATCGGCCATGTCAGCCTAAACCATCATCTCGAAGCGGATGTTCTGCGCGCCCTTCCAGAGCACGGTCTTGCCCAGCGCGGGCAACTGGTCGAGGTTCGAGGTCAGCGTGATGAAATGGTTGCCGGCAAGCTGGCCCATCTTGCTGGCGAAATGCACGCCGCCATACGCGAGCAGGATCTCGGTCTCGCTGATGCCGCCGGGATAGAGGATGATCTGACCGGGGGCCGGATAGCTGGTGTGGTTCTCGTAGCCGACGCCGAAATCGAGGTCGCCGAGCGGCATCCAGACCCCCTCTCCGCTCCAGCGCACGTGAATGACCTGGCTCTCGAACGGCATCGCCTTGCGGAAGGCGGCACAGGTCTTGGGCGCGAGTGCCTCCTCGAGCCGGGCCTGGAAGGTGAAGTCGCCGGCGTGGATAATCAGTTGGCTCATCGACTAGTCTCGTGACGGAAGGGATTGAAGCCCATCCATTGCAGCCCAGGGCATCCGAGGCAAGGGCGATTCCGGCCCGGCGCTCGTGGCCTCCGATCGCAGGACCAGCCTGCGTTATGGGCAGGAACTGCCGCCTGGACGCGCTGGCCAAGCATCCGGATCGGTGCAACAGATTGGCCTGCGGTTTCCTTGGGGCATCTGACGGTCCGCCACGCCGTCTGCTGGACGGCGGACGGGCACGCCGATCCCGGTTCTGCTGCGACGGATGGGATCGGCAATGTGGGGATCGATAGTTTCGGAATGGGCGAGCCTGATCTTCCGCTGGCTGCATGTGGTGGCGGCGGTCGCATGGATCGGAAGTTCGTTCTATTTCATCCATCTGGACCTGAGCCTCAAGCCGCGCGCGGACCTGCCCGACGGCGTGCAGGGGGAAGCCTGGCAGGTCCATGGCGGCGGCTTCTACCGGATCATGAAATATCTGGTGGCCCCGGCCAGCCTGCCGGGCGAGCTGACCTGGTTCAAATGGGAAGCCTATACGACCTGGCTATCGGGCTTCGTGCTGATGGTCATCGTCTATTACCTCGATGCCGAACTGTTTCTGGTCGACAGGTCGATCATGGACCTGTCGCCCTTTCAGGCCGGCCTGTTCAGTTTCGGCAGTCTTGCGCTGGCCTGGCTGCTCTACGAAGTCGCCTGTCGCAGCGGCCTGGTCCGGCATGAACTCGCCTTCGCCTGCGGCGGCTACCTCTTTCTGGTCGGGCTGACCTACGCCTTCACGCATGTCCTCTCCGGCCGCGGTGCGTTCAACCAGATCGGCGCCATCATCGGTACCATCATGGTGGCCAACGTGTTCACCTTGATCATCCCCAACCAGAAGAAGATCGTCGCGGCACTGTTGGCCGGCCAGTCGCCCGACCCGAAATTCGGCAAGGCCAGCAAGGAGCGATCGGTCCACAACAACTACCTGACCCTGCCGGTCGTCGTCCTGATGATCAGCAATCACTATCCGCTGATTTTCGCGACACGCTACAACTGGCTGATCGTGGCCATCGTCCTCGCGCTCGGACCGATCATCCGTCATTTCTTCAATGAGCGTCACGCCGGCAGGACATCGCCCTGGTGGGTATGGGCCGTCGCCGGTGCCGGCATGATCGCCATCCTGCTGCTGTCGGCCGCCGGGCCCCGCGACATCAAGACCGGATCGCTCGCCGCGCCGCCGGACATCGCACAGGTCGAGGAGATCGTTCTCACCCGCTGCAGCATGTGCCATGCGGCCGAGCCGGTCTGGGCCTCGATCGTCACAGCGCCGAAGGCGATCCTGCTCGACAGCCCCGACCACATCCGGCGGAACGCGCGGCTGATCGGACGCAACGCCGCATGGTCCAATGCCATGCCCCCCGGCAATGTCACTGATATGACCGGCGACGAGCGCGCCGTCCTTGGCGCCTGGGTCGCAAGCCTCGACCGCTGAAGCGAGGGGGCCGATGTCCCCCGTTCAGCCGATCCTGCCCGCCCCCATCCTCTCGGCCCCGAACGTTCGCGGCGTGACAGTCTCAATGCCTGGGGACAACCGACTCGCGACCGGAACCGTCGATTGCGTACATCCCCGAATTCGCGGAAGAGTTGGCTTAGGCAAACGTGTGTGTGCGGGGGCGTGACATGCGTGAACAGGATCTGTTGTTTGACTACAACCGCTATCGGCGATTGCTCGTCGAGGCGGTCGACGAAAAGAAGCGGTTGGCCTTGATCAAGTTGTTGATCGAGGAGCGGGCGATGGATCGCCTGGCTGCGCAGCAGGCGTCTGATCGCGCCGCCATGACGGCTTCGAGCGTCTCGAGATTTTTCAGCACGCAGCGGCGCTGACTATCGGGGGCGATCCTGCCTCGGTGTCCGGCCGTCCTGCGTCGGCCCGAATTTTTGCCGAGTTTCGGCGATTCAGTTACGATTTGTTTAAGTATGCCGCGCAAGCCCCCGTAAAGTTTTTGGCCCTAGGACCTCCACGCGGGAAATTTCTCCCGGCCCAGTGAGGGGTATCATGACCACGATTTTGCTCGTTTCCACACATCCGGCCGTCGAATCCCAATCCGACCGGGAGTCGTTCAAGACTGTCCTGTTGTTTTGCTGCTGCGGTCTGGCCGCTTCGATCGGCCTGCTCACCCTTGGCGTCGACCTGTCGGCTGCCTGGCTCTAACCAGCCCAATCGCTCTGGATTTCCAATTCTCTGGAGATCCGATAGGTCGGCCACCTCGTGCGCCGCCGGCCTTTCTGACCGTCGGCGCGGCTGCAGATCAGGTATTCGCCACGAGCAGATGAGGGTCGATCCGGCGCCGGCCTTGCGCGGCAACGGCCCGAGGGATCAAGCGCACGACCACCCTTGGCGAACGGGACGAGATTGAAAAGCGCTTGAAGCGTTGCGGCGCAGGGATTGACCCGCGTTCGCGGCGGCGCAACAAAGGCGCGGCTTGGCGCTCTCGATGTGTCGCGCGGTGTGTTTCGACTCTTCCAAGACTTCCGCATCGCAACGCGGCTTGATCGACGTTGCGATGGATTTGCCGTTAGCCCGAGAAGGAGTAGCCTGCGCGCGACGGCGAAGCGCAGGCGCGACGCTCGGCCGATCAACAAAACGAACATGCGCCACCCCGGGGGAACGCCATGTTCGAGACGCTCGATCGTCGCACGAGTCTGACCCGCAATCAGATCAAGATCCTCAGCGCCGCCATCATCGGCGACGCACTCGAATTCTTCGACTATTTTCTGATCGGCTTTGTGCTCGCCTTCCTGATCGGGCCATGGAAACTGACCTTCGGTCAGTCCGCGACGGTGCTCATGAGTTCGGGGATCGGCGCCATCATCGGCGCCTTTGCCTGGGGCTGGCTTGCCGATCGCGTCGGGCGCCGCGTGGTGTTTATTGGCACGGTGCTCAACTTCTCGATCGCGACCGGCCTGCTCTACTTCACACCCGACAATGGCTGGATCTATCTCGCCATCATGCGCTTCTTCGTCGGAACCGGTGTCGGCGGACTCTATTGTGTCGATCTGCCGCTGGTGCAGGAGTTCATGCCCTCCTCAAAGCGCGGCTGGGTCGGCGGCATCGTGACCTGCGTCATTCCGCTCGGCGTCGGCCTCGGCGCCGTGCTGGGCGCGGTGATGGGCACTGACCAGTGGCGTCTGCTGTTTGCGATCGGAGTCTTGCCGGCCCTGCTCGTTCTTCTGGTGCGGCTGTGGGTTCCGGAGAGCCCGCGTTGGCTTTGTCGCCAGGGACGATACGAAGAGGCACGCAAGTCGCTGGCCTGGGCCCTTGAGGTCAGTCCGTCGACGCTTCCGTTGCCGACAGCCGCCGATTCCGGACCGATCGTTACCTCCAACTGGCTCGACCTCTTCAAATATCCGCGCAGCCTGATCGTGTCCTGGCTCGGCAATGCCGGCGCCCAGACCGGTGTCTACGGTATCACGCTGTGGGCGCCATCACTGTTCGTGCTGCTGTTGAAGGTGAGCCCGCAAGAGGCCGCCAGGATGATGATCCTGCTCAGCGTGTGCGGCTTTGTCGGGCGCCTCTCCTTCTCTTATTTCTCGGAAATGATGGGGCGACGCAACGCCGGCGGCCTGCTCGGCTTTGGTGCCGGGATCCTGACCATCGTCGCAGGCTATAACTACGACACGACGATGATGGGAGTGTCGGGGTTCTGGCTGCTGCTCGGGCTCGCCTTCTTCTTTGCCGATGGCGGCTTTGCCATTGTCGGTCCCTACGCTGCCGAAGTCTGGCCGTCGCATCTGCGAACCTCGGGGATGGGTTCCGCCTATGGCTTCGGCGGCATCGGCAAGATCATCGGCCCGGTCGGGCTTGCCCTGATCGTAGGGTCGAACAACTACCTCAAGCCCGAGGTGCCCTTGCCGCAGATTCCGCTGGCCTTCGTCTATCTCGGCTGCTGGTTCCTGATGGCGGGCTGCGTCTATTACTTCTTCGGACTTGAGACGAGGGGCAAGTCGATCGAGCAGATCGACCGCGAATTGACCTCGGCGCCCGATCTCTCCATCCCCGGGGTACGACAGCCATCATGACAGTTCTGGCTGCGCTTGCGGGCGATCGGACCTTGGTCGCCAGCGCCGAGACCGTAATGCCGGGCGCTGGAAGGAATACCGCGACACCGGCGAGCTCAACCAGCGCGCAGGGGGCTCAGCCCGATAACGGCAATTTCGTGAACAGGGTGTGCCCCGCAGTGGAGATATCCAGTTTTCTCGATGGTCCCGACAGTGTCGGCGTCGAGTTGAACTTTCTCACGGCCTCAGCGTTGACGAACGCGCCCGCGAGGGCTGCGCGCGTTGGGGTTGGTGTATGTTTCTCCCGGCGGCCCAACCCCGCCGAGTACGCTTGCGTACATGTGGACCCGATTTGGCCTTCAGTCGGCCATGAGTTGGGCGTGAATCGGTCAGCGTTTTTTCAACATTGTGTGATGCCGTGAAGAGCCGCGCCGCCGCGGCAGGATAGCCGGGTACCGCGCCTTCCCACCTACCCCAGGGCACGCGTGCCCGGCTATTCGCGGACGGTCGCAAATGGGTAGATCGCAGATCTCCGGTCGATCGCATATCTCCGGGATGACCATATCAGAATGTTCTGGCTGCGGCCGCCACTCAATCAAAGCCCCGTTCGTGGCTGAGCCGAACCATCTCCTCGATGAAGACCTGCTTCTGCTTGTCGTCGAGGCTGGCGAATAGCGGCTCGGCGGAATCGGCCACGCTGCGCTGATCGGCGGCACGGTCAACCAGGAACTGCGCCTCATTGCGCATCTGCTCGACGATGTCGTCCGCTGGATCGCGTTTGGCGCGCGCAACGCGCAGGTTCAGCCGTTCGGCCCCGTTGTTGCCGAGATAGTGCATCGCACTCGCGAATTGCGGCCAATGTTTTTCCTGTTCCGGCGTCAGATTCAGTTCCTTCTTGATGCGCTCGATATTGGCGTCGCTGTTGGCGACGATCTGTTCGGCGGTGAGTCGAGGCGCACCCGGCTGGGTCAGGACTGCGACCTGTTTGGCCCCCTTGGGCCCCTTGCTCGTCGCTGACTTGCTCGTCCTCGCATCGCTCCTGGTCTCGCGCGCAGCCGGCTGCTGCTGTCCGTTGTTGCCCGTGATGACGCCGGTGACACCGGTAACGACGCCGACGACTCCCCCGATCGCGCCTCCCAAGACCCCACCGACCGGACCGGCGGCCCTGTTGCCCTCCCGGGCTCCCTGCTCCACGCCCTTGACCAGTCCCTGTGCGCCAGCCAACTGCAGGCCGCTGATCAACGCGAGGGCACACACACCAAGCAACCCGCACAGCCGCCAGCGCGCACCCAGCTTCGATGTCCTGCTGATCATGTTCGCTCTCCCTGATGGTCTCGGCGTAGTGCGGAACAAACTCTTGCGGCACGGCAGCGGTGTGCCGATTCGTACTTTTAACGTCCTCGCCTTCAACTCGTCTACCGCCGTGCATCGCCGAAATGTTGCAACCATCATGCGGTCGATGCCCCGCGGGGCTTCCGCCCTGCGGCACAATCGCACGGCCCAAGGTTCAATCATCGTGTGCAATGCAACAAGCCCGTTCCAAGGTTCGCCCCCTCGTATTGAGACGCGCATGCCGGCACAACGATAGTTCAAGACGGTGGCTCGCGGGATTTCTCGACAGACGCCATCAAGTCTGCTCTGATTACGAATAATAAAATATTCGCCCGGCCCCGCCCGTCGGCGAAGCAAGCAAAAAAAACAAGAAGAACGAGAAATATCCGCTCATCCGATTGGTTCACCAGGGAGGGAACGCAATGTCACGGAGAAAGCTGTCTCGACGACAATTCGTAGCCGCCACTGCCGCCACGTCCGCTGCGCTCATCACCGCGCCCTATGTGCGTGGAGCCTATGCAGCCGGCAAGCTCACGATGGGTTTATGGGATCACTGGGTGCCCGACGCCAACAAGGCCAGTACCGAGCTCGTCAACGAATGGGCCGCAAAGGAAAAGGTCGAAGTTTCCATCGACTACATCACCAGCAACGGCAGGAAGAACGAGATTACGATCGCCGCAGAGGCTCAGGCAAAATCCGGCCATGACATTCTGGCCATGGCGACCTGGTGGCCGCATGCACAGTCTGATCTGCTCGAGCCGATGAACGACGTCGTGGAGCCGCTCATCAAGCTGAACGGCGAAGTCAACGGCACCGTGAAATATCTCGGCAAGCTAGGGGACAAATGGCTTGGCGTTCCCACCTGTATCGGCAGCCAGATCAAGGGTCCCTGCTCCCGCATCGATCTGATGAAGACATATGCCGGCATCGACGTACAGGAGATGTATCCGGCCGGCGGCCCGCCCAAAGCGGACAACTGGACGACGGACACATTCCTCAAGGCGGCTGAAGCCTGCCACAAGGCCGGTTTCCCGTTCGGGATTGGTCTTGGCGAGACCAGCGACTCCGTCGATACCGTCGGTGCGTTCTTCCTGGCCTTCGGGGCCGAGGTCGTCGACGCCAAGGGCAACGTCACCGTCAAGAACGACAACGTGCGGCAGGTGCTCGAATACTACAAGAAGCTGATGGCATTCCTGCCGCCCGATGCGTCGGCATGGGACGATGCCTCCAACAACAGGTGGCTGATCTCGGGCAAGGGCGCACTGATCATGAATCCGCCCAGTGCGTGGGCCGTGGCAAAACGCGACGCCCCGCAAGTGGCGGAGCAATGCTGGACCCACGGCTTCCCGGTCGGACCGAAGGGCCGCTTTGCACCCTTCCTTCCCTATTTCTGGAGCGTTTGGAATTTCTCCAAGAACAAGGAGGCGGCCAAGAGCCTGCTGACGCATATGTCGCAACCGGCTTCGATCGAGAAACTGGTGGCGGCAAGCGGCGGCTATGACCTGCCCGCGTTCGAGAAACTGACCACGCTCAAGACGTGGGCCGAGGTCGGACCGCCGAAGGGTTCACTGTTCCACTATCCGAACCCCTACAATCACCAGGTGCTGTCGATCTCGGCATCGCCGGCGCCGCCCAAGGTCGCCCAGCAGATCTACGTGCAGGCGACCCTGACCAAGATGTGCGTCCGCTTCTACCAGGGCGAAGCCATGGAGAAGACGCTGGCCTGGGCGGAAGGCGAACTCGAAGGCTTCATGCGAAGCTAGTCGGAATGCCACGACGGCGGCCCGCGTCAGCGCGAGCCGCCTGCCATTTCCCCGTTTCACGTTGATCCGATCGGAAGCCGGCATACGCCGGCCTTGCGGCGAGTTATCCGTAGGAACCTGCACCATGGTTGATGTCGTAATTCAGCCGACCGGCGTCCCTCAAACGCGATCGAGGCGAAAACGCGCCAGTTTGCGGACCGCGCTCAAGCGCAAGTCGGCTTCGGCCTTTCTGATGACGTTGCCGTTGATTCTCCTGATCCTGGTTCTGGTGCTCTATCCGGCCTTCTATTCCCTGCATCTGGCGACGTTGAACAAGTCGATGCAGCGCTTCGTCGGCCTCGGCAACTTCGAATTCCTGTTCAAGCGCGAGACGTTCTGGCTGGTGGTGAAACAGTCATGCATCTTCGCGCTGTCGGCCGTCTTCTTCAAAGCCCTGATCGGCTTCATCGTGGCCCATTTCGTTCACAACGTGCCGGCCAAGGGCCAGCGCAAATGGCGCGGCATGCTGCTGGTGCCGTGGGTGATTCCGCCGGCGATGAGTACGTTGGCCTGGTTGTGGCTGTTCGATCCGTCCTATAGCGCGTTCAACTATACGCTTTCGTTTTTCGGCATCGGGCCAATCCCGTGGACCGGCGACGCAACCTGGGCCCGGTTCTCGGTCATTCTGGTCAATGTCTGGTTTGGCGCGCCCTTCTTCATGATCATGTATCTGGCCGCGCTGAAATCGGTTCCCGAGCAGCTCTATGAGGCCGCCGCTATCGACGGCGCCAACTGGTGGCAACGCATGTGGTACGTGACGCTGCCGATGATGCGCAATATCATCGCGATCACGACGCTTTTCTCGCTGATCGTCACCTTTGCCAATTTCGATATCGTGCGCATCCTGACTGCCGGCGGCCCGCTCGACCACACTCACCTCTTTGCCACCTGGGCATTCCGCGTCGGCATCGAAGGCGGTGACATCCCGCTCGGCGCCAGCGTCTCGCTGTTCATGTTCCCGATACTCGCGGTTGCGGCGATCTTCATCCTGCGCGATATCAACAAGCGCGGGAACGAAGCCTGATGAGCACCGTGGCAATCGACAAGGCTGGTCCGACCCGCAAAGTCAAACTTCGCAGCATGAGCCGCGACCGCACCTGGGCGCTGCGGTGGTCGTACTTCTTTCTCACGCTGTTCGCGATCTTCTCGCTGGTGCCGCCGATTTACATGCTGATCACCTCGCTCAAGAGCAGCGCGGAGATCTCGGCGGCGACCAATCCCTGGTGGGTGTTCCATCCGACGCTGTCGAACTATGTCGAATTGCTGACGTCGAACCAGTACATGCGGTTCTTCCTGAATTCGGCAATGGTTTCGATCTTTGTCGTGACCATCACCATGTTGATCAGCGTGCCCGCCGCCTTCGCGCTGTCGCGCATGCGGTTCTGGGGATCGGCGACGCTGGCGACCGGGGTGTTTCTGACCTACCTCATTCCCGACACGCTGCTGTTCCTGCCGCTGTTCAAGATGTTCGCAGTGTTCGGCGACTGGACCGGGATTCAGCTGATCAACCGCTGGTACGTGCTGCTGCTCCTTTACCCGACGCTGACCGTGCCGTTCTGCACCTGGATCATGATCGGCTACTTTGCATCGATTCCGAAGGAGCTTGACGAGGCCGCCATCATCGACGGCGCCTCCTGGTTCCAGACCCTGACCCGCATCTTCATTCCGGTCGCGTTGCCCGGCCTGATCGCCGCCACCATCTTCGCCTTCACGGTATCCTGGGCGCAGTTCCTCTATCCGCTGGTGTTCACCACCTCGACCGATCAGCTGGTGCTGCCGGTCGGCATCATCACCAGCCTGATCAAGGGGGACGTCTTCAACTGGGGCCAGATCATGACCGGCGCACTGCTCGGCGCCGCGCCGCCGCTGATCATCTACGCGTTCCTGATGGATTATTACATTGCCGGCCTGACCGCCGGCGCGACAAAGGGTTGAGAGCTATGGCTGACGTGACGTTGCGGAAGGTGGTCAAGCGCTACGACGAGGTCGAGGCGGTGCGCGGCATCGATCTCGACATCGCCGACCATGAGTTCGTGGTGCTGGTCGGGCCGTCCGGCTGCGGCAAGTCGACGACGCTGCGGATGATCGCCGGGCTCGAGGATATCACCGATGGCGACATCATGATCGGGGGCGACGTCGTCAACGACGTGCCGCCGAAGGATCGCGACATCGCGATGGTGTTCCAGAACTACGCGCTCTATCCCCACATGACGGTGGCCGAGAACATGTCGTTCGGCCTGCGGCTGAAGCACTATCCGAAGGCCGAGATCAAGAGCCGGATCACCGAAGCCGCCCGCATGCTCGACATCACCGACCTGATCGACCGCAAGCCGAAGCAGCTCTCCGGCGGCCAGCGCCAGCGGGTGGCGATGGGCCGCGCCATCGTGCGCAACCCGAAGGTGTTCCTGTTCGACGAACCGTTGTCGAATCTGGACGCCAAGCTGCGCGTCCAGATGCGGATCGAGATCAAGAAGGTGCACCAGAAGGTCCGTACCACCACGGTTTACGTGACCCATGACCAGGTCGAGGCGATGACGCTCGCCGATCGCGTGGTGGTGATGAACCATGGGCGTATCGAGCAGATCGGGACGCCCAATGATCTCTATCACCATCCGGCGACACGCTTCGTCGCAGGCTTCATCGGCTCGCCCGCGATGAACTTCCTGCCGTGCCGGCTGGAAGAGGCCGGTGGCCAGCTCAACATCCGCCTGACCGACCGGCTCGCCCTGCCGCTGCCGCCGGCACGCGCGGCGCGGTACCGGGCCATCCCGCGCGGCGACAGGCTGCTGCTGGGTATCCGTCCCGAGCATATCACGGAAGCCAAAATGCATGCCGAGCCCGGCATAGAGACCTTCGACACGGTCCTCGATGTCACCGAGCCGATGGGGATGGAAACGCTGATCTATTTTACCCTGGAAGGCGCGCAGGTTTGCGGCCGGGTCAATCCCAATGCCGGCGCGCGCGACGGCGCCCCGCTCCGGTTGGCGGTGGACCTCAACAACATGCACCTGCTAAACGAGGGGACCGGCATCGTCCTTTGACGATCGCACGAGACGAAAGCCCCGAAGGGGGCACGCGCAAGGGCAGGATATGGCGACCAACACCAAGAAAATCTTCATTACGGAATCGTTTTCGCAAACAGGCCGGGCACTTCTGATCCAGCGCGACGACATCGAAATGGTCGAATTCCCCAACATGATCTCCGCCGGGGATTTCGAGACCATGCTGAAGCAGCATGCGCCGGTGCATGGCGTAGCGCTGGGCGCGACCCGGTTCGGCGAACCCGAGTTGGCGGCATCGGGGGACATGAAGGTGGTGACGCGGATCGGCGTCGGCTATGACGCGGTCGACGTCCCGGCGCTCAGCCGCAGCAAGGTGCCGCTGATGGTGGCGGGCACCGCGAACTCTCCCTCGGTGGCCGAACAGGCCCTGTTCATGATGCTCACGCTCGCCAAGCGAGCCACCGAGATGCATGACATGGTCAAGGACGGCACCTGGGGTGAGAGGCTCGGCAAACTCCCCTTCGATCTCTACGGCAAGTCCGTGCTGATTGTCGGCTTCGGTCGCATCGGCACGCGCACCGCCAAGCGCTGCCTGGCCATGGAAATGCAGGTCCTGGTTTATGACCCCTACAAGCCGGCAGCTGATATCGAGGCGGCCGGCTGCGAGCCGGTGGGCGATCTTGACGCCGCACTGCCCCGCGCGGATTTTGTCAGCATCCATTGCCCGAAGACGCGGGAAACGGTCGGCATGTTCAATGCGGCCCGACTGAGCCTGATGAAACCCGCTGCCTATCTGATCAATACCGCGCGCGGCGGTCTGGTCGACGAAACGGCGCTGCATGACGCGCTGGTGTCCGGCAAACTCGCCGGTGCCGGTCTCGACGTATTCGAGCAGGAGCCGCCGCCGGTCGGACAATCGTTGTTCGGCCTGCCCAACGTCATCCTGGCGCCCCATGTCGCTGGCGTCACCCGCGAAGCCGTGGACCGCATGAGTGAGCAGACCGCGCGCAACATCCTGAGCGCGCTCGACGGCGAACCGATCCGGCAGAACGTCATCAATCAGGACGTGCTCTGACCGGCCCGATCTGGGGCCGGTCCAGCGTCGCCATTCTCCGGCGACCCGCAAGCGCGGGTGCCGGAGCCTTGGCTCGTCGCCAGGACGAGTTCCGCACCGAGTGCAACTGGGGATAAGTAGGGGAAGACGGCAGGCCCGGAAAACGCTATTCTTGGTCGGCAGGAGGCAACCGTGAGCCAGGGCGACCCGACGGATCATGCGCTCGCGACGATCGCGAGCATTCTCGATCATTCCGAGACGCGGCGTGGGCAAGAGAAGCCTGTGTCGACGGCAGAAGCTGTGTCCGAGGAGAAAAGCGAAGAAAAACCGGCTCTCGCGGAGAAAGAGGCCGCAACGGCCGTCGACGCCGAAGGCTATTCGAAAATCGGTCCCGGCCCGCTCGCGTCGATTCGCTTCAAGTGGACGGTCCGGCGCGGCGGCGACGGGCAGTTTTATGTGCACGAGACGGTCGGCGAGAACACCGCGCCCGTTGTCACCGGTCCGCTCGGCCCGGACAGCGCGATCCGGTTGGTCGACGAACGCGAAAGCGAAGCACAACGCCGATTTGAACGGCTCAAGACCGAAATGGCGGCCAGGGTCGACACGGCGGAGCTGATCAGGCTGGGCGGCGGCGAGGCTTAAGCTGGACCCCCTCCGATAGAAACCGAAGGCTCAGCCCGGCCTTAGTGGTCCCAGGAAGTCCTTCTTGGTGAGATCGACACCGGCATGGCGCAGGATGTCGTAGGCCGTCGTGACGTGAAAGAAAAATTGCGGGGCGCTGAAGGTCAGGAGCAGCGCGTGTCCGCTGAAGGTTCTCTCAACGCCGTTGCGAAACCTGAAAACGACCTCCTTCTCGCCGGCGCCGTCGATCGCAGATCGCGGCAGCCCACGCATGAACTCGCAAGCCGCTGCAATTCGTCGCTTCAATTCAATGAGGTCCGGAGCGGCCTCCGGAAACGCTGGCGGGTCGCGGCCTGACAGCAGCGCGCATGCGATGATGGCGTGCCGATTGGCCTCTCCCACCTGCTGCGCCAGATTGTACATGTTCGGATAGAGCCGCATGCCGAGCAAGATCGCCGGATCGATCTTGCGTGCCTCGGCATGCGCGCCGGCGTGGTCGAGAAGGCCGGAGAGATTATCCAGGAAAGGAATGAAAACGCCGACCGACGCGTCGTAGATCGATATGCCCACAACCTGCCCTTCCCACTCGCCTCGACTCCTGGCTTGGACTAAATACAGCGCAGGCAGGAAGCTGCCAACGACATAGCAGGGAGGGAAGACAAGACGCATCGCATCTCCTGGTTGTACATGTTCGGATCAAGCGGCATGCCGAGCAGCATCGCCGGATCGATGTTGCGCGCATCGGATGTCCCCGCGTGGCAGATCGATGCGGAAGATCGTGCCACCGTCTGGAGCCGCATTGTGGCTCACCTCCCCGCCGAGCCGGACCATCAGTAGCTTGACGATGCTGAGGCCAAGGCCGGTGCCACCCCTCTGCCGCGTGTCCGAGGCGTCGACCTGGACAAACTTCTCGAAGACGCGGGCCTTGAATTCATCCGGAATACCGGGACCATGGTCGCGCACGTCGATACGGACCCGATCATCCGACGCCTCTATGCTCACCACGACTTCCTGGCCGCGGGGAGAGAACTTCACCGCGTTGGACAGAAGATTGGTGATGACCTGCGTAAGACGATTTGCGTCGGTACGAATGGCGGAATCGGCCGCTCGATCGTCCAACCTGACCACCACATCGAATTTTTCGGCGAAGCCGTCATTGGCTTCGATGGCCTTCTCGACGAGGGACTTGATCTCGACCTCGTGAAAATCGAGAACCATCCCATTCTGTTCGATCTTCTCGATGTCGAGGATGTCGTTGACCAGCCGCAGCAGCCTTTGGCAATTGGTCTCCGCCATACTGAGCAGGCGCCCCGGGTCCACGAGCTCTTCGGGATCGCGGCCGGTCAACAGCCCGATGGAGGCAGCGATGACGGTGAGTGGCGTTCGTAGCTCGTGGTTCACGGTGGCCACAAACTCGTTTTTCAGCCGCTCGGTACGTTTGGCCTCCGTAACGTCGCGACCGATAAAAAAATGCAACTGCTCGATCTCCGACCAGACACCGCTCCACGCGAGCGTCACGACATGGCCGACCTTGTGCACGTGGCGGGTCTCGAAATTCCGCATCATCTGTCCGCGACGCATTCGGCGCGTCTCGTCGCGCGTGCCTTCGACATCATCCGGATGAAGGAATGCCGCACCGGTGCGACCTCTCATCTCCTCCGGTCGATAGCCCAGGATGGCAGTCGAGCTGGGGCTGACTTCGATAATCTGGCCGCGCCGATCCGTGACCAGGATAAGATCGAGCGACGTGTCGACCAGGCGACGATGCCGGTCTGCCAAGCGCATGCGCTCCTGTTGCTCGGTCCCAAGCATTCGGATGACCTGCCCATAGAGGGCGGTCATGTCGAGCAGCATCATCGACAGAACGAACGTCGCCGCCAGAAGGCCGTAGATGCGGCCAACATAAAAGCCCAGGTCGAAACGCCCGGCATTGAACACCGCGCTGAGCCCCACATCGAAGAGCCATGCGCATAATACCACCATGAGCCACAGGTCGAGAAGCGAGTGCGGCCGCCGCAGCCACAAGACAACGAGTGCAGCCAGGCTCAATAGCCAAACTGAGGTGTTCACGAACGTCATTGCCGAGGTATAGTGGTTGTTCACCATGATGGCGGGCAGGACGTCGCGACCCGCCGTGGCAGCAAGCGTCAGCGCGCATGCTGCTGCGAGGACGACGGCAACACTCATCGCCACCGCAGATCCACCCAGCCCGTGCGGCTCGGTGGTTTCGCGTTCGGCGCCCCTTAGAAGGGCGTACACGATGATCACAAGCGGAAATCCGCCGTGCCAGAACATGTAAAGCCAGGCGGTGCTCTGTGGTCCCGCACCCAGCAGCCCGGCCGGCGCAAACAGGCCCGGGAAGGTGAGCGCGTGCGGCACGATCATTGCGGCAGTGAACAGGTACCCGCTGGCGAGCACGAGGAGTGAGCGGGTACGCAGCAAGTTGTACTGCGCGAACAGCAGCATCGCAGTGATCAGATCGCTGATGACAAGCGCCGACTCGTAAATCGGGATGAACGCCCACACCTGCGGTAGTGGCAGACGGGCGAACGGAATCATGCCGACAAAAATCGCGAAAGACAACAGAACGACCGTAAGCGCGAGCTGGCGCTCGGAGAGCGTTGCAGGTACGGTCGAAATGAATACCTGTCGCTCCTCAGGGACGGCGGACATGAGGCTGCTCCGGCTCCACGCTGGATCACATCCATACGTCCGCGCAGGGCAGACGTATGTGCTCGGCAAATCAGCCTATGGACTCATAAGCCGATGAACGTTTCGTTTCGTAGCAGGCAGCATGAAATACGTATTTCTACCAAGCGTCCCGGCAGCGTGAGTGAGAGCCAAATTGGGGGGCCATTGGTACTGCACCATCGATCCGCCTCGCCCCTTGGCTTGGACTAAATACTGAGCAATACAGAGCAAGCGATATTGTGCCAACGAATGAGCGAAGAGGACAAGCAAGATGCGTCGCATCATGATCGGCGTGGTCGTCGGGTTGTCATTGGCCACGTCCGCATGGGCGCAGCAGGCGTCCAGGCTCGACGAGATCATCAAGCGCGGGACACTGCGTGTCGGCATGACCGGGGACTATCGGCCCTTCACGTCTCTCGACAAGGCGAGCGCAAAATTCAGTGGCTTCGATGTCGACATGGCCGAAAGTCTGGGCAAGGCGCTCGGCGTCAAGGTGGATTACGTGCAAACGGCATGGCCGCAGCTGATGAAGGATTTCGAGGCCGATCAATTCGATATCGCGATGGGCGGGGTTTCCATCACCTTCGATCGACAGAAGAAGGGCCTGTTCTCCCTGCCGATCATGCGCGAGGGCAAGACGCCGATCGCGCGTTGCGCCGACCAGGGCAAATACGAACAGCTGGCGGATATCGACAAGGCCGGCACGCGCGTCATCGTCAATCCCGGCGGCACTAACGAGCGTTTTGCCCGCGCCAACGTCAAGAATGCCGAGATCAAGGTCTACAACGACAATGTCACCATCTTCGACGAGATTGCCCAGGGTCACGCCGACCTGATGATCACGGACTCGTCGGAGACACGCTATCAGCAGAAGCTCCATGCGGGCGTGCTCTGCGCGGTGCATCCCGACAAGCCGTTCGACTTCGCCGAGAAAGCCTACTGGTTGCAGCGTGATCCCGCCTTCAAGGCCTTCGTCGATCAGTGGCTGCATTTGTCGATGGAAGACGGCACGTTCAAGAAGATCTATGCCGCCTGGTTCGAGTAGCCGGCGCGCGGGAATGACGGGCACTCCCGCAGCGCAGGCGTTCGAGGACGCTTTAGTCCTGCTGCGTCATAGCCCGCCTTATCCCCTCGTCCTGAGGAGCGTCGCGGAACGCGATGCGTCTCGAAGGATTGAGGCCACAGTCGGGCCTTCATGGTTCTCCGAGCGATGCGAAGCATCGTCCGGGAGACGGCGCGCCACGCGGAGCATTGTGTGGGGATGGTGCGAACGCGCGCCTCCTCACCATGAGGATCTAATGACGCAACAGGACTAGCCGTTCCGGTAGGTGTAGCTGTATCCGTTGAGCGCGGGCGCTCCCCCGAGATGTGCGTAGAGCACCTTCGAACCTTCGGGGAAGTATCCCTTTTTCACGAGGTCGATCATGCCCTGCATCGACTTGCCCTCATAGACCGGGTCGGTGATCATGGCCTCGGTCCGCGCGGCGAGACGGATCGCCTCGTTGGTCTCATGGCTCGGCACGCCATAGGCGGGATAGGCATAGTCCTCGACGATCACGATCTCGTCGTCGCGGACCGAGCGCCCGAGTTCGACCAGTTCCGCGGTGTTGTCGACGATCTGGCGCACCTGGGCGCGGGTCTGCGCGGGCGTCCCCGAGGCGTCGATCCCGATGACGCGATCGGCCCTGTTGTCGGCCGCAAAGCCGACGATCATGCCGGCCTGGGTCGAGCCGGTCACGACACAGACGACGATGTAGTCGAACTTGATGCCCATCTGCGCTTCCTGGGCCCGGACTTCCTCGGCGAAGCCGACATAACCGAGCCCACCATATTTGTGCACCGAGGCGCCGGCCGGAATGCCGTAAGGCTTCCCACCTCTGTCCTTCACCGACTGGATCGCGTCTTCCCAGCTCTTGCGGATGCCGATGTCGAAGCCATCATCGACGATGCGGCTTTCCGCACCCATCAGGCGGGTCATCAGAATGTTGCCGACGCGATCGTAGACGGCGTCTTCATGTGGCACCCAGGTCTCCTGGATGACCACGCATTTCATACCGATTTTCGCCGCGGTCGCGGCGACCATGCGGGTATGGTTCGACTGCACGCCGCCGATCGACACCAGCGTATCGGCGTTCGACTCGATCGCATCGGGGACGATGTATTCGAGCTTGCGCAGCTTGTTGCCGCCCATTGCGAGTCCGGAGTTGCAGTCGTCGCGCTTGGCGTAGATCTGGACTTTGCCGCCGATCGCGTCGGTCAGCCGTGGCAGGTGCTCGATCGGCGTGGGGCCGAAGGTGAGCGGGTAGCGTTTGAATTTGTCGAGCCGAAGCACGTCGTTCTCCGTCGCAGGTCATTGGTCACGACGACTCATAGCAAATTGTCCTTGAAAGGTGCTTTCTAAGAATTCCGATATGATTCTATAATGCTCCGCATTTCTAGGAACGAGTGAGATAGATAGTTTATGAAAGCCAAAAAGGCGGAAGATTCTTCCAACCTCGCCATCGACCGCATCGATCGCAAAATCCTGCAACTGCTGCAACGTGATGGCCGCATCACCAACGCCGATCTTGCCGCGGCCGTTCACGTCAGCCCGGCCACCTGCCACCGACGCACGCAGCGGCTTCTCGAGGATGGCTACGTCCGCGGTATCAGGGCCGAACTGGCGCCAGAGAAACTGGACCGCAGCGCGCTGGTGATTGTCGGGGTGGTGCTCGACCGTTCGACGCCGGAGAGCTTCCGGGCGTTCGAGCTCGCGATCCGGAAATTGCGGTTCGTGCTCGATTGCCATCTGGTCGCCGGCGACTTCGATTTCTTTCTGAAGATCCGCGTCCGCGACATCAGCGACTTCAACAAGCTGCACGGCGATCAGCTGATTTCATTGCCCGGCGTCCGCCAGACCCGCACCTTCTTCGTCATGAAGGAAGTCGTCGACAACGCGCCGCTGGATTTTTAGCGCGCCCTTCTTTCGAGACCGTCGAAGCGATGTTTCATTGTGCGGAGAATTGAACCGAAGCCGCAGGTGCACGACTTATACAAGGAAAGTGATGTGGGTCACGTTGCCTGACATGGCGCAGGCTTTGACATGGTGCAGATTTGGCCGTGTGCCGGGGATTCCATGTGCCGGGGAGATCGAGATGAAAGCGCTGTTGGCGATTGCGACGTTGCTGCTGGTGTGCAGCGCCGCGCAGGCCCAATACACCATCGAATATGATGGTCACACCATCCGCATCGATCCCGATCGCGGCACGGTCTCCATTCCCGGCGTTTACGATAATACCGGCAAGAAGACCAAGCGCGGACGCAGCAACCCGGATAATCAGCAGAAGCAGACGCCCGCACAGCAGCAGACGACCATCGAGCGCCAGCCGAGTTCCGATAGCCCTCCCAAACCGTCCATCCAGGATGTGCAGACACCCACTCCGACCGTGCAACCGAGCATCCCGGCGAATGCCGCACCGGCGGCGACGGCTACCAATCAATCAGCAAAAGACAACGTCGCCCCGGCGCCGCTGGCACCACTTCAGCAAGGCCCCCCTTCGATCGCACCATCCCCGGCTCCCACCTTGGCGATCGTGCCGCCGCCTCCAGCACCCACAACAGCCGCGCCGGTTGTGCGTCCCCAAACTCCAGCTCCGACGACTGCAACGGCGCCTCCCCCATCGCCGTTGCCACCTCCGCGTCCCCAGGTTCCCGCCGCCACGGTGGCAACGATCGCGCCAGTTCCGGCGGTTCCCGATCCCAATTCGCCGGTCGGTATCTGGTTGACCGAGGAAAAGGAAGGCAAGGTCCGCATCGAGCCCTGCGGCACCTATCTCTGCGGCTATTCGCTCGATTCAAAATCAAATGCGAATGGCGAACAGGTTCTGATCAACATGAAGCCCGGCAAGGACCAGAAATGGGCCGGACGGATTCACGATCCCAACACCGGCAGCGACTATGAGTCGACGATTGCGCTGAAGGGCAAGGACGAGTTGCGGGTGCAGGGATGCGCGTTCGGCGGCATGTTCTGCGGCGGCCAGACCTGGACCCGCCTGAACTAGCAACCAGCGCGGCGAAGAACGGCGGCGCGAAGCTCTCGGTACCTCTCGAACAGGTCAAACACGTTTCCCTTCTATTACGCATTTCTGCCGTGAGACGGCTCATTGAGCGCGCGAAGGTTGCTATTGGGTGCCGGAGCGCCCATATGATCAATTGAGCATCGGTTCGCCGAACAGGGCATCGTCCCGAAACGCGACCGCATTGGCCATACCTCGATCACGATGTCGACCGACGGAACTTCGCTTCGCCGCGTGCGCTAGCGAGTAAGGACCTCATGGCCATTGAACATGCCTGCGTGCGAGTCGTGCACAAACCTTGGGGGAGCCACGATCTCCGCCCCTGGAGCTGTGTCGACGGTTCTGCAGACGCCGTGGGAGAATTGTGGTTCGAGCGCGCCGATGCAGATGCGGCGGCACCAACCCTGCTGCTCAAGCTCTTGTTCACCAGCGAACCGCTGTCGATCCAGGTTCATCCGGACGACACCTTCGCGCGCGCGATCGGGTTGCGTAGCGGCAAGAGCGAGGCGTGGTACATCCTCTCGGCAAAACCTGGTGCGCAGATCGGTGTCGGGCTGACACACCGGATCACGCCACAGGAGTTGCATGCATCGATCAGGAACGGGTCGATCGTCGACCTGCTTCACTGGCGCCAGGTCGCCGAAGGCGATTCGATCTTCATCCCGGCCGGGACGATCCATGCCATCGGCGCCGGCATCGTGCTCGCCGAGATCCAGCAAAATAGCGATGTGACGTTCCGCCTGTTCGACTACGGCAGCGAGCGCCAATTGCACGAAGACAACGGCGTCGCGGTTGCCAATACGGGACCGCTTCGAGGTCTCAGCCATCCGACCCGCCTCACCTCCGCGCGGACGATTCTCGTCGCGAGCCGATATTTCGTTCTCGAGCAGGTTGACCTGCCTGCGGCCTCGAGCTGGGCCCTGCTGGCCGAACCGGAGACATGGATTCTCGTTCTTGATGGCCACGCCGCGGTTGGACTGGTCGCTGCATCCATCGGGCAGACGGTCTTCGTCGGAGGCGAGCGTGCCAGCATCGTGGTTGGTGCCGATGGACTGAAGGCTCTGATCGCCTATCCGGGTAGCCGTCCGGTCGAGTCCCTGCTGCAACGGCTCGGTGAGCATTCGCCTGGCCATGAGGCCCCAATCGCTCCGGCTCTCTCCCAATCTCCTGGTCCTGTCGAGGTACGCACATGACGAAACATCGACGCGTCGCCGTGATCGGAAATTCGTTGCCACGCCGCTGTGGAATCGCGACCTTCACGACCGATCTGGAACGCGCGATTGCCAACGCACGACCGAACATACAGACCTGCATTGTGGCGATGACGGACCGCGGACAAAGCTATCACTATCCCGCATCGGTCTCCGTGGAGATCAAGGATGACGCCATCGACGATTACGTGCGCGCCGCGGCCTATCTGAACGCTGGCCGCTTCGACGTCGTTTGTCTGCAGCATGAATTCGGAATTTTTGGGGGCCAGGCGGGTGCCCACATTCTGGAGCTGATATCGCGCCTCACCATGCCGCTCGTCACGACGCTACACACCGTGCTCGCCAAGCCCACAGCGGCGCAGCGCGCGGTGATGGAGCGCATCATAGATGCTTCATCGAAGGTCGTGGTAATGGCCAACAAGGGCCGCGATCTCCTGCGCTCCGTCTATCTGGTGCCGGACGACAAGATCGAGGTGATCGCCCACGGCATTCCCGACGTCGCGTTTGTCGGGCCTGATGAGGCGAAGGCCCGGCTCGGATTTGCGGGGAAGTCCGTCATCCTCACGTTCGGCCTGCTGTCCCCCAACAAGGGCATCGAGGTCATGATCGACGCCATGCCGGCGATCCTGAAACGGCGCGCGGATGCGGTCTATGTCGTGCTCGGCGCGACGCATCCCAATCTGGTTCGCGACCAGGGCGAAGCCTACCGCGACAGCCTGATGGCACGCGTGCGTGAACTTGGCGTCGAAGACCACGTGATGTTTCTCGACCAGTTCGTCGATCAGGCCAGGCTGCTCGAATTCATCTCGATGTGCGACGTCTATGTCACGCCCTACCTGAACGAGGCGCAGATGACATCGGGAACGCTGGCCTACAGTTTCGGGCTGGGGAGGCCGGTCGTCTCGACACCTTATTGGCACGCACGCGAGTTGCTGGCCGACGGCTGCGGCGTCCTGGTGCCTTTCGGCGACGCGCTGTCCATCGGTCGCGAAATCGCGGAATTGCTCACGGACGATGATCGTCGGCAGGCCATGTGTCGGCGCGCCTATGCGATCAGTCGGATGATGACCTGGGAGCGTACGGCCGAGCACTACATGTCCGTGTTCGAGAACGCGCGACTGGGCCGTCGACTGAAGGCCTTGGCGCACTTCGAGGCAAGCGCACCTGGTGTGCCGCGCGCTGCCGCGCCTGACATGCAAATCGGTTATTTCCTGTCCATGTGCGACGATGTCGGCCTGTTCCAGCACGCGGTGCATTCGGTGCCCGACCGCTCGCACGGCTATTGCGTCGATGACAATGCCCGCGCTTTGCTCCTCGCCCTTGCGCTCAACGAACCCGGCGAGCAGCCCCTTGCGGACGTCTTGACGGCGCGCTTTGCCGCGTTCGTGCAGCATGCGTGGAACCCCGATACGAGACGGTTTCGCAACTTCATGGGCTTCAACCGAACCTGGCTCGAGGACAAGGGCTCCGAAGACAGTCACGGGCGAACTCTTTGGGCCTTGGGGGAGTCCGCGCGCGGCGATGCAAATCCGTCGCGGCGTCAGTGGGCGACCGCCCTGTTCGCCCAGGCATTGTCGACCGCGGCGAGTTTTCGGTCACCTCGGGCGTGGGCATTCACGTTACTGGGCCTGGACGCGTATTGCGCGGCGGCTGCGGATGATCTCTACGCCAAGGAAGTTCGGCACTCTCTGGCGGACAGGTTGATGTCCTGTCTGGCGTCGGCCGAGACGCCTGACTGGGTGTGGTTCGAGGACGGACTGGCTTACGACAACGCGCGCTTGCCGCAGGCCCTGCTGTTGACAGGCATGGCAACGCGAACACCAGGTTACCTTGATGCCGGACTGAGGACGTTGCGCTGGCTCATGATGAAACAAACGACATCGGCAGGTCATTTTCGGCCGATCGGCACCGCCGGTTTCGGCGAACTGCGGCAACAGCCCCGTACCTTTGATCAGCAGCCCGTGGAGGCAACCGCGACCATCGCTGCCTGCCTTACGGCTTGGCGGGCGGACGACGATGCCGAGTGGAAAGCCATGGCCGCACGCGCTTTCGCCTGGTTTCTCGGCAGTAACGATCTCTCGATGGCGCTGGTCGATCCGGACACCGGAAGTTGCCGCGATGGCTTGCACCCCGATCGCGCCAACGAAAATCGCGGAGGTGAGTCGGTTGTGTGCTATCTCCTTGGGTTAGCGGAGATTCGTCAGCTTGCGCGCGTCAATACCAGCCTGACCAAACCTGCGGCACTGCGCGCCGTGAGCGCATGAAGTTTACCTCCTTATCCAGCCAGCCGAGGATATTGTGTCCCAAGCTACCTTCCTGAACCGGCAGGCGCTCTATCTGCGCCCCGACCCTGCGCGAGTCATCGTGCGGCCGTTCAAGCCGGCGACCGAACCGCGCGATCTGAACGCGACCGACAAGACCCGTGCGAACCATATCGTCGACCGGGTCCTCGCACTCGACTCAGAAGCGGTTGCGGCCCAGCTCGCCGATGTCCTGGAGAATTTCCAGGGCCGGCATCGCAATTTGCTGGAGACGTTCGAGGCCCGCGCGGAGGAGATGGAGCAAGCGTTCGCAGCGCACGGAGTGTTTTCAAGGATCCAGCGCCAGCTGGTCGGCGCCTATTTCCTCAATGAGTATTCGTTCGAGGCCTCTGCCTTGTTCAACCCCAGCATCGTACCGCACCCCGATCAATCGGACGTGCGAGAAGGTGCCGTTCGCTTCATTCTCAGCCTCCGCGCCATCGGCGAAGGGCATGTGTCGTCAGTGACGTTTCGGACCGGCACGATCGGAGCCAGCGGCAGCCTCGCCATTGATCCGGCGGCCCGCCTCGCCTCGATGCCCCAGATCCGCCATCGCGTACCCGGGCCGAATGGCGACTGTGTCGAGTTGATTTTCAAGCCCGAAGAAGATCTGAGCGAGCGCGTTATCTTTCCCGTCACCGAATCCCAATCCAATGGCATTGAGGATGTGCGCTTTGTCGAATTCAGAGATGGCGGTCGCAGGACCTACTACGCGACCTATACTGCCTACAGCGGACTGGCGATCCGCTCCGAATTGATCGAGACCAGCGATTTCATGTCGTTCCGTCTGGCACCCTTGGGGGGCACCGCGGCACGGAACAAAGGCATGGCGCTGTTCCCGCGCAAGATCGACGGCAAATACGCCATGATCGCGCGGCAGGATAACGAAAACCTGTATCTGATCTATTCGGACGATTTGTACACATGGGAAGGCGGTCAGGTCGTTCTGAAACCGCAATTTCCCTGGGAGTTCGTTCAGATCGGCAACTGTGGATCACCGATCGAACTCGATGAAGGCTGGCTGCTGCTCACGCACGGCGTCGGCCCGGTTCGAAAATATTCGATCGGCGCGGCGTTGCTCGACAAGCGCGACCCCTCCAAGGTTCTGGCGCGCTCGCACGAACCGATATTGCGGCCGGCACCATCCGAGCGCGAGGGATATGTCCCCAACGTCGTCTACACCTGCGGCGCGATGCGACACAACGACATGCTCATTTTGCCATATGCGGTGTCGGACACCTTCTCCAACTTCGCGACGATCAAGATCTCTGCGCTGATGCAAGCATTGTCCTGAAATCCATCGTCGTTCGATGCGACGATGGAGACTCGAAGGAAAGCCTCATGGCTCGCGAGACACACTACTTCGTGCAAGCATTCAACGCAGGCAGGGGTGGGAATCTGAAGCCGGACACTCCGATCGCCTGCAAGACGGAGAGCGGCGCGTTGCGAACGGCGGAGAGGCTGGCCTTGACCAGGCTGGGCGTCGTCGCGTTCTCGTCCACCGGCGATGCCGAGATGGGCGACTATGACGACGAGCCGACGGTCATCTTCAGGCAGGGTAAGCTTCCGTCGGCCTTCGATTGAGGTCTCGCAAGCGCGGCAGGACCAACTTCAGGTTGGGACACCAGCGAAATCGAAGCTGTTGCGGCGTCAGCCCGGGCCCGCAGAATAGTCCTCGTCCGTCACATATTCCATCCACGTTACATGATTTCCATCGAGCGATTCCTGCATTGCGACATGGGTCATGGCATTGGTCGGGGACGCACCGTGCCAATGCTTCTCGCCCGGCGGAATCCAGACCACATCCCCGGGGCGGATTTCGCGGATCGGGCCGCCCTTGGCCTGAACGCGCCCCACGCCTGCGATGACATAGAGTGTCTGGCCGAGCGGGTGCGTGTGCCAGGCCGTGCGCGCGCCGGGCTCGAAGGTGACACGAGAGGAGTTGATCCGTGCCGGCGCCTGAGGGGTGATGATCGGGTCCTGCCAAACGGTGCCGGTGAAACTCTCTTGCGGTGCACGACGCGTCGGACGTGAGCCGGCGAGAAGAATGTCCATGGCGTGATCTCCTGCGATTTTCAGATTCTGAATTCTATTTTTTGCTCGCGGCGTAGCGCGCCTTGGTTTCGGCGTTCATCGGATAGAGGCCCGGCAACACCGCGCCGTTCTTCACCTCATCGACGATCCAGGCTTCCATCCGCTCCTGCTCGGGACCTTCAGCCAGCACGTGGTCGAGCATCGCCTGCGGAATGAGCACCGCGCCGTCCTGGTCGGCGACGACGACGTCGTTCGGAAACACGGCAACGCCGCCGCAGCCGATCGCCTCGCCCCAGCCCACGAAGGTCAGGCCAGCCACTGACGGCGGCGCTGCGTAGCCATCGCACCAGAGCGGAAGCCCGGTGCCGAGCACGCCTTCGAGGTCGCGGACGACGCCATCTGTGATCAGCGCGGTCACACCCCGCTTGACCATGCGCGCACAGAGGATGTCGCCGAAGATGCCGGCATCGGTGATGCCCATGGCATCGACCACGGCAATGCAGCCCTCAGGCATGGCCTCGATCGCGGTTCGCGTCGAAATCGGCGACGACCAGGATTCCGGCGTTGCCAGATCCTCGCGCGCTGGAACGAAGCGCAGCGTGAACGCCGGGCCGACCAGCCGCTTCTGTCCCGGCCGCAGCGGACGCGCACCGCGCATCCACACGTTCCGCAACCCCTTCTTGAGCAGAACGGTGGTGATGGTGGCGGTGGTCACTTGCGACAGCGTCGCGATGGCTTCAGGGGTCAGGGACATCGAAAATCCGGCTCCGGTTGCGGCTGAGATGGCGGGCGCATCTTGCGGGGCGCGGGTTGCGCGTCAAGAGCCATGAGGCTTGAGCGATCATCATATCTTATCGCTGGCGTGCCGATTAATTTATTGATGTTGCTTGAATATTTTCAAAAATCGGATTCCAACAAGGCGCAAAAGGCGCTAACTTCACGCGCGATGAGTAATGAAGCCATGGTCACGGACTCTGTCCCTCCCCGCCTCCTGCCGAGTGGCGACAGCGCCATCACGGTGGAATTCAGCCGCCACATTGACGACGCCGCCAACCGGCGCGTGCTGGCGCTCGATCGCGCGCTGGCGGACAGTCCCATTGCCGGCGTGACCGAGAGCGTGCCGACCTATCGGTCCCTGCTGGTGCACTATGATCCGGTCCAGATCGGGTTCGAGGCGCTCGGCGAAAAGCTGCTGGCGCTGGCGGAGCGGCCGGTTGCTGCGGCTGTGAAGGCGCGGCACTGGCGGCTTCCGGTGGCCTATGGCGGCGAGAATGGCATCGATCTCGAGGATGTGGCGACCGCGTTGAGCACGACGCCCGACGACATCGTGGCGCGGCACGTTGCAGGCCACTACCGGGTCGCCATGATCGGCTTTACCCCGGGCTGGTCCTATCTCAGCGGGTTGGAGCCATTCCTGCACATGCCGCGGCGCCAGAACCCGCGCTTGTTGACGCCCGCGGGCACGATCTCGATCGGTGGCGTGCAGACCGGCGTGCAATGCCTCGCCGGTCCGAGCGGTTGGCATCTGCTCGGGCGAACGCCGGTGCGGACCTATCAGCTGCACCGAGAGCCGATCTTCCTACTGGAACCCGGCGATGCCGTCACCTTCGTTCCCATCGACGCCAGGACCTTTGCCGAGCAGGACCGCGCGGCGGAAGCCGGCGAGATTGTCGCGGAATTGATCGCCTCATGACCAGGCTCGTGATCTCGAGCATCGGCCCAGTCAGCTCAGTGCAGGACGGCGGACGTCACGGCGCCCAGCGCTATGGCCTGACCCAGAGCGGCGCGATGGACCGGCTGGCGCTTGCGGCAGCGAATTGCCTCGTTGGCAACGCATCGTTCAGCGCCTGCGTTGAGGTGGGGCCGTTCAGCGCGACCTTCACCGCGCGTGAGGGCGCGGTCCGTGTCGCACTCACGGGTGCACCGCGCAGCGCCGATATCGGCAGTCGCAGCGTCGCTTTCGAAACATCGATGACCATCGCGGAGGGGGAAACTCTCACGCTCGGTTTTGTCCGTGGCGGCGCCTTCAGCTATCTGGCGATCGAAGGCGGCATCGCGGGCGAGCCGATGTTCGGCAGCCTTGCGGTGAACGCACGCGCCGGCCTCGGCAGTCCCTACCCGCGTCCGCTGCAGGGCGGCGACGAATTTCATGTGAAGGCCGCAAGCGTTGCCGCCGAGCGCCGGATCGAGCTTCCCGCGCCTGTTGCCGGGCCGATTCGCCTGGTCATGGGGCCGCAGGACGACGAGTTCGCGGACGACGCCAAGGCACTGTTCCTCGACAGCGAATGGAAGATCTCGGCGACCAGCGATCGGATGGGCTACCGGCTGGAAGGCCCCGTAATCCGCCACCTGCACGGCCACAACATCGTCTCCGACGGGACCGTGGCCGGCAGCATCCAGGTGCCCGGCAACGGCGCACCCATCGTGCTGATGCCGGACCGCGGCACCAGCGGCGGCTATCCCAAGATCGCGACCGTGATTTCGGTCGACCTCGGCCGCTTCGCGCAGATCCCGGCCGGCACGGGGTTCCGCTTCAAGGCGATCGGCATGGCCGAGGCGCAGGCCGAGCTGCGAAAATTCGCGGATCTCCTGCGCGGCCTGCCTGACCGTGTCAGCGCCATCGAGACTTCGGATCTCAACATCGAGGCGCTGCACCATGCTAACGTGGCCGGCAGCGCCGTGAGTGCGCACGATGCCTCGACCTGGCATGTCGTGGCGACGGACTAAAGCGGCAAGCGTGACTTTGGAGACCAAGGCGACATGACAACGATCGACCTCAACTGCGATCTCGGCGAAGGTTTCGGCGCCTGGGAGATGGGCAATGACGCCGCCATGATCGAGCTTGCGAGCTCGGTCAACGTTGCCTGCGGCTTTCATGCCGGCGATGCGGACATCATGCGCAGGACGGTCGAGCTTGCGAAGGCCCGCGGCGTCAATGTCGGCGCCCATCCCGGCTATCGCGACCTGCACGGCTTCGGCCGCAGGCCGATCCCCGGCCTCAAGTCATCCGAAATCGAGAACCTCGTCGCCTACCAGATCGGTGCACTGCAGGCGATCGCGACCGCCGCAGGGCACAAGGTGACGCATGTCAAGGCGCATGGCGCGCTCTCCAACGTCGCCTGCGAAGACGACATGACGGCGAAGGCGATTGCCAGCGCGATCAGGGCAGTCGACCGCAATCTGATTTTCGTGGTGCTCGCCAATTCGAAGCTGGTCCAGGCCGGCGAAGCTGCTGATCTGCCGATGGTGCATGAAGTGTTCGCCGACCGCGCCTATGAGGATGACGGCTCGCTGGTGTCGCGCCGCAAGCCGGGCGCGGTGCTGCATGACCCGAAACTCATCGCCGAGCGCGTGGTGCGGATGGTGCAGGATGGCGCCGTGGTCTCGGTCACGGGCAAGGTCATCAAGATGCGCACCGATACCGTTTGTATCCATGGCGACACCCATGGCGCGGTCGAGATCGCGCGCGGGGTGCGGGCGGCGCTGAAGGACGCGGGGATTGCGGTCGCGCCATTCAAGGCGAGTCAGGTGAAGAACTGATCAGCCACTTTGGCTGGCCGCCATCGACGCCGGCCATTCAGGACGCGCAATGAGCTTCACCGGCAACACCGACCGGTCAGGTCGATAACGTTCGGATCTCTGTCGATCCAGGTCTGAATAGAACAGTCGCCTCGGCATAGATGTCTCGAAATGAGCCGCACATCGCGGTTTCGGAAAACCCGAGTTTTTTCATTTTCCGGACCATTGTCTGACGTGCGCGGTCGCTGATCGGCTGATGGTTGCCGAGAACGCCAATCATATTCTTCGCTATCATGCCGGCCTCCTCCTCCGTCAGATTCAATCGGCTCATTTCCATCGAGCCTTCCTTGAACCTCTTTGGAAGCGGTATCGTCCGACACCATCGATACCTCACGCCAGCCTCCAGCAGCTCTTCGTAGAAAGGCGTCGACCTCGTCGCGATGACGGGTACGCCGGATACGAGGGCTTCAAGTGTCGTCAAAGGCTGCACCTCGCTCAGCGACGGAGCGATCAGGACATCGAGATATCGCACGGGCCGTGGTGCAAATCTTGGCATGCTATCCGGCCACAAGACAATCTTGGCGGGACACCGAGCTTTTAATTCGCGAGCAATCTGCCTGTACGATGCGCCGACATCATCCGTGATTGCCTGCCAATCGGGATATTGGATGAAGAGTGCGAAATTCTCGTCGTTGATTCCTGAACAAATGCTCTTGATGACTTGCAGCCCCTTCGCCTCGGTCATTGGACCGACAATCCCGACGAGAAGCTGCGTCCCGGAGATCCCACTCTGGGCCCTGAATACTGACCGCTCTTCGGGGGACGCGGGATAGAACAATTTCTCGGGAACTCCGTTGGGGACCACATGAACCGGTATGTGCGGAAACAGCGCCTTGACTTTTCTCCTCAGGAACTTTGCCGGCACGACGATCGCACTTGCAAACGAGAGCGATCGAATGGCATCGCTTCGCTTTGCACCGTCGAGGTATTCCAATTGGTGGTGCAGGTGGACAACGATGGGAACCGAGTTGAACATGGTTTGCAGGAAATCCGCATCGCAGCGTTCCTGCGGATTGATCGACACGATGAGTTCCGGACGTGTCGATGGGATCGAATATCTGCCCTCGGGCTTCAGCAATAACGAGAGACCGCATTGCGTAACCATGCTGGAGACCAGAAAATCCTGGCCGGCAAGCAAATACTGCCTTGGCAACAGCAGAAGTTTCATGAATCAGGCTCGACCTTGAGCTCATGGTCAGACGTATGAATCAGGTTCCGGCCGACAGAACAACGCTGGCCTATTGTTACCTCCTATGCGAGTTCAGCCGTGAGTAAATCCCCCGTTCGGGTGACGTATTCGCCGCGAGTCTTCACGATCACGTTGACTGAAGCCGCGAGCTGCATGCCGTTTCGTTAACCGCGCTCACAAGTGCGATGGCTGCCTGGTGTCAGACCGCAAGCCTGTCCGCAAATCTCTGCGTCGCCATCAGATCCGTGGTATTCTCGCCTTCTCGACGACTGTCGACCATTTTGCGATTTCGCTTTCCACCAGGGCTTTCATCTCCTGTGGCGTGCTGGCGCGCACCTCCCCTCCGACCGCCGTTTCCACTCGGCTCCTGGTCGCTGCGTCCTTGAGACCATCCAGGAGGGCGGCATTCACTTTTGCGACAATCTCCCGCGCGGTTCCCTTCGGCGCGAGCAATCCGGCCCAGGTCCGGACATCAAAGCCCTTCACACCCGCTTCATCGACGCTCGGCACGTTCGGGAGCAACGACATGCGGGTTCCAGACGTGACGGCAAGTCCCCTCACCGCGCCGCTTTCGATTTGGGGGGCGAGCAGAACACCGGTTCCAACGATCATCGGCACCTCGCCTCCCAACAGGGCCGTGATGGTTTGGGAATCGCCGCGGTAGGGGACGTGAGCGATTTCGATCCCGGCCATCGAATTGAGCAATTCGCCGGCGAAATGATGCGTACTCCCGAAACCAACCGACCCGAAGCTGAGCACCCCCGGTTTGGCCTTGGCCATGGCGACGAGATCACCGAGCGACTTGGCCGGACTGTCGCTACGAACGGCAATGACGAGCGCGTAATAGACAATCGTCGAGATCATCTCGAAGCTGTCGACCGGTTGATAGTTGAGAGTCTTGTAGAGCGCGGCGGATATGGCGTGGCCGCCGGTGACCAGACCGAGCGTGTACCCGTCCGGCGCTGCCTTGGCGACCGCATCGGCGGCGATGTTCCCACCGGCACCGGGCTTCGCCTCAACGACGACCGGCTGGCCGAGATTCCTGGACAGCCCCTCCGCAACGATCCGCGACAATGTGTCGGCGGCGCCACCAGGCGCAAAACCATGGACAAGCCGGATCGGATGCGAGGGATAGGTGTCTGCGAGGGCCGGCGCGACCAGTCCGCAGAAGGCTGCTGCGAGCGCCAGTCGCCTGGCGGCGAACCGGATGTCAGAGATCATGACTTGACCCTCCCTGGGTTTTGGTTGTGAGACCCGTGCGGCTTACCGCCGCTTTTCCTTGGGTCAGCGTGCGAACTCCGTGCATTCCGGCGCCGGCGGCTGGCCCCAGATGTCCCGCGGCAGTCCGACCCACACTTTTGGCCGCTGCGGCCGGTCCCTGTGCCAGGGCCTTGGATCGAAATAGCCGAGTTCCTCATCGATCATCCGGTCCATGTCGTAAAACAGTTCGACCAGGTGGCCATCGGGATTGCGATGATAGATGGCGATGTTGTGCCCGGGACCGTGCCGCACCGGCCCCCACAGAACGTTGTGCTTGCGACGCGCGAGAAGGTCGCAGGTCTCCTGCATGTGCGCGGCGCCGCGCAATTCGAAGGCGATATGGTGAAGCCTCCGCTCCGGGGCGCGCGCAAAATTCAGAGTGTGGTGCTCAAAGCCGCTGCGCATGAAGACGAAGCGGTCTTCGATCCAGTCGGATACGCGCAATCCCATGACCTCAGTACAGAACCGGGACGCGGCGAGCGGATCGGGTGTAGAGAGTGCGACATGTCCGAGCTTGACGACGGCCACGGCGCCGATCCGCTGCTGGGCGGGGGTCGGCGTCCAGCCGGAGACCAGTTCGAATTCGGACCCTTCCGGATCGGTCAAGACCAGCGTCTTTGAGATGCCGGGGAGCGCGTCGCTTTGAAGTTCGGCACGCACACCCGCGTCGGCAAAAGCCCGGCCCAGCGCGGGAAAGTCCGAGGTCGGCGCCACCTCGAACGCGATCCGCCGAAGCGAGGCTCTTTCGCCGCGCTCGATGACGAGCGACAATTGCTCGCAGTCGTTGGCGAGACAGATGCGATGCGGCTCGCGGTCAACGACTCCGAGTCCGATCACGCTTTCATAGTAATCGACCAGTCGGTCGGGATGTGGCGACGAAAAGGTCGCATGCCTCAGCCGCGAAAGCCTGGCGATTGGGCTTTGTCCGCTCATTGCGCGTCCCCGATAGTGAGCCTCACGGCGTCATGATGATCTTGCCGAGCACCGAGCCTTGTTCGAGAAGCTCGTGCGCCTGCCTGACATCTGCGAGCTTGAACCGCGCTGAAATGGCAGGTTTGATTGCGCCACGCGCCAGCGCGCCAATGACGTCGCGCATCAGCGCACGGCGGCCTTCGCGGTCATGATCGTAGATGTGGAACGAGAAGCAGCGCACCGCCGGACAGACATCGAGATGTCCGCGCATCGCGCCGATAAGATTTTCCTCAGGCAGGTCCGCGAAGGCGTTGTAGGACACCAGCGTGCCCCAACGGCCGAGAACGCCGAGATAGCTGGTGAATTCCGGGCCACAGACGTGATCGAGGACCAGGCCAACGCCCTGTCCATCGGTCAGTTCGCGCGTGCGGGCGATGACGTCTTCCCGTCGGTAATTGATGACGTGGTCGGCGCCGTTGCGTCGTGCGAAATCGGCTTTCTCCGTTGAGCTGATGGTCCCGATCACGGTCCACCCCGCAAGCTTCGCCAGTTGCACCAGCGCAGTACCGACGCCGCCGGCCGCGCCAACGATCAGGACACTCCTGGGCGCGCGGGCGTGCCCGCATTCGTGCAACAGCGCAGCTGCGACCTGATAGTTCGCGAGACACACGGCTGCTTCAGGGGCAACGCCCGGTGGAAGAACATGAATGGCGTTGGCCGGCACAGCGACATATTCGGCGTAGCAGCCGCCGCGCTGCGCGAGATCGCGTGCGCTGAGCAGGACCATCTGCCCGATGTCGAGATCGTCGACCCCGGGGCCGATCGCGGTGATGCAACCCGCGAGATCATTGCCGGGATTGGCGGGGAGCGCCGGCATCCATTTGTAGACACCGCGCCGGATCAGGACGTCGGGTTGCCCGACGCCGAAGGCCTCGGCCCGGATCTGAACCTCGCCGGGGCCTGGCAGGGGAATTGGCAGGTCGACATAGTCGAGTGCATCGGCGCCACCGGGCTGCTGCACCAGCACTGCTTTCATGACCCGCATCCCATCCCGATCCATATTTTCGAAAATGATACGCATTACGAAAATTATTGCAAGCGGGACCGTATCGAGGCATGTTCCCGTTCTGAACCATGACGGAACACATGCCCCAGTCCGCCGCCCGACCACGCAAGGAATTCGGCAAGACCATTGCCGGCGACATCACGCATCGGCTGCGCGAGGATATCGTTGCCTGCGAACTGAAGCCGGGTACTCCCTTGCGCTTCGACGTGCTGCGTGACCGCTTCGGCGCCAGTTTTACGACACTGCGCGAAGCGTTGACGGTCCTTGCCTCCGAGGGGCTGGTCGACGCCCAGGAGCAGCGTGGCTTTCGCGTCGCTCCGGTCAGCCGCCGCAATCTGGTCGAGGTGACGGACGCCCGTGTCCTGATCGAGGTTGAACTGCTGCGCCGTTCCATAGGAAAAGGCGGAGATGACTGGGAAATCGCGGTGATGTCCACCCTGCACCGCCTGCGCCGCATCGAGCAGCGCGCGGCTGACAACCCGCTCTCGGATCCGGAATGGAGTGTGGCGCATCGGCAGTTTCACGAGTCCCTGGTGTCGGCCGGCGAATCGGTGACGCTGCTTTCGATCCGTGCCGAGTTGTTTGGCCGCGCCGAGCGTTATCGGCAGCTGTCGGCCGCCTTTCGGCCGCGTCCGCGCGACAAGGCGGGCGAGCATCAGGCCATCATGCAGGCGGCGATCTCACGCAATGCCGATCTCGCCGTCGAGTTGATCGAGCGACACATCCGCTCGACCGCGGACAATGTCATCACCTACGCCAGCCACCTGATCGACGGCGACTGATCGCCCGTTCGGCGCACCGTCTGGCTTGCGCGTTGATTAATTTTCGAAAATAATGCCAAACATCGAAATTGAGTGCACTTAAGGGGCCGAGCATGAAGCTATTGTCGTTTTCAGAGGGACATCGCGAGAGCTGGGGCGCGGTCAGCGGCGATGCTGTCGTCGACCTGGGGCTGGCCCTTCCGCAATACCCGACGCTGGCGGATTTCCTCGGAAGCGCGGATTACGAACGCCGTGACGCCATCGTGGCCGCGCAGACGCCAGGGCCGAAGCTTGCGGATATCAGATTTCTGCCGGTGATCCCGCGGCCGGAGAAGATCGTCTGCGCCGTGCGCAACTACCTCGACCATCACAACGAGGCCGTGGCATTCGGCATGAAGCGCGAGATCACCGAATTCCCTCCGATCTTCCTGCGCGTCTGGCGTTCGCAGGTCGGCCACAATGCTCCGGTGATCCGCCCCAAGGTTTCCGACAATCTCGACTGGGAAGGCGAACTCGCCGTCATCATCGGCAAGGGCGGTCGCCACATCACGCAGGCCGACGCGTGGAACCATGTCGCCGGCTATTCGATCTACAACGATGTCAGCGTCCGCGATTGGCAGCGTCACGCCCAACAGATTGCGTCCGGCAAGAATTTCGTCGGCACCGGTCCGTTCGGCCCATGGCTGGTCACACCGGACGAGATCGGCGATCCAACCAAACTAAAGCTTGAGACACGGGTCAACGGCAACGTGGTGCAATCATCTGATACGTCGATGCTGATCTTCTCGATCCCGCGCCTGATCGAATATTCCTCGACGATCTTCGATCTGATGCCGGGCGATGTCATCGCCACTGGCACCCCCGCCGGTGTCGGTTTCACGCGCAAGCCACCGATCTTCCTCAAGCCTGGCGATGTGGTCGAGGTTGAGATCCAGAACATTGGCGTGCTGCGTAACCCCGTGGTGGATGAATGACACGGCCATCACGCTCCAACGGTACGAACGAACGTGATGTCGCCTCATCCCGGCCTGGTGCCGCCGACCTGAAGTTGCCGAACCTGAAGTTCTTGCGTGACTTGCGACGGATTCGATCAGGATTTCGAATCTAAGGCCGCTCGAGACTCATGGATCTCCGATGCCCGTTGCTTTCCGGAGCTCGTTCATGTGGTCCGGCACCGCATGACGAGCTCCGGAAATCAGGTCCTTAGAACGGATGCACCGAAAGCGTGCCGAATACGATGGCTGCGATCATGGCTAGTGCGCAATAGGCCACGATGAGCTGAACGGGCGTTCCGATCCGAATGCCACCCTGGAACGGCCGTCGGTGTTCCACCGAAAGATTGCGCATGGTCGATCTCCAACATACTGTCGACCCACAACAAATATCACCGCCCTTTGGTTGCAAGACGCCGTGACAAATAACAATGCCAGCCCTTCGGAAAGGTTCCGCAGCAGTCGATTATTCTCCGCCGACGCTATCTGCGAGAAAGCCGTTCGAGCCTTTTTTTGTCCGACGGGAGCCCAGCTTGGTTAATAGACGTCCTGCTGGAACCGGCCCTTTTTCTTGAGATCGGCGACGAAGGCCACGGCCTCGTCGGTTGACCGGGCGCCGAACTGGGCGACGATGTCGACCAGCGCGCGTTCGACGTCCTTGGCCATCCGCTTGGCGTCGCCGCAGATATAGAGATGCGCGCCATCGGCGAGCCAGGTCCACAACTCGCGGCCGAGCTCGCGCATGCGGTCCTGGACATAGAATTTCTTGTCGCCGTCGCGCGACCAGGCCAGCGACAGCCGCGTCAGCAGGCCAGTGGTTTTCATGGCATTCAGCTCGTCAGCATAGAAGAAATCGCAATCGCTGCGCTGATGACCGAAGAACAGCCAGTTCTTGCCGGGAGCGCCGGTCGCCTTGCGGTCGAGCAGGAAGGCGCGGAACGGCGCAATCCCCGTGCCCGGTCCAATCATGACGATCGACGTCTTCGAATCCTGCGGCAGCGCGAAGCCGTGCGCTTTCTGCACATAGACCTTCAACTGGTCGCCGGGATTGATGCGCTCGGCCAGGAAGGTCGAGGCGAGCCCGAGCCGCTTCCGTTTGCCGACGACATAGCGCACGCAATCGACCGTCAGCGACAATCTGCCGGGCGTTGCATTGTGCGACGAGGAGATCGAATAGAGCCGTGGCTGCAATGGCTCCAGCGCTTCCACGAAGGCCTCGGGGTGCGGACGAACGCTGGAGAATTTCTGCAGCGCCGCCATCACGTCGAGCGTCGCGGCATCGCCGTCGGGATCCTCGCCCTGCGCCAGCGCACGTGCCTTCTCGCGCAGCGCGCCGCCGCTGATGAAGGAGATCAGTTCGAACAGCGTGTCCGGCGCCGGCGACAGTGACACATCCTCGGTCAGGCATTCGCGCAAAGTCTTGCCGTTGACCTCCGTGGTGTGCGACGCACCGAGCAGCGCAATGATCTGGTCGACCAGTCCGAGATCATTGCGGGCGAAGATGCCGAAGGAATCGCCCACCACGTAGTCGAGCCCGGCTCCCGCAAGATCGAACTCGATGTGCCAGGTTTCCTTCTCGGAACCACCCTTGTTCAGGAGACGACGCGACAGAAAGGTCGCCGCAACCGGATTGTCACGGGAACGGCCGGCTTCAGCCAGTTCTGCCGGCGCCGATGCGGCAACCGCCGCCGCGGGCCCGGCAGACGGCGGCGCCTTGTCCAATTCCTCGGCCAGCGCCTTCAGCATCCGCGCGGTTTCCTTGCCGCCGGGAACGCAGAGATTGAGCCGCGCTTCGTTCTTGCCGGCAATCGCGTCCGAATAATCGTTGCAATTGTAGCCGCACTGGCCGCAATCCTGCTGCGCCATCGCCGCCATCATCCGGCGCCGCAACGGGCGGCCTTCGGCGAGTTTCATCCGATCCGAGATCGGCATGGTCTGGTCGTGCCAGGGCGCTTCGCCATCGTCGCCATCGCCGGCGGGACCTTGCAGGACGGCGGCGCCCTGCTCTGCGGACAGCGGCGTCGCGGCATCCGCCGACAATAGCCCCGCGAAGAATCCATTGAGCCAGGAGCGCTGCGCGTCCGAAAACGGCGCGCTCGGCGGAATGATCTCGATCTTCGATGGCGGGGTGATCTGGTTCACGAGGAGACCTCCGCATCGGCCAGCTTGCGCAGCGTTTCGCCGCCATGGCGGCGCGCGAAGCTCAAGAACGTTTCATCGGGTGACGAGCGATGGGTGATGTAGGCCTTCAGCAGCCTCTCGACTGTCTGCGGCGCGTCCGTGGCCTGGAGGTCGTGATAGACTTCCTGGCCGACATCGGCGTGCGGGCCAAAACCTCCGCCGGCGAACAGGTGATAACCCTCGACCGTGTCGTCGCCCTCGCCGATCGGCACTTTCGCGGCGATCAGGCCGATATCGCTGATGTAGTGCTGCGCGCAGGAATGATGGCATCCAGTGAGATGGATGTTGAGGGGCGTCTTGATGTCGACCCGGCTCTCGCACCAGTCGCCGATCTCCGCGGCATGACGCTTGGTATCCGAGGCGGCGAATTTGCACCCCTGATTGCCGGTGCAGGCGATAAGGCCGGCGCGGATGTCGGACGCCTTGACCGCGAGCCCCAGCTTTTCGATCGCGGCGGAGACCAGCGCGACGTTGTCGTCGCGCACCCCGGGGATCAGCAGGTTCTGCCAGACCGTCAGCCGCAACTCACCGTCGCCGAGATCGCGGGCGATGCTCGCAAGCCCTCGCATCTGGTCACAAGTCAATTTGCCGAGCGGCAGCGAGACGCCTATCCAGTTCAGCCCGCCCTGCTTCTGCTTGTGCGCGCCGATATGGGCCATGCGATCGAAGGCCGGCCGCGGCGCCAGCGCCTCCGGCGGCACGCGCGTGAACGGTCGGCCCAATCGCTCCTCGACGGTCGTCATGAATTGATCGACGCCCATGCCGTCGAGCACATATTTGAGGCGGGCTTTCAGCCGGTTGGTGCGATCGCCGGTGTCGATGAACACCCGCACGATGGCATCGGCGACTCTTGTCGCGTCCTCCGGACGCACGATGATCCCGGTTTCCTTGGCGAAATCCTTATGCCCGGTGATGCCGCCGACGCCGAGCCGGAACCACACGCCGGGGTCGACCCCAAAACCGTCCTTCACCTCGACCGCAGCAAAGGCGATGTCGTTGGTGTCTTCGAGCACGGCGATCTTGCCCGCGCCGTCATAGGCGACGTTGAATTTGCGCGGCAGACCGGTCAGCGAACGGTCGTTGAGGACGTGATAATGCCACTCCCGCGCGTAAGGCCGGGTGTCGATCAGTTCCTGCGGATCGATAGCGGCGGTCGGGGTTCCCGTGACGTTACGGATGTTGTCGGAACCGGTGCCGCGCGAGCAGAGTCCGAGGTCCTGGATTCCCTCGATCAGCGCCACTGAATGCTTCGGCGGAATTTCGCGAAGCTGCAGATTGGCCCGCGTGGTAATGTGGCAGAAAGGCCCGCACAGCTTCTCGGCGAGATCGGCGAGCCCTGTGAACTGCCAGTGCTTGAGAATGCCGTTGGGGATGCGTAAGCGGCACATGTAGGAATCCTGCGCCGGCGCGACATAGAACAGCCCGTAATAGCGCCAACGAAAATTGTCCGCCACAGACGGCGCCGCATCGGCGAGCGCCTGCTCTTTCAGCCGCGCATAGGCATCGAAAGGATGTTCCTCGCGCTTGAATTTTTCCTGGTCGGCGAGTTTCTTGCCCGCGGCGATGACCCTGTCCTGCGCTATGAGATGCGCGGCCTCAGGTCCTATCGGCTCCGGGCTCGGCTTGGCTGAACCGCCTGCGAGGCCGCGGCCGACCCGGCTGATCTGCAGGCCGGTGGTAAAGCCCTCAAGATAGCGCTTCTGCTCGTCGGTGAAGTCAATGGGGACGGTTTCGATCTTCATAGCGCGCAACCAAGCTCCTCGAGCCACCAGCGTGGCGTTGGGAAAACGACAATGACCGCAGGGAACTCGATTCAGCGGACATAGCCGGCTCGATTTCCAAGGGTCCGGCCAGCTTCATTGCTGCGGATATCCATCAAGGACTTGCGGCCGGCGCGCCATCTGCGGTCGCTGACCGCACTGCACCATACAAGTTGCGTGCCACTCCCTTCCAGATGGAAAGCACATCAGGTTCAATGGTTTGGCGAAATCTCTTGAGCGCGCCGGCAGCTCCCGCGCGAGCTGATTTCGGGCAGTCGCCCAAAATGTGGGCGAACGCCGCAGGTGCCCAAGAGTTGTTCAGGCCTTAGGCTTCCAGCGACCGATCGCGAAAGCCCGCAGGTGCCCTTCGATATCGCCGGCGTCGAAGGCGGGGCCGGCAAAGGCGCCGATCGCCCCGGACAGTTCCGAGGGCTTGTCGTCCTGCCCCAGAGCCGCGCCGTAGAGGTCCGGCCGGAACACGGTCATCGCCGTTTTGAGCGCCTCTGCGCTCAGGGCGGCCTGTCCCCACCGCACCATCTGCGCGTAAAGCCAGGCCGCCTGCGCGGGATCCGGCCGTGTGGCTTCCTCGCGCCCGACCAGGAGATAGCGGCTGCTCTCCCGCATCGTCCCGTCAGGCGAGATTTTCAGCCGACCATCGAGCGTGCGCCTGATGACGTCGGCATCGACTCCAATTCGCTCCGGTTGCGCCAGGATGGACGCGACCTCGGCGCGGTTCTCTGGTTGTTCGATGAACCCGGCGGCGTGACGGTGCGCGCGAACCAGCGCTTTCAGGACATCCGGATTTTTCTCGGACCAGTCTTGTCGTACCGCCAGCACTTTCTCCACCGCGCGCACCAGAATATCGGCAACGAAGTGGAGGATGTGGCCAATCCCACGATCGACCGCGATCGAGTTCCAGGGCGCGCCGACGCAGAACGCGTCGACGTGGCCATTGGCAAGGCTATCGACCATATAGGGCGGCGGCAGCACCACGAGACGGACATCTTCGTCGGGATCGACGCCTGCGGCCGCCATCCAGAAGCGAAGCTGGTAGTTGTGGGTCGAGAACGGAAAGGTCATGCCGAAGGTCAGCGGCTCGACGCCGGCCCTGCGCCGCTTGGCCACGACACGGGCCAAGGCCCGCGCGGTCACCCCGGGATCAAAACGATCGCCGTCGATTTCCAGCATCATGGCCGCATGCAGGCCCGGCGACACCGTGATCGCGTTGCCGTTGAGGCCGAGGTTAAAGGGGGCGACGATCGGCACCTTGACCTGGGCCAGACCGAGGCTCGAGGCGATCGCGACCGGCGCCAGCAAGTGAGCGGCGTCGAACAGACCGATATTCAGCTTGTCGCGGACGTTCGACCAAGAGACTTCGCGCACCAGCGTCACGTCGAGCCCTTCGGCGGCCGCAAATCCCTTGTCGACGGCGACGATCAGCGCCGCGGCATCGACCAGTGGAATGAATCCGATGCAGAGCGGTGTGCTCATTTCAGGATCTCCGAGGCGGTCAGGATCGACTGCGCGATCTCGCCGATCTTCTTTTTCTCGCGCATCGCCGTGGAGCGCATCAGCACATAGGCTTCGTCTTCCGTGAGGCCTTTCAATTTCATCAGGATACCTTTGGCGCGATCGATGACCTTGCGCTCTTCCAGGGCGGATTTGGTGCGCGCCAGTTCGTCCTGCAGCTTGGCAAAGGCGTTGAACCGGGAAATGCAGAGGTCCAGGATCGGCTTGATGCGCTCCTTCTTCAATCCGTCGACGATATAGGCTGATACGCCCGCTTCGACGGAGGCCTGGATCGAGGCTGCGTCGCTCTGGTCGACGAACATCGCGATCGGCCGACGCACCGCGCGGCTGACCTGGAACATCTGTTCCAGCACGTCGCGGCTGGGGTTTTCGAGGTCGATCAGGATGACGTCGGGGTCGAGCGCATAGATTCGCGACAACAGGCTGTGCATTTCGCTGATATGCACGACGCCGGTAAAGCCCGCTTCCCGCAAGCCTTCCTGCAGAATCGCGGCGCGGATCGGACTTTCGTCGACAATGACGATTTTTGGCGACTGCTCAGCGCTCATCGATCACTCGTATTTCGGCTGCCCATCCATAGCACGCCGAAAGCCGGACCAAAGCCTTGTAATTATGGGCAATTGGGACTAGCTCCTGCCGAGTAATCAGGCAAATCCGGGCAAATCCGTATGCAAGAGGCCACAGCGCCTAAGGTCAGCTTTGTGTCCCTTGGATGCCCCAAGGCGCTGGTGGATTCCGAGCGGATCATCACCCGCCTGCGGGCGGAGGGCTATGAGCTCGCGCGCAAGCACGACGGGGCCGACGTCGTCATCGTCAATACCTGCGGCTTCCTCGATAGCGCCAAGAAGGAATCGCTTGCGGCGATCGGCGAAGCGATGGCCGAGAACGGCAAGGTCATCGTGACCGGCTGCATGGGCGCGGAACCCGAGCAGATCGCGTCGGCCTATCCCGGCGTGCTGTCGATCACAGGGCCGCAGCAATACGAGAGCGTGCTGGACGCGGTTCATCGCGCCCTGCCCCCTGTGCATAATCCGCATCTCGATCTGGTGCCGCCGCAGGGTATCAAGCTGACGCCCCGGCACTACGCCTACCTGAAGATCTCCGAGGGCTGCAACAACCGCTGCAGCTTCTGCATCATTCCAAAGCTGCGCGGTGACCTCGTCTCACGTCCGGCGAACGACGTGCTGCGCGAGGCCGAGCGGCTGGTCGCCGCCGGCGTCAGGGAATTGCTGGTCATCTCGCAGGACACGTCGGCCTACGGCGTCGACCTGAAATATGCCGAGAGCCCGTGGAAGGACCGTCAGGTCCGCGCCAAGTTCATCGATCTGGCGCGCGAACTCGGCGAACTCGGGTCCTGGGTGCGGCTGCAATATGTCTACCCCTACCCCCATGTGGACGAGGTCATCGACCTGATGACCGACGGCAAGGTGCTGCCCTACCTCGACATTCCCTTCCAGCACGCGAGCCCCAACGTTCTCAGGGCCATGAAGCGCCCGGCGGCACAGGACAAGACACTCGAGCGCATCAAGCGCTGGCGCGCGCAGTGTCCTGATCTGGCCCTGCGCTCGACCTTCATCGTCGGTTTTCCTGGCGAGACCGACAGCGATTTCGCCTATCTGCTGAACTGGCTGGACGAGGCCGAGATCGACCGGCTCGGCTGCTTCAAATATGAGCCGGTCGCGGGCGCCCCATCGAACGCGTTGCCCAACGCCGTTCCGGACGAGGTGAAGCAGGAGCGCTGGAACGCGCTGATGGCGCGTCAGCAGACCATTTCGGCGCGCCGGCTGAAGCGCAAGGTCGGCACACGGCAGCAGGTGATCATCGACGAGGTCGGCCCAACCGTGGCAAAAGGTCGCTCGAAGGCGGATGCTCCGGAAATCGATGGCGCGGTCTACCTGACCAGCCGCCGCCCGCTGCGGGTCGGCGAAATCGTCACCGCCAGGATCGAGCGCTCGGACCAATACGACCTGCACGGCAGCGTCGCGGGGTTCTGAGAACGACGCGGCGCCCTGGACCCAAAAGGCCCCTGGAGCAAAATATCGAAAACAACCCCATGCAAAGTAGAATGGGCCCCGGCTCGCAACACCAGGGATGCAGCCCGCTGGCGAAGCATCCGTGGCAGGACAAGCGGAGCAATGTCGGATCACCTCAAGGAAATACCGCCGGCCGCCCAGCTGCTTGGCCGGGAGATTGTCTCAGTCGATGCGGCTTCCGGTGAAGTGAAGCTGCGATTTACGGCTCGACAGGAGTTCGCGAATCGCCACGGCACCGTGCAAGGCGGGATGCTGGCAGCCATGCTCGACTCCGCGACGGGCAACGCGGTCATGGTCGGATTGCCGTCGCATCTGACGGCGGTGACGACCCGCCTGGATACCCAATTCCTGAAGCCCGCCGGATTGGGCGAGATTGTCGCGACGGCCCGCGTCGTGCATCGGGACGATCGCTCCGCGGAGGTGATCGCCGAACTCGCCGACAGTGGAGGCCAGATCGTTGCGACCGGGCGAGCCGAACTACGTATTCGAGCGCGCCACAGGTCTTGAATTACGACGCATCCGCCTGGCGCTCCGACGGCCCGCCTCAACCGAACGCCCGTGCGAGCGCGAACGCCGCTCCGGCGGCGAGGCCTCCGACCAGCAAGGTCTGGAACGCCGATTTGAACGTGTTGACCCCGGTGAAATGCCCCTTCACCGCGCCGAAGACAGCGAGCGCAATCCCGGTCACAATGACGGAAATCTGCAAGGCGCCCATCAGGCTCGCCATCAGCATGTAGGGAATGAGCGGGATCAGCCCGCCGACCAGGTAGGACCCGCCGATGGTGAGCGCGCTCACCGGCGCCCTGCGGGGATTCGGACGCTCCAGCCCCAGTTCAAATCGCATCATGAAATCGATCCACCGTTTCCGGTCCGACGTGACGGCATCGACCACGGCCGTGAGGTTCGGACCGGCAAGGCCGTAATCCCTGAAGATGGATTCCACCTCCTCGATTTCCCGAGGACGCAGATGCTCGATCTCGTAGTCTTCGCGGGTTGCTTCAGAATCGTAGTGCTCGATATCGGAACGCGCCGCGAGATATCCGCCGAGCCCCATCGCGATTGCGCCTGCCGCAACCTCGGCAAGGCCGGCCGTGACCACAACGCTCGACGAACTAACCGCCGCGGACAGACCCGCCGCCAGCGCGAACGGAACGGTCAGGCCGTCGGCCATCCCGATGACGACGTCACGAACGCTCTCTGAAGCCGTAAAATGCTTCTCGATATGCGGAACGGCAGGCATGCATGATCCTCGTTGCGACGAGTTGTGGCGTGTCATGGCGCGCCCCAACCGTCATCCTAGTGCGCCGTGCCTGCCTGCATATGACCTGCCTCAAGCGGTCCGTCGTTTCTGGCCGGGAACGAACAGCATGAACATAGCGAGTGGGCGCCTGAACAGGATCATGTAGGACACGTGAACCCCGACGAAGAGGAACATCAGGTTGGCCGAGAATTCGTGGAGGTCCTGGAGCCAGTCTTCCTTCTCGTCATCGTCATCCTTGCCGGCGTTTGGTGTCGTCGTCGTGCCATGGGTCATACTGGCCCCACGAAGGTGAAAATCCACCCGCGGCACCGGAACGGTCCTTGCTTCCGCAACAAGATGGAGTGACGTCCTCTGGTCAAGGGCGATGCCGGTACCTACGACAAGCAGAAGGGACACAACCACGCCTCCCAGCAGCACGCGGGCAATGGCGGGATCGTTGGCAGCGCGGATCCGTAAGAGGCTCGCAAGATCGGGAAGAAACCGTCCTATGCGAAACTGGCTCGGGCCGAACATCCCCCAGGCGAGGCGAAACAGGATAATGCCGACCAGCGCATAACCGATCCACGCATGCACGATGCCGGCCTCGCCGGTTGCATAGGCTGCCAGCGCCGATGATGCCAGCATGGCGTGATACAGGCGCAGTTTCCGATAGACGTTCATCATGACGGCTCCAATCGCGAGAGATTGCCCCGGCGCCGGGCTCAGCGAAGCGGCGTCGGCGGCGCAGGCTTCATGCTTCTCGGGATCGATCCTCGCGTCGGGAGCCAAGCTCCACCAGCATGCCCGTTTTGGCATTGACGCGGAGTTCGATGCGGGCGCCGGCGAAGTCGATGGCCTTGATCTCGTAATGGCCGCCCTCCGACTTGATGTCGCGGACGACGTAACCAAGCTCGGCGATCCTGGCTTTGACCGTATCCAGCCACTTCTCCTTTGCCGCCGTCCAGCAGCGCCCGCGCTCGGAAGCGAAGACAGGAACGGCGGATCCGACGACAACGACAGCGGTCGAGCCACGCATGGCGATTCTCCATATGAAAGCCGGGCGCCATTGCCCGTGCCATGGACAGCTATCCGAATGCGCCTGTCGGTGGCCTTACCGGGCTTGTTATGGTTTCGACAGGTTCCGTCGGCGACGATGGGCTCACAAAGGCCCTTCTCCCCGCCCCTCAGGCAATTGCCATCGATGCGTTGGTATTTGCGGTATGACCGTTCGCCATCTGGGGGGCGGGAGCCGGACGAACGACGGCGTGGTCATGATCTGGCGCGGCAGGGCCAGATGTGACGACGACCGTACCGCTCATGACCCGTCCGACTTCATGGAGCTTCGAGCCACGTCGGCACCCATCGTCCGGGTCGGGGTGCACGAAGCAGGTCGGTTCGGGCTTGCGCGAGGTCCGCGGGCGATTCATCGATCGTTGGACGCGTGTCGTAGTCGAAGCGCGGTAGAATGCAGCCATCCGCAGACAATGCAAACGACATCGAATACCACAGACCGAGCGCGGGTTGGTCTCGCCACAACTCATCGCGCAGATCGCACAGCAAAGGTTCGATCAGCGTTGCTTCCTCGATCGGCTGCCGGCCGCAACGCAAGACCCGCACCTGCAACTGCCAGCCGACGATCGCGACCTCGAAACGCGTCCGGTCCCACGGATTCTTGCCCTTCGGCCGGTGCGCCATCAAGTGGCCGGCAATCTCGACCATCGTCGGATGGGTTGACCAGAAAGCCTCGCGATCCCTGCACCATCGTTCCGCCCAACGACTGAAATCCACCAACCCGGTTGGTGCTTCCGTCAATTTCTCGAGATGCCTGGTGCTGAGGCGCTTGACCAACCAACCCGCAAGCTCGTCGGTCGCATCGTCAAGCGGCGCCAAGTCGCCCTTCTCAAAATGCCGTAGTGCGATCTTGGCGAGCAAGCCCTCGAGCGAGGGGGCGAGGATTTCATTCTGCCCCTCCGAGCCAAGCACCACGACGGGTGCATTGGCCGCGTCGGGACCAGCCCCGTACCAGAAACCGACGACGGACCCCTCGGGCTGCCGCAGGAATAGCGCGAAGTCGTTGCGCAACAGACTGCCATCGAAGATTGGAGCAAAATCGGAGAACTGTCCGACAAGATCGAAGCAGCCGATGCAGCCCCATGGGCGACCGGTGAGCCACGCGGCAAAATCAATCAGCAATGCTGGCGGCTCGGTGCCGGGCGGAAATGCCCTGCGGATGCTATCGAGGTCAATGCGATAGGAATGATTGGACAATGCATCCACCTGCTCGGTCAGTTCGCGGTCTGGACGAGAGGTTGAATTGTCGGCGCGAGGAGCGAATATTGGCTGGCTCATGGTCGAACGGGTCCCCGGCGCAGTTCAAATCAATGAAGATCGCCGCAGCAACGACTGCCTTGATCCCCGGATTGCAATTCCGACCAGTGGCGTGTGGCCAACGCCAGTACAGCCAGGCGGCATCGGCCCGGAGCCTACAGGCCTCTCAGGTTCGTTCCGCTGGCCCTGCGTCGGATGCGACCGGCATCTCCGTTGGGGATTGAAGTAGACGCTCGCCCTTCCCGTCGACGGCCTTAACCTTGTGGCAACCATCATCCGACTTGATGGCCCGGACGTCGAAGCCAAGCTCTGTGAGCCTCGCCTTGACGATCTCCATCGCGATCACCTTCTCCTCGAGGACCATGCTGCAGCGTGTGTGCTCCGAAGCGAAGGCGGGAACGGCAGAGCCGAATGCAACTCCGAGGATCAACACGACGATTGAGCAGCGCATGATAGTGTCTCCGCGTGAAGATGGGCGTGATTGCCCTTTCACACGGATCAGCTCATAACCGATGGTGGCTGTCGGTCGGCTGGCAGGAGTTGTCAGCGTTTTGACAGGCTCGATCCGCGACAAAGCCCTGCCATGCCACTGTTCTTTCCAATACTGACCCGATCGATCCTCATTGTGGCCACGCTTGCGGCAACATCGCCTGCGTCACTCGGAGAGGAAGCTGTCGATCCGCGTCGTGACCACGATCTGGCGCGCCAAGGCCGGATGCAGAAGGCGATTCTCCCGCTCAAAACGGTTCTCGAGGTGGTTCGGCAATCATTTCCCGGGGAAGTTGCCGGTATCGAACTCGAGCACGAATACGGACGCTGGTTGTACGAGATCAAGGTCATTTCTCCGGCCGGCGTCATCAAGGAGGTTCGTGTCGACGCCCGGACTGGGGCCTTCCTGGGAGGGAGCGATGCGGATATTGATGATTGAGGACGACGACCGGATCGCACGGGATGTCAGCACCGCCCTCACCGCTTCGGGCTATGTCGTCGACCGGGCCACCGACGGCGAAGAGGCGTGGTTCAAGGGCGACACCGAGGACTATGCGGCCGTCGTCCTCGATCTCGGTCTGCCCCGTCTCGACGGATTGTCCGTGTTGAAACGTTGGCGTGCCAATGGGCGCGCCATGCCGGTTCTCATCCTGACGGCCCGCGACACCTGGCTCGAGCGTGTCGAGGGAATCGATTCCGGCGCCGACGATTATCTGCCCAAGCCGTTCAAGATGGAGGAATTGCTCGCGCGGCTGCGGTCCATCATCAGGCGTTCCACCGGCAACAGCGCGCCGATCATCGAGGTCGGTCCGCTCACGCTCGACCCGCGCCAGATGCGTATCAGCAACGCTGGCGTTGCACTGAACCTGACGCCGCAGGAATATCGGCTGCTCAGTTATCTGATGTACCACGCCGGACGCGTCGTCACGCATGTCGAGCTGATCGAGCAGCTCTATTCTCACGACAGCGACAAGGAGATCAACGTGGTCGAGGTGCTCGTCGGCCGAGTCCGCAAGAAAATCGGTCTGGACGCGATCGAGACGCGCCGAGGGTTCGGCTACATGCTCATGAAGGACGGTGCATGAGGCTGGGATCGCTGCGCATTCGTCTTGCCATCATTGCGGCGATCTCGATCGTCGTCGTGCTGACGATCTCGGCTTTCGGTCTCTCCATGCTGTTCGAACGTCACGTGCTTCGCCGGATGAATTCCGAGCTCGACACCTATGTGCGCCAGCTCGCCGCCGGCATCCTCCTGACCGAGGGCGGAACGTTGCGGCTGGCCCATCCGCTTGCCGACCCGCGTTTTTCGGAGCCAGATAGCGGACTCTACTGGCAGATTGAAGATGACAATTCCGGCGCGCAGCTCCGTTCCCGCTCACTTTGGGAGAATGTCATCGGGCTCCCGCAGGACAACATCGAACCCGGAGCCGTGCATCGCCACCGGCTTCAGGGGCCGCATGGCTCTACTCTGATAGTCAGCGAGCGGCGTCTCATATATCCGCGTGGCACAGCTGCGCATCAGCTCAGGATCGTGGCCGCCGCGGACGAGAAGGACGTCCGCGCGGCAGTTCGTCAATTCGCATCCGACGTTGCCGCCTCGCTCGCGGTCCTCGCCGGGATATTGATGCTCGTTTCATGGTTGCAGATCAGTGTCGGCCTGCACCCGCTCGCAACTCTGCGCGCGAAGGTGGCGGCGATACGTTCCGGTGAGGAGAAGCGCATCGGCATCGACGGGCCGGCGGAAGTGATGCCGCTGGTTCAGGAAGTCAACTCGCTGCTGGAAGATCGCGAGAACGCCGTCACGGTGGCCAGGGCCCGGGCGGCGGACCTGGCGCACGGGCTGAAGACCTCACTGACGGTCCTGGCTGGCGACGCCGAACGACTGCGGCAGAAGGGCGAGACCGCCATCGCCGACGAGATCGATGAATTGGCAACCGATATGCAGCGGCACGTCCAGCACGAATTGTCGCGCGCCATGATTCAGGCCACCGGTCGCCCAACGACACCGCGTCCGGTCCTGCCCGCGATCGAACGGGTCGTCAGGACGCTGGCCCGGAGCCCGAAGGGAGCGCCACTGTCATGGCGCATCGACGCCGACGAAACGGCCGTCATCCCGGTCCGCGATGACGACTTGTTCGAATTGCTCGGCGCCGTGATCGAGAATGCCATGAAGTGGGCCGCATGCGAGGTCGCGATCTCAGCCGAAGGCAGTCCATTGCTGCGGATCACGGTGGAGGATGACGGTCCAGGCGTTGCAAACGAACATCTGCCTTTGCTCGGACAGCGCGGCATGCGCCTGGATGAAGCCGTCGAAGGGACCGGCCTCGGCCTCTCGCTCGCCGGGGAGATTGCCGGGAAATATGGTGGCCGGCTCATGTTCGAACGCGCCACGCTCGGCGGATTGCGGGTGATTGCCGAACTGCCGGCTACGTGAGGACTGGCATGTTCCCTTGACATCACCTGCCCTTCCGCTGTATGCGCGTTTGCCATGATCCTGAACCGGACCAATCACCGCGCAGCTTTCCGTCGTCGCACCCGCGACGATGACGTGCTGCGCCGAGTCCGACGACCACGCTGACCCCCTAAGCTCAGCAACGTTTTCGAGAAGGCCGCAGCCCCAGGGGTTGCGGCCTTTTTCGTATGTCCGCGCCGTCCCAACCCAAACCGCAGGAGACCGACTATGACCATGGCTATGCATCCCTATAATGCGCTGATGGACATCACCGCGCGCCCGTACGTCGTGTTCGATCGCGGTGAAGGCTCCTGGCTGTGGGACGACACCGGCAAGCGCTATCTCGACTTCATCCAGGGCTGGGCCGTGAATTGCCTCGGCCATGCGCCGGCGGTGATTGCGGACGCGCTGACGGCCCAGGCGAAACGGCTGCTGACGCCGAGCCCGGCCTATTACAACGACACCAGCCTGAAGCTGGCGAAAGCCCTGATCGCACACAGCTGTTTCGACCAGGTGTTCTTCACCAATTCAGGCGCGGAGGCCAACGAAGGCGCGATCAAGCTCGCGCGCAAATACGGCGCGCTACACCGCAACGGCGCCTATGAGATCATCACGTTCGAAGGTGGCTTCCATGGCCGCACCCTCGCGACCATGTCGGCCTCCGGCAAGAAGGCCTTCGAACCGTTGTTCGAGCCGAAGGTGCCTGGATTTCGCAAGGCGCTCTTGAACGATCTGGTCTCGGTCTCGCGGCTGATCTCCGACAAGACCACAGCCGTGATGCTGGAGCCGATCCAGGGCGAAGCCGGCGTCTGGCCCGCGACCGACCAGTTCCTGCAACAGTTGCGCGAACTGACAACGGCGCACGGCCTGCTGTTGATCGTGGACGAGATCCAGACCGGCATGGGACGCACTGGCAAGCTGTTCCACTACGAGCACGCCGGCGTCACGCCTGATATCATGACGCTCGGCAAGGGCATCGGCGGTGGCGTTCCGCTGGCTGCGCTGCTCGCAACCAGCCGGGCCGCATGTTTCGAACATGGCGACCAGGGCGGCACGTTCAACGGCAATCCGCTGATGTGCGCGGCGGGACTTGCCGTGCTCGATCAAGTGGCCAAGCCGGACTTCCTGAAAGCGGCGGCCGAGACCGGCCTGTTCCTGGAAAGCGAATTGCAGCGGCTCTCGGCGCGCCACGGACTTGGCGAAGTGCGCGGCCGGGGCCTTTTGCTCGCGCTCGATCTGAAGCTTCCCGTGGGGCCGGCGATCGTCGCGCAGGCCTTCGAACAGGGGCTGCTGCTGAACTCGCCGCGACCTGACACGCTGCGCTTCATGCCGGCGCTCAACGTCACGCGCGATGAGATCAGCCAGATGATCGAGGCTCTCGATGCGATCCTGATCAAGGCGGGGGCTGCAAGACTGGTGGCGTGACAGCCACCAGACCAGCCTACTATGTCTCTGTCACGTGAGCAGGAGCCAACGTTGCAGCGCCGAAGACGTCGCCGATTGTCTCGCCCCGGTGCGCCGCAATATCCATAATCAACAAGGCCGCGGCGACAAAGGCGATCGTCGCGGCGATCCACCCGACATGCGATCTCTTCCCGTGTTCTGTCATCGCCGGTCTCCTCCGCAGAGACAAGTCCCGACATCCCTCAGCGTTCCCGTATGCCCGCTATTGGTCTTGGCGCCGCCGACTGTCCAGTTCCGACGGCGGCGTCTTGTTCCTTCCACCTCACCCGCCCTTCACAGCCCCGGCGGTGAGCCCGGCCACGATCTGGCGCTGCGCGAACACCGTCAGCAGCAGCACCGGAAATGTGACAATCAGGGCGGCCGCAGCGAGCGGGCCCCAGCTCAGCTGATCGAACGAGATCATGTTGTAGACGGCAACCGGCAAGGTGCGGGTTTCGCGGCCCGCCAACACGATACCGAACACGAAATTATTCCAGGAAAAGATCACGGCCAGAATGAAGGCGACCGCCAGGCCCGGCTTGGCGATCGGCAAGGCCACGTGGCGAAAGACCTGCCAGCGCGTCGCACCATCGATCAGCGCGGCCTCCTCCAGTTCCAGCGGCGTCGTCTCGAAATAGCCGATCATGATCCAGATCACGATGGGTACCGTGACCACGAGGTGGATGATGATCTGCGGCACCAGCGTGCCGAGCAACCCGAGCCACTGGAACAACAGGAACAGTGGAATGAGATAGGACAGGCCCGGCGTGATGCGCGCGATCAGGATCACGATGGCCGACTTCCGCGCCGCCATCCTCGCAATACCGTAGCCCGCGGGCGCGCCCACCAGCATCGCGAGCAGGGTCGCCGTTCCCGTCACCACGAGCGAGTTGACGAAGTAGGTCAGGAAGCGGTTCGACGCGAGCACATCCGTGTAGTTCTTCCAGGCAAAATGCTCCGGAATGAAGACCGGCGGATAGGCCGCGTTGTCGACCTCGAACTTCACCGACAACGACAGCATCCAGAGGAAGAACAGGATCGCGGGCGAGACGATGACGAGCACCGAAAACCACAATCCGATCTTGCCAAACACCTGACGCACGCTCATGCGCCGGCTCCGATCTCTGTCCACGTCGCACGCTGGCGCAGATACAGCAGGAGTGCCGCCAGCGCCACCACCAGCAGGAACAGCATGACGGCAATGGCCGAGCCGTAGCCGAGATCGTAATAGCTGAAGGCGACGCTGTAGAGGTAGAGATTGATGGTCTCGGACGCCGAGCCCGGTCCGCCCTGCGTGATGGCGAAGATGATGTCGAAGCTCTTGACCGCGTCGATCATGCGGATCATCGCGGCGATGAACAGGAACGGCATGACCAGCGGCAAGGTGATGTAGCGGAACATCTGCCAGTGGTTTGCGCCATCGATCTGCGCGCTTTCATAAGGTTCGGTCGGTATCGCCGCGATGCCGCCGAGCACGATCAGCATGACCAGCGGCGTCCATTGCCAGGTCTCCACCAGCACCAGCGACGGGATCACCGTGCCGGGATGGAAAACCCAGAGCTGCGGCGGAATCCCGACCAGCGACAGCAGGTAGTTGAGGACACCGAGTTGCGGATGAAACATCATGGTCCAGACCAGCGCGATCGCGACCGGGGTCGCCATCATCGGCATGATGAAGATGCCGCGTATCAGGCCACGTCCGGCGAAGTTGGCGTTGAAGACCACCGCGGCGAAGGTGCCGAACACGAGCGGCAGCAGCACCGACAAGGCGGTATAGACCAGCGTATGTCCGACCGCTTCGACGAAACGGGGATCCTGAGGCAGCCTCAGGTAGTTGGCGAGGCCGACGAAGGTCGTGGGCGAACCCACCTTCCACTCGTTCAGGCTCATCCAGATCGTGAACACCCACGGAAACACGATCACCGCGAGCACGACGACCAGCGCCGGTATCACGAAGGGCCAATAGGACGGCGGGCGCCATTCCCGGCCCGGCGGAGCATCCGCTCCGACGGGCTCGAGGTGCGTTGACATCGGTGCGTTCACGTCTTCTCACTGCGCTCCAGAATGGGCCGGAACTGCTCGTGAGCCTTCTTCAACTCCGTCGCGGGATCCGCACCGGAGAGCGTGGCCGTAAGCGCTGCGCCGACGAGGTCGCGGAATTCGGCCACCGGGATGATGACAGGAAGACCGAGTTTGCTGATCTTCCCGGAATCGATCACCGATTGCAGCCATTCCTGCGGCATCTTGACGCCACCGCGCGTGGCGGGATCGTTGAGCACGGAGTTGCGGAACGGCACACCACCGCCGGCCTGTAGCAGCCGCCCGGTCTGCGCCTTCGCGACCAGCCACTGGCAAAGCAGATACGCCGCCTCCTTGTTCTTGCCGGCCTGCGGCACACCAAGTCCGTCGCCATAGGTCGCAGAGAATTGGCCTTTGGGACCGGCCGGCACGATGGTGTAGCCGACCTTGCCGACCATGCGCGACGCTGCCGGGTCCTCCAGCGGCGGCGCCCAGCCGACGCCGTCGATCCACATCGCGGCCCGGCCTTGCGTGAAGGCGGCCATCGACTCCATCCAGTTGAAGCCGGCGACGCCGGGCGGTGCGACTTTCGTGAGCAGTCGCTGATAGAGCTTGGTCGCCTCGATGGCCTCCGGCCCGTCGGTCAGGATATTGCCCTTGGCATCGAGGAATTCGCCGCCGTAGTTCAGGAAGAAGTTGGTCCACAGCGTCATGTTGGCGTTGCGCAGCCCGCGTCCGACGAACCCGAAGGTCCCCTCCTTCGGATCGGTGAGTTTCTCGGCGGCCGTCATCATCTCTTCGAGCGTCTTCGGGATTTCGATGCCCTTCTTCTGGAACATCTCCTTGTTGTAGTAGAGGATGAAGTAGTCGACCGACCACGGCAGCGACAGCATCTGCCCCTTGTCGTTCTTCGAATATTGCAGCCCGGCCGCGGAGAAATCGCTTTCGACCAGATCCGGTGCGGTCAGTGCCGGATCCTTCATGAAGGGCGAGAGGTCGGTGAGCCAACCGGCCTTCTCGAACTGGCGCTTCTGCACGTGATAGCTCATATGCACGACATCGAAGCTCGGCTTGCCCGAGGCGAGCTCGATGACGACCTTCTGGCGCTGCTGCTGCTCCGGGACCTGTTCGGCCTCGACCTGGATACCGGTCAGGTCGGTGAACTCCTTGGCGTATTTCTGGAGATTGTCGCCGCGCGGTCCCTTGGCGAGGATGACCTCGAGCTTGGTGCCGGCGAATTTCTTCCAGTCCATGTCGGCGGCCCATGCCGGAAGACCGATCAATCCCATTGCGCCTGCCGCGGCCGAGCCCGCGAGAATGCTCCGGCGCGAAACGAGCTTTTGCTTCATGACTGCTTCTCTCCCAATTGGTGCGTTTTTGCTTGTTCAGACCTGTCCGACCGCACGAGACGTCAGGCCTTGGCCGTGCTGTAGCCGATCATCAACACCTGATCATGGTCTCGTCTACCCTTTTTCGCTGCGACCTCGTTTGGTGGCGCAAGGCGCTCAAGGCTTCAGGATCGATGCACCGGTGGTGGCGCGGCTTTCCAGATCGATATGGGCTTTCGAAGCGTCCTTCAGCGCGTAGGCATGATGAATCGGCACATGCAGCTTGCCACTGATCACCGCTGCGAACAGCGTATCCGCTCCTTCCAGCAACTCGGAGCGCTTGCCGATATAGTCGTTGAGCTTGGGCCGTGTCGCAAACAGCGAGCCGTGATTGTTCAGTTCGGCGATCGCAAACGGCGGCACGGGACCGGAGGCATTGCCGAAGCTGACGAACAGGCCGCGCGGCTTCAGGCACGACAGCGAGCCGGGAAATGTCGTCTTGCCGACGCCGTCATAGACGACGTCGCAGAGTTCGTTGCGGCTGATCTGCTTCACCCGTGCGACGAAATCTTCCTCATTGTAGAGAATGACGTGATCGCAGCCGTTGGCCAGCGCCATCTCGGCCTTGGCCTCCGAGCCGACGGTGCCGATGACGTGGGCGCCGAGCGCCTTCGCCCATTGACAGGCGAGCAGGCCGATGCCGCCAGCCGCGGCATGGATCAGGACGCGATGCCCGTGCTCGACCTTGAAGGTCTTGTGCAGGAGATACCAGACCGTAAGCCCCTTCAGCATCAGCACGGCGCCCTGCTCGTAGGTGATATGATCGGGCAGCTTGACCAGCTTCTCCCAGGTGAGGTTGCGTTCGCTCGCATAGGCGCCGAGGTTGTGATAATAGGCAACGCGGTCGCCGGGATGGAAATTGGTCACGCCCGGACCTACCGCGACCACCTCGCCGGCAGCTTCATTCCCGGCGATGAACGGAAGTCCCGGGGCCTTGTAGAGCCCGGTACGATAGTAGACGTCGATGAAATTCAGGCCGACGGCATGCTGGCGAATGCGAACCTCGCCCGCACCAGGCGCGGGCAGGTCGACCGCCTCGTAGACTAGCGCTTCCGGACCTCCCACCTTGTGCACGCGCACGGCCTTGACCATCGACTCCGCTCCCTCCGTATCCTCTTGGGAGCGAAAGCCATCGGGGCGGCGTTGTCAACTCGGGCCGCCGCCTCGTGCTCCGATTCCGGCATTCGCATCCTAGCGAGGAGCCTTTTTGCGGTTGCGCTTCGCGAGCACGTTGAAGAATTCGACCGCAGCCGAGAAGGCGATGGCAAAGTAGACATAGCCGCGGGGGATATGGAATTTGAAGCCGTCGGCAACCAGCGCCACCCCGATCAGCACCAGGAATGCCAATGCGAGCATTTTCGTGGTCGGGTGGTCGGCCACGAATTTCGCAACCGGACCGGACGACACGTACATGATGAAGCAGGCGATCATGACCGCCGCGACCATGATCTCGAGGTCCTGCGCCATGCCGATCGCGGTGATGATGGAGTCGAGCGAGAACACCACGTCGATGACGATGATCTGCGCGATCACCAGCAGGAACGCGTTTCGGCCGGAGGCGCGATCTTCGTCCTCGCCGGCTTCCACTTCCTGGTGAATCTCGTGGGTCGCCTTGCCGATCAGGAACAGGCCGCCGCCGATCAGGATCAGGTCGCGCCAGGAGAACGGCATCCCCTTCAGGGTGATGACCGCTTCCGTCAGCCCGATCAGCCAGACCAGCAGGCTGAGCAGGACGATACGAAACACCAGGGCAAGCGCCAGCCCGATCTGGCGAGCGCGTCTCGCCTGCGCCTCGGGAATGCGGGACACGATGACCGAGATGAAGATGACGTTGTCGATGCCCAGGACGATTTCCAGCGCGGTCAGCGTCAGCAGGGCCGCCCAGGCTTCCGGGCTGGTCAGGAGCTCGATCATATCTTCAGAGACCTCAGAAGACGGATCGCTCCGTCGCTGGCAACGATATAGGCCGCGATCGCGCAGAGCGCGACCGTGACCGGGGTCTCGACGTCGAAGTCGCGCACCAGGGCATAGATCGCGAGCACGGCCCAAACGCCGACAAGCGTCAAGGTCAGCCATCGCAGCCGCACCACCCGCATGGGGTGAATGACGTGAAACGGAACGAACGTCCCCACGATCAGCAGGGCTAAACCGAGGCTGCCGGTCAACGGGCTCGGTTGAATCAGGAACATATAGAAGGCTGCAACGTTCCACAGCCCGGGAAAGCCGCGAAAGTGATTGTCCTCGCTCTTCATCCGGCGATCGGCGAAATAGAGTGCACCGCTCACGGCAATTGCGAAGCCGAGCAGCGGCGCCATGAGCGGCGGCAACAGGCCACTCGTCATGATCGCGTAGGCCGGCACGAAGACATAGGTCGTGAAGTCGACGACGAGATCCAGCACCTCGCCGGACCAGTCCGGCTGCAAGCGCACGACATCGAGATGCCGCGCCAACGGGCCATCGATGCCGTCGATGACCAGGGCCGCGCCAAGCCACCAGAACATCGCCGCCCAGTGTTCGTGGACCGCCTCCAGCAAGGCAAGCAAGGCCACACCTGCCCCGAGAGCGGTGAGGATATGTACTAAAAACGCCGCACCGCGTTTGGCCGGCGTCGCAAGGGGCAAATCGTCCTGATCTGTTTGGTGCATGGGCCGTCGACTGCTATCAGGAATCGTTCTGATTTGCACACCGAAGCTTGCGGCGATCGGCCGCTGGCTTACCTGGTTGCACCGGCGCGGGCTTGAAATCGCCGCCGGGGAACGTCAAATGTTCCGGCATGAGCGAAAAATCCTCGACCTTCGACGCCGCCGTCATCGGTGGTGGGCCAGCGGGCCTCGCGGCTGCGCTGGCGCTGGCACAGGGCGGCGCGCGCATCGTCCTGGTGGCCCGTCGCGCACCCTATGGCGACAATCGCACCACCGCCCTGTTAGGCGATTCGGTTGATTTTCTCGGGGAACTCGATGTTTGGCGTCGCTGCAAGGACCAGGCTGCTGCGTTGCAGACGATGCGGCTGGTCGATGACACCGGGCGCCTGATCCGCGCGCCGGAGGTTCGGTTTTCATCCGATGAAATCGGCCTCGATGCGTTCGGCTATAATATCGAGAACCGCATCCTCGTCGCCGCGCTGGAAGAGCGCGCCGCGGAACCCGGAGGGATAACCCGGCTTGACGACGAAGCCGAAGCGATCGTCCCGGGCGAGCATGAAGTTGCGATCCGCACGACCGGCGGAGATACAATGACCGCGCGCATTGTGATCGGGGCGGATGGGCGACATTCGCTCTGCCGCGACGCCGCCGGCATCGGCATCCGTCGCCGTGACCTCGATCAGGCCGCATTGACGTTCAACCTGTCGCACAGCCGACCGCACCGGAATGCATCGACCGAGTTTCACACCCCGCACGGTCCGTGCGTGTTCGTCCCCCTGCCCGGTGACCGCAGCAGCGTTGTCTGGGTCGCAAAACCAGGCGAGGCCGCGCGGCTGAAAGCTCTCAGTGACGACGATCTGTCGGCAGCGACCGAAACGCAGTCTCATTCCATTCTGGGGGCCGTGCGCGTCGAACCAGGGCGGCATCTGTTCCCGCTGGCGATCGAAAGGCCCAGGCAATTCGCGAGCAATCGTATCGCGTTGATCGGGGAGGCCGCGCATGTCGTGCCGCCGATCGGCGCGCAGGGCCTCAATCTCGGATTGCGCGATGCCGCCGATATCGCCAGATACGTTGGCGAGGCAATCGCATCCGGCGACGATCCGGGCTCACCCAGCGTGCTGCGTCGCTACGCATCGGCGCGGCGGCCCGATGTCTTGAGCCGCGAGATGGCGATCGATATCGCGAACCGCTCTCTGCTCAGCGACCTCCTGCCGATGCAATCGCTGCGTGCGGCCGGGATGCACCTGATCGGCTCGGTCGGTCCGCTCAGGCGCCTGGCCATGCGCGAGGGGCTTTCGCCGGGCTGGCGTTCGCGGCAGCGCACGGGATCGTCGCTTTAGCGAGACCCCAGCCGGCCGCTTCCGTAGAGGCCGCGTTGCGCCGAAAAAAGGGGCGAGAAGGCCCCCTCCAGAATCAAGCCAATGGTTCATCGGGGATTGGCGGCGCGAGCCCATGGCTCGCTGCGACGAGCTGCGTGCCGTCACGTTGCCGCAGCTGCCAAGCCAGCCCGGTCGTGTGTTCCACGATCGTCGCCGCGAAATACGTGAACAATCGAATGAAGGTTCGCTGTCTCGTTGGTTGTGCACACCAGCCAAGGTGTGAGACGTGTAAAGGTATTGGGTTAGGGACGTGGGATGGCGGGGGGCGCTCATGGGACATGGGTTTGAATCCGACGACGGGATCATCTTGGGTCTCCACGCACGATGGAAACTCCGCAAGGTCGGGACCAAGGGCTTGCGACTGGCAATCCTGGTCGGTGTGGCGGCCGTATTCGTGGCATTCGGCCGGCTATCCGTGCAGGCCCAGTCGTTCGGCTCCACTCCGATTACGATCGGTTCGGTCGCGGGAGAGAATGCCAGGGTTCTGCGCGACGCGTATGGCAGGGAAATCACGCTGCGCGGCTTCAATGTCTCCGGCAGCGCCAAGCTCGCCGAGAGCGGCTTTCTTCCCTTCCGTTCAACCCCCGATGCCACCGTCTCGGCCCAGGCCATGCGCGACCTGACCGGCGCGAACGTCATCCGCTTCCTGATCAATTGGCAAGGCACCCAGCCGTCCGCCGGCCCGGTCGACACCGCCTATCTCGCGCGAGCCGCCGCGCAGATGCAGCAGTTCACCGAGCGCGGGTTCTATGTGCTGATCGACTACCATCAGGACCTTTATTCTCAACACCTGTTCAACACCAACAGTTGGTACACGGGTGACGGCGCGCCCGCATGGGTCATCACGGCAGGCTCATATCCCGCCGAATCCTGCGGCATCTGCCTGCTCTGGGGCCAGAACATGCTGACCAACGCCGCCGTTCGCGACGCGATGCGCGATTTTTGGCGCAACCGCGCGATCGCAACGAGCGCGGGGACGATTGGTGTGCAGGATGCCTACATCTCCCAGGCCGCTCAGGTGATGACCTATCTGCGCCAGACCCTGCCCGCCGCGGCCTTTCAAAACATCATCGGGCTCGATCCCTTCAACGAGCCCTTTGATGGCGGTCTCGACGGCGCATCCGGCACGACATGGGAGCAGACCTATCTGATGCCGTTCTACGTGCGGTTCAGAGCCGCCATGGATATCGCTGGATGGACGGACAAGCTCGCCTTCGTCGAGCCTCTGGTGTTCTGGAACCAATTTGCGAGCGCACAAGGCGGCCTCTCGACCATAGGCTCCCTGGGTCCGAGGTATGTGTTCAACAGCCATTATTACGACGGGGCGAGAATGACCCTCGACCCCTTTGCCGCCGGCGACGGAACCTACTCGGGCGCCATCGATGGAATCCGCGCGCGTGCCACGACACTGGCAACCGCCGCCTTCGTCTCGGAGTTCGGCGCCAGCATGACCGACACGCGCACGCCCTGGATGGTACGATCGATGTACGAAAGCCTCGATCACAGCGGCAACGGATCCGACTGGTGGACCGCTCCGGCCGGACGCGGCCGCGTGCTGTCCTCGACGCAATGGCACTGGGACATCTACAGCGGTCGCCATCATGAACTGACGAACGGCAACCCGTCGAAGCTTCAGACCACAACCGACGCGTTCAATGGCGAGGACTATTCGCTGGTTCAAACGAACGCCAGCGGCAATGTCGTTCTGCGGCTTGATCAGCGCGTTCTCGACCGCATCTATCCGAGCGCGGTGGCCGGTGACACCCTCGCCTTCGCCACCGAGGATCTGGCCAGTTCGGGGTTCGCGGGCGCTGGGACCGGGACAGCGTGGCTCACGGTGCCGTCGTCGCTTTCAAGTATCAAGGCGCTTACCGCCGGGAAGCGCTATGGCGTGCTGGTATGGCGGGCCTCCGCCGCGGCCTGCTCCGTGCCCACCGAGTTACACCTGCCGGCCACCTTCAGCGCCGCGAGCACGATCGTGTTGAGCGATCTCGGTACCGTCCTCGGTGTCCCCGCCTTCGGGCCCATCGCCTTCGCCAACGAGACCGGGTCGACCACGGCGCACCGACTGTTGCTGACCTCGCCCTGTGCGCCCGGCGCCATCCACGTTGCACTGGTGGCGGACGGCGCGGGATTGTCCCAGGCGACGGATCTCACCGCCGCGACGCGGGCGCTGCTGGATTGGCGGCTCAGCAAGTTTCCCTGAAGGAGATCGCATGGTTGCGATCTGCTCTGCCGTCACGGAAACACCAGCCGCCCGCTCTGGATCGCCCACATCACGCTGGTGAGCGTGAGCACCGAAGCAAACGTTCCGATCAGGACGGCAACGGAGGCGGGTTCGATCCAGGTCTCGTTCTGCCGGGCGATCACGAAGACATTCAAGGCCGGCGGCAACGACGCCATCAGCACGGCCGTTGCGGCCCAGGGTTGTGCAAAGGGACCGAACCACAACATCAGGACAAACGCGGCCAATGGATGGACCAGGAGTTTGACCGCGATCACCGAGGGCACCTCCCAGGGGACGCGGTCGAACGGACGTAACGCGACCGTCACGCCGAGCACGAACAGGGCGGTCGGCGCGGCCGCGTTTTGCAGGAACGCCAGCGTTCGGTCGATGGGGACAGGCAATTGCAGATGCAGCGCGGCCGCAAGCGCGCCTGCGGCCGCGGACATGATCAAGGGGTTCAGCACGATTTGTCGCAGCACCACCGCGAAGGCATGCAGGACCGACGGGTGATCGCGGTCGGTCAGTTCGATCAGCAGCGGAACCGCGGTGAACAGGAAGATGCTGTCACAGCAGAAGATCAGCGCGGTCGGCGCGGCGGCTGTCGTCCCGAGCACGGCGAGCGCCAGCCCCGGCCCCATATACCCGATATTGCCATAGCCGCCGCAAAGGCCGGCGACCGTCGCTTCCCGCAGCGACAAACGTCCGACGGATAGCCCGACCAGCAACGCGAGCACGAAGGCGGCAGCCGTCGCCAGCGTGGTCGCGATCAGGAACGGAGGGTTGTTGAGCTCCGCAAAGGGAGTGCGGGACATGATCCCGAACAACAGCGCCGGGAGCGATACGTAGAGCAGGAAGAAGTTCATCCAGGCGAGGCCAGCCTCGGGCAGGCCCTTCGCCTTGCCGCAGGCAAAACCGACGAAAATCACGCCGAAATAGGGCAAGGCCAGGTTGAGTATATCGATCATGGAACCGTGTTTTTCGGCAGCGTTTCGCAGGATTTCCGCGCCCGGCCAGCGCCCGCGGAGGGTTAAATTGGTGCAATGCCCCTAGCATCGGCAGCAATCATGGTCTATTCGACAAGACATGATCAAAGCGCGAACTGCCAAGTTTCAGATCGGTCAGATCGTCCGCCACCGGATCTTCTCGTTCCGGGGGGTTATTTTCGACATTGATCCGGAATTCAACAACACCGAGGAGTGGTGGCTGTCGATTCCCGAGGAGAATCGCCCGAGCAAGGATCAGCCCTTCTACCATCTGCTCGCGGAGAACGCGGAAACCGAGTACGTCGCATACGTCTCCGAACAGAATCTGCTGCCCGACGATTCCGGAGAACCGATCAGGCATTCCCAAGTCGCCGAGATTTTCGTGAAGGACAAGTCGGGCGGCTACCGCCCGCGCAATCCCTCGCTCAACTGATCTTTTTTGAGCCGCGGTTTCCCTGCGACTTGATCATGGCGGGCGTCCTTTCAATCGAGCATCCGCTCGCATGAAAAAGGCGCCTCTTGCGGGCGCCTTTTTCGTTGTTCCTTCGAGCAGCGAAGCTATTTGGCGGGCGCGTTGGCGGGCGTCGCGCCGCCCTGCTGTTCGAGCTTCTTGCGCTGCTCCTCGGCGCGCTTCTGCAACTCTTCCTGCAGCTTCTTCTGGGTTTCCTCGAACTGCTTCGGATCGGTCGGCGGACCATCATAGGCCTTCCCAAAGCTGCCAGTGTTTCCGCCGGTTCCGGTTTCCTGGAGCGGCAAGGGCAGCGTCAGCGGCGCGCCGTTCGAGTTGATGGCCTGCACCACCAAATTCTGGCCCTTCTTCAGGTTGGCCAGCAGTTCCGGCGTCACTTCGTAGTCCGACATGCAACCGTTGGCGAAACAGATCACATAAGGACTCTGCATCGGGGCGTTGCCGTCGACGATCACGCGGGTGCCGTGAACCAGCTGCATTCCGAGCGGCAACGTCACGCGCAGGATCTTTTTCGGTTCGCCTTCGGGCTCGATGATAACGGCCGCGATGACCGGCTGGCCGGACTCGATGCGACCATCCTTGCCGGTGAAGCACACCTGCTTGGCGTTGGCATCCTGCCCCTTCAGGCAGAACTTCGTCCAGGGTGCGTAGATGAGCTGGATCTGCTGCTCCGGAGGCTGGGCCTGGGCTCCGGCGGGGGCCTGCTGGGGAGCCTGGCCGGCGGGAGCCTGGGCGGACGGCGCACCGGGAGCCCTGGGCGCAGCAGGCCTGGGCGCTGCAGCAGGCGGGGCCTTCGGCGCGGCCTTCGGCGCAGCCGCGGGCGCCGGGGTCTGGGCCTGGGCCTCGTGTGCCACGGGAATAGCCAGCGCGGTTGCCGCCAGTAAGGCGAGAAGCCGCCCTCGCGGCCCGACCGACGCGGCCAAGATACGGAAATTCATTGCGGAAAACCCTTTCTGAACGGGAATCGCTCGAAATCGCCGGAGGCGCGACACCTCGCCGTTTCGCGCGGCTGTCTCCTAGTCAATTAAGGCGGATACGTGACAAGGCCCAGTCGCCTTTCGCGATCGACCGCTTTCATACAGTGACGTACGGAAAGATCAATGCCGACAAGCGTCTTTGATACGAGCTTGGATGCTCTCGCGACGCCTATGATAGAAGCTGCAGGTGAACCAATTCGAATCAAATCCGCGCGCAACCGGGTCGATTTTGCGGTCTGCTGCCCGCTGCGTAGCGCTGGCGGTTGCACTGGCGTTGGGGCTCGCGCCGGGGATGGGACCATCACAGCTGGCGGCGGAGGAGAACTACGGTATCGCGATGCATGGAAAGCCTGCGATTGCCACAGGTTTTTCACATATGCCATACGCCAATCCGGAGGCTCCGAAAGGCGGCCGCCTCACCTGGGGAGTGCTGGGAACCTTCGACAGCCTCAACCCCTTGATCGTCAAGGGTCTTGCCGTCCAGCAGGTCAGAAGCTACGTCCTCGAGAGCCTGATGACGCGTGGCAATGACGAGCCTTTCACGCTGTACGGCCTTCTGGCAAGGAGCGTCGAGACCGACGACGCGAGGTCCTACGTCACCTTTCGTCTCGATCCCGGCGCCCGCTTCTCGGACGGAACCCCGGTGCGCGCGGATGACGTGCTGTTCTCCTGGGCCCTGCTGCGCGATCACGGCCGTCCCAACCATCGCCAGTTCTATTCCAGGGTAGCCAGGGCTGAAGCCTTGGATCCGCTGACGATCCGCTTTGATCTCGCTGGTGCGAACGATCGCGAATTGCCGCTCATCCTCGGCCTGATGCCGATCTTGCCACGCCATGGGGTGGATGTCGCCACCTTCGAGGAAACCACGATGACACCTCTGGTTGGTTCCGGACCGTACCGCGTCGGCGCGGTCAAGCCCGGGGCGAGCGTCACCCTCACCCGCAATCCCGACTATTGGGGCCGCGACTTGCCAATCAATCGCGGGCTCTGGAACTTCGATGAGGTCAAGATCGATTTCTATCGCGAATCCAACGGCCAATTCGAAGCCTTTAAACGCGGACTTTATGACTTCAGGGTGGAGACGGAACCGTTGCGCTGGCACGATGGCTATGATTTCCCGGCCGCACGCAATGGCGAGGTGGTCCGGGACTCCATCAAGACCGGAATGCCCTGGCCCTCCGAGTTCCTGGTCTTCAACACCCGCCGTCCGGTGTTCTCCGACATCAGGGTGCGACAAGCCTTGACCCTGCTGTTCGATTTCGAATGGATCAACCGGAATTACTTTTTCGGACTCTATTCGCGGTCGGCCGGCTATTTTGCCGGGTCCGAATTGTCGGCCTACACGCATCCGGCTGACGAGCAGGAGCTCGCTTTCCTCAAACCCTACGCATCAGGCATCCCTCCTGACATTCTCGACGGCAGCTATCGTCTTCCCGTCACCGACGGCTCGGGCCGCGACCGCACCACATTGCGCAGTGCGCTCAAACTGTTCGCCGAGGCTGGATACATCCTCGAGGGCACGGTCCTGCGCCAGCGAACGACCGGCACCGCCCTGTCGTTCGAAATCCTCACCACGACCCGCGACCAGGAGCGCATCGCGCTTGCCTATGCGCAGGACTTGAAGCGCGCGGGCGTTGCGGCATCGGTGCGGGCCGTCGACCCCGTCCAGTTCGACCAGCGCCGGCTCAGCTACGACTTCGACATGATCCAGAACCGCTGGGACCAATCGCTGTCGCCCGGAAACGAACAGTCCTTCTACTTTGGCAGCGAAGCTGCGAAAATTCCGGGGACACGCAACTATATGGGTGCCAGGGATCCCGCCATTGATGCCATGATATCAACCGTGCTCGCGGCCCGCGACCGCCCCGTCTTCGTCTCGGCGGTCCGAGCGCTCGATCGCGTCCTGATGTCGGGCTTTTATTCTATCCCCGTGTTTAGCGCCGGTGAACAATGGATCGCGCGATGGAATCGGATAGAACAACCGTCGACCACGGCCCTGACGGGATACCTCCCGGAGAGTTGGTGGCAGCGACCTGTCCCGCAGGCCAAGTGACCGAGGGACCAAGTGACCGAAGGACCAAGTGACCGAGGGACCAGCCGTCCAAGTCGAGTGAGCCGGCCAATTGAAGCTGCGAAATGGACCGCAAGGAAGTGATCTGACCGCCGTGAACCACGCCGCCAACCCATCGCCGACTTTCGAGACGCTGTTCCAGCGGATCCTGGCACGCAACCCGGATGCGGTGGCCCTGGTCGACCCGTTCAACAAGCCCAAGATCACCGGTCAATCGCCAAAGCGGCTCACCTATGTGCAAGCCGACCAGGCGATATCCGCATTGGCGGCGCATTTCGTCGAGTCCGGCCTGCCGGCGCATTCGGTGATCGCGGTTCAACTGGCGAATACCGTCGAATTCGTGCTCACGATCCTGGCCGCGCATCGCGCCGGGCTCGTCGTCGCGCTCATTCCGCAGTTATGGCGACAGGCCGACCTCGTCTCGGCGCTCAACCGCACCAGCGCGCGCGCCATCGTCACCTGTGACAAGATCGATGGCGTCATTCACGCCGATATCGCCATGAATGCGGCGGCCGAGGTGTTTTCGATCCGCCATGTCTGCGGCTTTGGCTCCGCTCTACCGGAAGGCATGGCCTCTCTCGACGATGCAATCGCGCGTGGAGCCCGGCCGGTGCGCATGGCCATCCAGGACGGACGCAAGGCCGCGGTCATTTCCTTCGACGTCACCAGCGACGGCTTCCGCGCGGTGCCGCGCGCGCATCTCGGGCTGATTGCCGGCGGCCTTGCGATTTCGCTGGAGGCGGATGTGCGGCAGGGCGCCAACCTGATGTCGGCGTTTGCGCCGACATCGTTTGCCGGCCTCGCCTGTTCGCTCGCGGTGTGGCTGCTCACCGGTGGCACGCTGGCGCTGCATCATCCCTTTGACGGCGATGTGCTCCAGCAGCAGATCAGGGACCTCGGCTGCGACACGCTGATTGCGCCGGCACAATTGGCCCAGCGGCTCGACGAACGCGGCCTTTCCGCGCGACTGCCGAGCCTGCGCAATGTGATCGGTCTGTGGCGGGCGCCGGAACAGGTTGCGTCCAGCAAACCCTGGACGGCGCAGACGGCGTCGCTGACCGATGTCTACCTGTTTGGCGAGGCCGGGATGTTCGGCGCGCGCCGGACGGCGGAGGACGGTGCCGCCGCGCCGGTCAAGGCCGGGTCGCATGGCGCGCCGCGCGAGATGTCGGGCGCATCGATCGCGGGCGAGATCCTGCTGACCCCGAGGGGAACGCTTGGACTGCGCGGACCAATGGTTGTCGTCGCGGCCTATGCGCCGCCACCGCCGCCGAGCGACTCCCTGATTGCCCAGCCGCCGCGCGACTACGTCGATACCGAATATACCGCGCGGCTCGACCGCACGACGGGCACGATCTCGATTACCGCGCCGCCTTCGGGGATTACGGCGGTTGGAGGATACCGGTTTCTGGTCAATGACCTGCAGGAATGGTCCAGACGGCTCGGCCAGGGAGCGCTGCTGACGGCCCTGCCCGACCGACTGAGCGGACATCGTCTGGCGGGTCGCGCCCAGGATAATGCCAGGGCCCGTGAGGCCATGACCGAACTCGGGTTGAACCCTTTGATGGCCGAAGCATTTCGGGACCGCATCGGGGTCGATCTGACACCCCTCCAGGGTCCGTTGACGCTGCGTTAAGGCCGGCCGCCTAGGCTCCCGGCCTCACGTCGTTGATCCGAGTATCCCATGTCCCAGCCAGGCCCGATTCTGCTCGTGTCGAACGCCGGGCGACCTGCATTCGCCGACGCACTCGACGCCGCCGGGTTGTTCCCGCTGATCGAGACCGATTGGACCGAGGCGTCGCGCGCGGTGGCAGACGTCCAGCCCGTTGCAGTGCTTGCGGCGATGAGCGGGGCGACGGACGCGGACCTCGCTGCGGTGGCCAAGCGCGTCGCGGCACGAACGCCTTATGTGCCGCTGTTCGCCATCGACCTCAAGGGACGGGTTGTGGCCAATGCAATTCCCTTCATGCAAGGTGACACCAAGCCGGACCGCCTGCTCGCGCGGCTGCGGGCGGCACTGCGGGTGAGAGCGCTGCATGCCACCGTGCTGCGCCGTCTTGATGAAGAGCCTCACGCCAAAACCCGATTGCCTGAGAACGATCCCATCGACGAGGCGACCGTGCTCCTGATGGGACGTGGCGGCTGCTATCCCGCCCTCTCGGTCGCGCTCGGCGAACGAATGAGCGTCGTCGGCGCGTTCAGCATGGAAGCCGCCGGCAAACACCTCAACACCCGCGCCATCGACGGCATCGTGCTGGGCGACGGTTTCACGCCGCGCGTCGCGGATGCCTTCCTCACCGTGCTGTCGGAAGACGCGCGCTTCCGCAACCTGCCCGTGGTGCTGACCTCGAAGGACCTGGCCCCGACCTACGATCTGCCCAACCTGGAAATCATGTCGGGCGAGCCGCGCCGCATTGCGGCGCATGCCATGCCGCTGATCCGCCAGCGCGCCTTCGAGGCCCGCCTGACCAGGACCCTGCGCGCGCTCGATGCGGGCGGCCTGCTCGATCCGCAAACCGGCCTGCTGACGCCTGCGGCCTTCGCCCGCGACTTTGCCACCGCCGTCAAACAGGCGCTGTCGGAAGGTGGCGGATTGTCGGTCGCCCGCTTCGGCTTCGATCCCGCCAACGCGCGCGCGCAGCGCGACGGCGCCCGGATCGTCAGCCACCTGATGCGGAAGATGGATTTCGGCACCCTGCACGCGGACGGCTCGGCGATCGTGGTGTTCACCGACACCGACCTGCGCGAAGCCCACGCGATCGCGCGCCGCCTCGCCAGCGTGATCCGCCAGACGTCGCATGGCAAGAGCAGCGCGCGCAGCGAGCCGGCCGTGAGCGTCGCGGCGCTGATGCCATCGGACACGCCGGGATCGCTGCTCGCCCGGCTGCGCGATGACGGCCAGCGCGCGGCGTCCTGAGACATTGTTCGATCCCTTACATTTCATCCACGTCACGGAACATTGCCTGCACCATCGCATTGGTGGGCATCGATTGTTTTTCGGAGGATGAGATGAAGAAAATTGCATTGCTGGCTGCATCGTTTGCGCTTCTCGCAAGCCCGGTCTTTGCCGAGACCGCGAAGATCACCACCGGGGCCGCGCCAGCCGAGGCCAAGTTCTCGACGGTGTCGACCGATGAGATGTTCTCGTCCAAACTGAAGGGCCTCAACGTCACCAATCAGAAGGACGAAACCGTCGGCGAGATCACCGATCTCGCGATCAAGAATCATCAGGTCGACGCGCTGATCCTGTCGGTCGGCGGCTTGCTCGGCATGGGCGAACATTACGTCGCGGTGTCGCCATCATCGGTCAACGTCCGCTACGACGCCAAGGACAAGAAATGGCTGGCGTCGATGAACACCACCAAGGAGTCGCTGAAGGCGGCGCCCGAGTTCAAATATCCGAAGTAAGCGTTTCTCGATCACGAACGGCCGTCGGCAGCGATGTCGGCGGCCGTTTGCGTTCTTTCGCGACATTGCGATCTGGATGCGGGGCGTTGACGAAGGGCGACCACGAGGGTCGCCCCTACCGGATCGACATTGCGTAGGGGCGACCCTCGTGGTCGCCCTCCTCCGCCTACGCCGCCTTCTTGTTCTCCGCGAGGTTGGCGAGCTGGCGCATGATCTCCGTGGTTCCCATCAAGCGCTCTTCCGGCGTCTTCCAATGCTGCAGGAACACCACCTTCATGTCGGGGCGCACCTTGGCGGCCTGGCCGTGCTGGCGGATGAAGTAGACCAGCCGATCCGGCTGCGCGAACTTGTTGTCGCGGAACGAGATGACCGCGCCCTTCGGGCCGGCATCGACCTTCTCGACATTGGCGCGTCGGCAATAGGCCTTGATCGCCGCGACCTTGAACAGATAGCGCACCTCGTCCGGCAGTTTGCCGAAGCGATCGCGCAGCTCGGCGGCGAAATTCTCGATCTCGTCGTCGGTGTCGAGATCGGCCAGCCGGCGATACAATGACAGCCGCACCGAGAGGTCACCGACATACTCCTCCGGGATGAGCACCGGCATGCCGATCGTGATCTGCGGCGACCAGCGATCCGCGGCGGGCTCGACCACGCCGGCCTTGAGGTTGAGGATCGCCTCTTCCAGCATGGATTGATAGAGCTCGAAACCGACTTCCTTGATGTGGCCCGACTGTTCCTCGCCCAGGAGATTGCCGGAGCCGCGGATATCGAGGTCGTGTGAGGCGAGCTGGAAGCCCGCGCCGAGGTTTTCCAGCGACTGCAGCACCTTGAGCCGGCGCTCGGCCTGGGCTGTGATCTTCTGCTGCGCCGGCAGCGTGAACAGCGCATAGGCGCGCAGCTTGGAGCGCCCGACGCGACCGCGCAGCTGATAGAGCTGGGCCAGGCCGAACATGTCGGCACGGTGAATGATCAGGGTGTTGGCGTTCGGAATATCGAGGCCGGATTCCACGATCGTGGTCGAGAGCAGGACATCGTATTTGCCGTCATAGAACGCCGACATGATGTCCTCGATCACGGTCGGCGGCATCTGGCCGTGGGCGACAGCGACCTTCATCTCCGGCACGTTCTTGTCGAGGAAGTCCTTGACGCCGGCGAGATCCTCGATGCGCGGCACCACATAGAACGCCTGTCCGCCGCGATAGCGTTCGCGCAGCAGCGCTTCGCGGATCATCAACGGATCATGTGGGGCCACGAAGGTGCGCACCGCGAGGCGGTCGACCGGCGCTGAGGCAATGATCGACAACTCGCGCACGCCGGTGAGCGCCAGTTGCAGGGTGCGCGGAATCGGCGTTGCGCTCAACGTAAGCACATGCACTTCGGCGCGGAGCTGCTTGAGCCGTTCCTTGTGGCTGACGCCGAAATGCTGCTCCTCGTCGACGATGAGCAGGCCGAGATCCCGGAACTTGATCGCCTTGCCGAGTAGCGCGTGAGTGCCGACGACGATATCGATCGAGCCGTCGGTCAGACCTTTTTTCACCTGCGCGAGGTCCTTAGTCGAGACCAGGCGCGAGGCCTGCGCCACGTTGACCGGAAAACCCTTGAAACGCTCGGTGAAGGTCTTGGCGTGCTGGCGCGCCAGCAAGGTGGTCGGCACCACCACCGCCACCTGCTTGCCGTCGAGCGCGACCGCGAAGGCCGCGCGTAGCGCCACCTCGGTCTTGCCGAAGCCGACGTCGCCGCAGATCAGGCGGTCCATCGGGCGGCCGCTTTCGAGATCCTTCAAGGTCGCCTGGATCGCGGTGAGCTGGTCCTCGGTCTCGTCATAGGGGAAGCGCGCACAGAACTCGTCATAGATGCCGGCCTGCACCGGCAGCTTCGGCGCCTCGTGCAGCATCCGCTCGGCCGCGATCTTGATCAGTTCGCCGGCCATCTCGCGGATGCGGTTCTTGAGCTTGGCCTTGCGCACCTGCCAGCCGCTGCCGCCAAGCCGGTCCAGTTCCACATTGGCCTGGTCGGAGCCGTAGCGCGACAACAGCTCGATGTTCTCGACCGGCAGGAACAGTTTGGTTTCGGCGGCATAATGCAATTCGAGGCAGTCATGCGGTGCGCCGCCGACTTGCAGCGTCTGCAGCCCGACGAAGCGGCCGATGCCGTGCTCGACATGGACCACGAGATCGCCGGCCGAAAGGCTGGTCACCTCCGAGATGAAATTGTCGAGCTTGCGGGTGGCTTTTCGCGGGCGCACCAGGCGGTCGCCGAGAATGTCCTGCTCGCTGATAACAGCGACGTGGTCGGTCTCGAAGCCCTGCTCCATGCCGACCACCGCCAGCATGGTCTCGTTGCGCGGTGTGGCCTGCACGATGCGCCAGGAGTTGACGCTGGTAACGTTGACGAGCTTGTGGTCGCGCAGCATGCTGCCCATGCGGTCGCGCGAGCCTTCGCTCCACAGCGCGATGACGACCTTCTTGCGCAACGCCAGCAGCGCGTGGACATGGCCCACGACCGCCTCGAACACATTGACCTTGGCGTCATTGCGCTCGGGCGCGAAGTTGCGCCCCGCGCGCGCGCCGGCATCGATGACGTCGGTCGCCTCGGGGACGGCAAACGGCGTCAGCCGTGCCAGGGCCGCATCGGACAGCTGCTGCTTCCATTCTTCCGTGGTCAAATAGAGCCGGTCGGGTGGCAAAGGCTTGTAGATCGGCCCGCCGCCGGGATGTTCCATCGCCTCCCGGCGGGCGTCGTAGTAATCCGCGATCTGCTTCAGGCGCTCGACCGCCGCATCCTCGCCCTGCGACTCCATCACGACAGGCGCATCGCCGAGATAATCGAACAGCGTATCCATCCGCTCCTGGAACAGCGGCAGCCAGTGTTCCATGCCGGGATAGCGGCGGCCTTCGCTGACCGCTTCATAAAGCTGGTCGTCGCGCTGCGGCGCGCCGAACTCCGCGACATAGCCCATCCGGAAGCGCCGGATGGTCTCGGTGACCAGCTGGAATTCCGACACCGGCACCAGATCGAGCGCGCGCATGTCGAGTTCCGTGCGCTGGGTTTCGGCATCGAAGCTGCGGATCGATTCCAGCGCGTCGCCGAAGAAATCGAACCTGACGGGCTGATCGAGCCCGGCCGGAAACAGATCGAGGATGCCGCCGCGCACGGCATATTCGCCGGGCTCGCGCACGGTGGAGGAGCGGTTGTAGCCATTGTGCTCCAGCCAGGCGACGATGGAATCCATCGGCACCACCTGCCCCGGCACCACCGACAGCGCCTGTGCCGCAACCAGTTCGCGTGCCGGCACGCGCTGCACGGCGGCGTTGATGGTGGTCAGTACGATCAGCGGCTTTTCGGAGCCTGCGAGGCGCGACAGCCGCGCCAGCACGGTCAGCCGCTGCGCCAGGATACCGCCATGCGGCGAGACCCGATCATAGGGCTGGCAGTCCCAGGCCGGGAATTCCATCACCGGCAGATCGGGCGCGAAGAACGACAGCGCGCGCGCCAGTTGCTGCATGCGCGGGCCATCGCGGCAGATCACCGCCAGACTGATCGCCGAGGGCTTTGGCCTGGCGGCGACGGCGCGGGCGAGATCGGAGATGACCAGGCCTTCGGCGCCCTCGGCGACATTGGCAAGCGTCAGCGCCCGGCCCCTGGCAAGCCGTTCGGCGGGCGATTTCATCGGTTGCTTCATGCCCGATCGTCCGCGGTGCGAAAGTCGCGGATACGCGCGAACAGCGCGCCGGATGCGTGCGGAACCAGCGGCCGGTTACCGGTCAAGGCGGCGTAAAGATCGGGATCGGGTACCTCGATCAGGCGCTCCAGTTCGTCGAGTTCAGCGTTGGCGAGCGTTGCGATCTCCGCATCGGCGAAGCGGCCGAGGATGAGATCCATCTCCCGCGTGCCGCGGTGCCAGCAGCGAAACAATAGCCGCTTGCGCCTGACATCGAGGCCCTCGCTCGATCGTGTCGTTCCAGTCATTGACCAATCCAATTCAACGCCAAAAGCCCGGACATGCCGGGCGGGGCTGATATAGCCGCAGCGGCCGGGAATGTCAGTAGGGTGTTTTGCTGGGGGACCATGCGCAAAGGCCTGCCGCTCCACAGCTCCACGCGCCCGAGGGTACCCGGAAGAGAGCGCCCCGCCCACCGCCGTCATGCCCGCGAAGGCGGGCATCCAGTACGCAGCGGCCGATCGGCTCCTTCACGGACGTCTCTGGAATACTGGATCGTCCGCTTTCGCGGACGATGACAGTCGAGAGTGTCGCGCCTTTTCCGCGCACTAACAGACAGGGGATTGGGAATGCCGGGGCCGCCCAGTGTACCCACAGCCTCGTTTTCGCTTGGTAATGGTGGTATCACAGCGGAGGCACCGGAAATCCTTCTGCTGCGCGCACATCAGCTCTACGCATCGATGAGCACGCCCGGGTTGAGCATGCCCTGCGGATCGAGTTCTCCCTTTGCCGCCCGAAGCGCTGCCGCGAACAGCGCCGGACGCTGACGATCGTACCAGGGCCTGTGATCGCGGCCGACCGCATGATGATGCGTGATCGTGCCGCCGGCCTCGATCAGCGCATCGCTGGCCGCTGTCTTGATGGCCTGCCACTGCTCCAGCAGCGCACCGTGGCGGCCGAGCGCGTGAAACGAAAAATAGGGCGCGGGCCCGTCGGGATAGACATGGGTGACGCGGCACGTGACCTCGCCGGTCAGGCCGGTCGCATCGAGGATCGCCCGCTCGGTCGCCGCCTTGACGCGGTCGTGCAAGGCTTCGAACCGGTCCCAGGTGATGGCGGTCTCGAAGGTGTCGTTGATGAGACCGGCCGGCGTCAGGAACTCGCGCGCATAGGGCATGCGAATGAATGCGTTGCGCCAGAGTCCGGCGGCGCCTTCGAGATGCGCCTCGCCGGCCTTCGCGGCCTCCGGCGTGCCGCCATGATCACGGCAGCACTCGAGCGCGCGTGCCGTCCGGGCTTCCAGTGAATGGTCACCGGATTCGAAGCCGAGCACCATGATCGCAACGCTGCCGTCGGCGGCGCCGGTGTTGAAGGCCTCCTGCGCGTCGAGGATGCGGCAGTTCGCGGGAAACAGGCCGGCTTGTGCGATGGCGCGCAGCGCGCGCGCCGCGGCAAAGAACGAATGGAAACGCACCGACGCACCGGCGCGGAATTTCGGACGCGGCTGCAGCCGCATCCAGGCGCGCGAGATCACGCCGAGCGTTCCTTCCGAGCCGATGAACAGGCGGTCGGGGCTCGGTCCGGCACCCGATCCCGGCAAGCGGCGCGTTTCCAGGATGCCGCGCGGCGTGACGACGCGCAGGCTTTCGACAAAATCGTCGATATGGGTGTAGAGACTGGCGAAATGACCGCCCGATCGCGTCGCGATCCAGCCGCCAAGGGTCGAATATTCGAAGCTCTGCGGAAAATGCCGCAAGGTGACGCCATGCGGCTTGAGCTGGCTTTCCAGTGCCGGGCCATAGGTTCCACCCTCGATCAGTGCGGCGCGCGAGATCTGGTCCACCTCGAGGACCCTGCCGAGATGGCGCAGGTCGAGCGTGACGGCCGCCTTGTGGCGGATGCCATCGACCCGCGGCTCGACCCCGCCGCAGACGCTGGAGCCGCCCCCGAATGGCGTCAGTGAGGCGCCAGCGCCACCGGCCCAGTCCATGACAGCGGAAATCTCGGCTTCGTCGCGCGGATAGGCGACCACATCGGGCGCACTGTCGTAGTCACCGAGCATGGCGCGCACGTAGTCCGGATAGGATTTTCCGAATGTGTGCGCGGCGCGGTCGTAGCGTTCGCTGCTGCAGACAGCGGCCAGCGAGGCCGGCGGCGTCACGCGCGGCGCGCGCAGTGTGAGGTGATCGAGATCAGGGACGGCGATGGTCTCGAATGCGTCGTGCGCGAATTTCGCGCGGTAACGGCCGAGCACGAAGGCCTGCTCCTCCGCCGTCATGGCTTCATTTTCGCGGCCCCAGCCGTAATGTTTCAGCCTTGCACCGCTCATGGCTTCCTCCGTGTGTTTTCTGATTGTGAATGTCGCCAATGCCGCTGGATCGGTCGCAATCCTCTCCCTGTCTGACGTTCAGGGCAAGTCCGCAAAGCCCGGAGGACGAGGCATTCGCGTGCGCAGTCCGCACGCGCCAAAAACACTTGCCATGACGGCTCGCCTCGCGAAAGATCGTCAATCCATTCAATCCTGACCCTCTCAACGGTTCGCATGACCATTGACACGCTGGCCCGGCAGATCGCCGCAGGGAAACCCGTTCATTCACTGCGGATCAGCGATGATCACTGGCCCGAGCTTGATTGCGAGGGTGCCCGCCTCAATGACTGCGCCTTCGAGCACGTGCAATTCTCGAATGCCAGGTTTGGCGAGGCGCATTTCAGCAACTGCCGATTCATATCCTGTCGCTTCTCCCATGCCGAGTTGTCGAGCGCGCGCTTCGAGGACTGCCGCTTCACCGGCGACGGCGCCAAGGGCTGCAGCTTTGCCTTCAGCAATCTGCAACGGACGCAGTTTTCCGGCTGCGACCTGTCCCAGGCCGTATTCGACCGGACAGACCTGTTCGCAGTCGAGATGCGCGAGTGCAACCTGACCGGAGCCCGGTTCTCCACGGCCGACTTCAGTCGCGCGCTCAGCCGCAAGAAAATCGAAACGCGGGCCCATTTCCACGGCTGCAATCTGGATGTCGCCGACCTCACCGGGGTGAAACTGCCGGGCTGCAGCCTGGCCGCCTGCCGGCTGCGCGAAGCCGACCTGTCGAATGCCGACCTGACCGACGCGGACCTGACCGGCAGCGATCTGTTCCAGGCGATCCTCGATGGCGCCAAACTGACCGGCGCCGATCTCAGAGGCGCCGAGGTGAGCGGCGTAAATCTGACGCGTCTCGCTGATTTCGCCGGCGTGAAGATTACGGACGACCAGATGTTCCGGCTTCTGGAGGCCATGGGAGTCGAGGTCCGCGTGCGGGAGAGATAAGGGCAGTTCGTAGGATGGGCTGAGCCCTTCGCGAAGCCCATCATCTTCGTCGTCGATGGATGATGGGTATCGCTTCGAGGCTGGGCAAGAAAAGTTTTTCCCAGCCTCTTTGCTCCACCCATCGGGCTCCGTCTTCAGTCGTAGGCACACATCAAAACGTGCATGTCCTCATCAACGTGTGCAAGGTCACACTTCATCGCGGGGCTCACCTGATTCCGTTGAACGCCTCTGCGCGAGGCCGTGACTGATACATGGTGTCCAACAGAGGAGCAGCACCATGAAGATCGTCAGCATAAGCATTGTCGCGCTTGTCACCCTTGCGTCATCGGGTGCAGCGTTCGCGGGCAAATCGCCGTTCTGCTACGGCGGCAGTCCGACACCGCAGCACGTCTGCGACATCATCAAGGCCAATCAGAAGCCGCCGCATGTCGTCGCCAATCCACGCTTCACGAGCACGGCAAACCGTGGCGTCGTGCGCCATTGATGGTCCGGGACAGCGCCGGACGGCGCATGAGCGTCAGCGTCATGCGCCGATTTCTGTCGCGAATTGCGTACGTACGGCCGGTCGAGCCGAGACATGCGGCCACACGGACGGCTTCTCGTCGCCCCTCGCCGCGGCGCCACTTGCAGCTTTTGCAATTCGCCGCTATGTGTCCGCCCGATCCATCGCGCGCTGTTCGTGCGATCACCAGGGAGAAGGCTCGATGACGTTGATGTCTCGCCGCCCCGTCGGGGGCATCGCCTAGGGGCGCGTGCGCTAGCCGCGCCGCTTGGGAATTTGCGCGCTTGAGCCAGCGACGGCTGTGCTGTGCGTGCCGACGATTCTCGATCTCCTGAAAGCTTTTTTCACATGGGCACTTCTCCCGAAGTGGACGGCCGCGCGCCGATCCACGTCTTCGCCTCGTCCAAATCCTGGATCGAGGGCAACGCCACGCTGCAACTCGACCATGTCGCGGGACTGGCTGGCGTCCGCGCGGTCGCCGCCATGCCGGATCTGCATCCCGGCAAGTATGGCCCGGTCGGATGCGCCATTCTGGCGGAGCGGATTCATCCGCAGTTGGTCGGGTCCGATATCGGCTGCGGCATGGGGCTGTTCGCGCTCGATATCGCCGCGCGCAAGTTGCGGCTCGACCAACTGGCCGAGCGACTCGGCGCGCTCGATCACCCCTGGGATGGCGACGTCGACAGCGTCCTGGCTGATGCTGGTCTCCACGCCACCGCGTTCGATGCCTCGCTCGGCAGCATCGGCGGCGGCAATCATTTCTGCGAGGTTCAGGTTGTCGAGGACATCCTTGCGCCTGAGGTGGCCGCGCAGGCCGGGCTGGAGCGGGGCCGCGCCTATGTGCTGGTTCATTCGGGATCCCGGGGCCTCGGATTCTCGATCCTGGAGCGGATCCTGCTGGCTGGGCGGGCCGCGCTTGATCCGGCGAGCGATGCAGGGAGAGCCTACATCGACGCGCATGATCACGCCGTGCAATGGGCGAAACTCAACCGTCGCATTATCGCGGCGCGTGCGGCTGCCGCGGCGCGCGCGGAGCTGCGTCCGATCAACGATCTGGCGCACAACATGGTCGAACTGCGGGGCGGCACGGCTGGCGATGCAGCCAGCGCCCCCTTGGCGCTGCATCGCAAAGGCGCGGCGGCCTCCGATCGCGGGCTGGTGCCGGTGCCGGGATCGCGCGGCACGCTGTCGTATCTGGTGGAGCCGCTGGCGGCGCGGCGACCCGAGACGCTGGCGTCGCTCGCGCATGGTGCGGGCCGCAAATACGACCGCGCCTCGATGCACGGCCGGGTACGTGGCAGGAAGTCCGATGTGGCACGGCTGCAACGTAATCCCTATGGCGGCATCGTCGTCTGCGGCGATCGCGACCTGCTCGTGGAAGAGGCGCCGGAAGCCTACAAGAGCATCGATCGCGTCATCGCCGACCTCGTGGAGTTCGGCCTGGCGCGCGTGGTGGCGACATTCCGGCCGCTGCTGACGTTCAAGAAGGCGCAGACTCATGCCGCGGCTGAAGGCGCCAGACGCGCAAAATCCTGGAAGGAGGATCGGCGATGATCCGGCTCCTCATCACCAGCGGACGCGGTCCGGCGGAATGCCGGATCGCGGTGGCAAACGTGATCGCAACGCTCACGGCCGAAGCTGACACGCGCGGTCTCGATGTCGATTGCCTCCAAGCGCCTGATACGGACGGGCATGGTCCGGCGTCGGCGATCGTGGTGATCCACGGCGATGCCGCAGCCGAGTTTGCCCGGCCCTGGATCGGCTCGATCCAATGGGTGGCGCAAAGCCCGCTCCGGCCGCATCACAAGCGGAAGAACTGGTTCATCGCCATTGTCGCGCTTGCGGCCCAGCCCGAGGTCGCGCCAGCGCTCGCCGCCCGGGACGTTCGCTTTGAAGCGTTCCGGGCCGGCGGCCCCGGCGGCCAGCACCAGAACACGACCGCGAGCGCGGTGCGCGCCATCCACGTCCCGAGCGGTCTTGCCGTCGTGGCGCGCGACGAGCGCTCGCAGCATCGCAACAAGGCGCTGGCGTTGCAGCGGCTCGCGGCGCTGATCAGGCTGCGGGGCGAACTCGACGTCATCACCGCCCGGACCGATGTCCGTGCGGCGCATGATCGCATCGAGCGCGGACGTCCGGTGAAGCGATTCAAGGACGCCGGATTTCTGGAGGCGCAGCGTGACCTGCGATGACGCTACGCCCGCATGAGACATCAAGCCGCAGGGCTAAGCCTCGATCAGTCGAGCGAGGCGTCGCGGCCATTCGACCAGGCTCAATCCAGCATCAATGAAATGGCGTAGTCGGCCATATCGCTGCAGATTCTGCCGAAGATCGGGATTGCGACCACGGCGGCTATTGTTTCTGCCCAGGCACCGTACCCCCACATCGTAGCGGCGACGACGAACATCGCCACGACGCCTGCTAGAAACACGATGAATGTGGCATTGAACAGGAAGCGGCCGACGCGATGTTTGGATGGGACTTTCATTGACACCTCCGCCGATCCCCACTGTGCGAGCGATCATGGCAGGCAAATGTCGGACCACGCGAAGAGAGCCTCGCCCGAGCAAGAATCAATCTAAGAAGAATTGCATTACGGGAGTTGCGGGGCGGTGCACTCAAATCGAGAGATTGCGGCCGCCGTGCTGCGTCTCCGCTCAATTGAGTGCAGTGTCACCGTAATTCGCGGCGAGCCGGACCTAGTCAGTCGACGCGGACCGTGGTTCCAACTGCGCCGCGAGGTCCCTGATCTCATCGAATTTCAGGGCCGCTCGTTGGCCTTCGCGGACGATCCTGGCCCGCTTGCGTTCCTTGAGCGGCAGCGTCATCGCGCGCAGTATCGCTGCGTACAGTTTCATATTGCCGTGGCCGGTCAGGGTCACGAGCTCTTCGGGGTCCAACGCCATCGTGGCATGCCTACGATCAGGGCTGGCCTGCGAAGACCAGCACATGCGCCCCAGATGCCCGGGGATTCTGGTAAGCCAACTTGGTTAATGATTGATTGATGCGCGAAGTGGCCACGCGCCAATCGGCCCGGTCCAGTGCCATCGACCGGGAAAAAAGCCGTGGACGCCCGGCCCGAGGTCGGGCATCCCGACCACGAAACGCTTTAGGCTCGCGAGCATGCGCCCCGCCCTCCTCAATCCGCTGTTTGCGCCGGTCACGAGCCTTGCCGGCGTTGGGCCGCGGCAGGACAAGCTGTTCCGCTATCTGCTCGGCCGCGACGACACGCCGCGGCTGGTCGATCTGTTGCTGCACCTGCCCTCGAGCGTGATCGACCGCAGGGCGCGGCCGAAAATCCGTGACGCCGTCCAGGGAACCATGGTGACGCTGGAGGTGACCGTTGGCCGGCACCGGCCGGCGCCACCGCGCAATCCCCGCGCTCCCTATCTGGTCTATGCCAGCGACGACACCGGCGATGTCGTCCTGACCTTTTTCCGGGCCAAGCCCGGCTATGTCGAGAAGCTGCTGCCGGTCGGCGCCAGGCGCTATGTCTCCGGCACCCTGCAGATGTTCGACGGCGTGCCGCAGATCGTTCACCCCGAGCGGGTCGTGGATGAAGCGGCGTTCGCGCAGCTCTCCGGAATCGATCCGGTCTATCCCTTGACCGAGGGACTGGCGCTCGGCTCGCTGAAACGGGCGATGGCGCAGGGCCTGCAGAAGCTGCCGAACTTGCCGGAGTGGATCGCCGCCGACGTGATCAGCCGCTGCCACTTCCCCTCGCTCGGTGAAGCACTGCATCGCATCCATTTCCCGAAGGAAATGACCGACGTTCTCCCCGAGGCTCCGTTCTGGTCGCGGCTCGCCTATGACGAACTGCTCGCCGGGCAATTGGCCTTGGCGCTGGTGCGCGCGCAGCTGCGCCGCCCCGCCGGCCTTCGCAATGCCGGCGACGGTTCCTTGCGCAGGCGGATCATCGACGCCCTGCCTTACGCGCTCACGGCGTCGCAACGGAACGCGGCGGCCGCCATCGCGGAAGATCTGCAGCAGCCGGTGCGGATGCTGCGGCTGCTGCAGGGCGACGTCGGATCGGGTAAGACCGTGGTGGCGCTGCTCGCGGCCGCGGCCGTGGTCGAAGCCGGCAAGCAGGCGGCCCTGATGGCGCCGACCGAGATTCTGGCGCGCCAGCACATCAAGACCGTCGCGCCGTTGGCTGAACGCGCCGGCTTGCGGGTCGCGATCCTGACCGGCCGCGAGAAGGGCAAGGAGCGGCGCGAACTTCTGGCGCGGCTCGCGGCCGGCGACATCGATCTTCTGGTCGGCACCCATGCCTTGATCCAGGACGACGTCGTCTTCAAGGGCCTCGCGCTCGCCATCGTCGACGAACAGCATCGTTTCGGCGTCCGCGAACGGCTGGCGTTGACCTCGAAGGGTGAGGCAGTCGACGTGCTGGTGCTCAGCGCCACGCCGATCCCGCGCACGCTGGTCTTGACCTATTTCGGCGACATGGACGTCTCAGAGCTGCGCGAGAAGCCGGCCGGGCGGCAGCCGATCGACACCCGCACGGTGCCGAACAGCCGCCTCAACGAGGTGATGGACGGGGTCGGGCGCGCGCTTGGCTCGGGCAAGCTGGTCTACTGGATCTGTCCGCTGGTGGAGGAATCGGACGCCGAGGGCACGGAGCACCTCACCAACGCCACCAAGCGCTTCGAAAGTCTGCAAAAACGCTTTGGCGACCGTGTCGGCCTCGTCCACGGCCAGATGAAGGGCACCGAGAAGGATCGCGTGATGGCGGCCTTCGCCGCCCACGAGATCGGCCTGTTGGTGGCAACGACCGTGGTCGAGGTCGGCGTCGACGTGCCGGCCGCGACCATCATGGTGATCGAAAACGCCGAGCGCTTCGGTCTGGCCCAGCTGCACCAGCTGCGCGGCCGCATCGGCCGCGGCTCGGAGGCTTCGACCTGCCTGCTGCTCTACAGCGAACCGCTCGGCGCACTCTCGAAGTCGCGGCTCAACGTCATCCGGGAGACCACCGACGGCTTCAGGATCGCGGAGGAGGATTTGCGTCTGCGCGGCGAAGGCGACGTGCTCGGGATCAGGCAGAGCGGTCTGCCCGGCTACCGCATCGCGCGCAGCGAGGTGCATGCACAGCTGATCACGCAGGCGCGCGACGAGGCACTGCGCATCATGAAGGACAATCCGAAGCTCGATGGCCCGCGCGGCGGGGCGCTGCGCTGCCTGCTCTATCTGTTCGAGCGCGACGAGGCGATCCCGCTGATCGGCGCGGGGTAAGGTTGGCCGACGCTCCCTCCACGTCATTGCGAGCGGAGCGAAGCAATCCATGTCACCGCACAAGGAAAGAAAGAATGGATTGCTTCGTCGCTGCGCTCCTCGCAATGACGGCGTAAATTGAAAGCGCCCGGAGAAAAGCGATGAAACAGCCGTGCGTATACATCGTCGCAAGCAAACGTCACGGGACGCTCTATACCGGCGTCACGTCCAATTTGCCACGCCGCGCCTTCGAGCATCGCGAGGGCCTGGTGAAAGGCTTCTCGGCCAAATATGGTTGCAAACTCCTGGTCTGGTACGAGTTGCACGAGACCATGATCGACGCGATCACGCGGGAAAAACAGATCAAGGCCGGCAGTCGCGCAAAGAAACTGGCGCTGATCGAGGCACTCAATCCGGCCTGGAACGACCTCTACGAATCGCTGGCGTGAGATTGGCCAACGCTCCCTCCCCGTCATTGCGAGCGCAGCGAAGCAATCCATACTTTGTTCCGTGGAAAGAATGGATTGCTTCGTCGCTTTCGCTCCTCGCAATGACGAGGAGACCGATTCCATGGCTTCGTCGCGGCGGTAGAGCGCACTCGATCGCCGCGGCAACCAAACAGGAAACTCAGAACGACACCTTGAGCCCTCCGGTGCCGTAGAAGTCATCGCCGCCCTGGCGGCCGAGCGTGCGCGAGACGTTGGCCGTGAGCGACACAGTGTTCGACACCAGAGCCACGACGCCGCTGGCCACGCGCCCGTACACGTGCTTGGAGGAGCCGTTCGGCACCGTCCAGGCGTTGACGATCAGCGGCGCCGACGTCGCGCTGAACTGCAGCACGCGGCCGTTGCCGATGAAATCCTCTTCCGCGGTCAGGTTCAGATAGGGGCTGATCATGCGCCCGTTGACCTCGAAAGGCGCGCGGAACTGCAGGCCGGCGCTGCCGACCAGCGCTTCGGCCGTCTGCGAGCCGGCAGCCAGGGTCAACACGGGATCGCCCGATTCGGTGAAGCCGTTCACCCTGGCGCGGGCGTAAGTCAGGCCGCCGATCGGGCCGATCTGGGTCCTGCCGGCATCGAACAGGTAGCCGGTCTTGCCGGCGATCACGAACGTCATGCCGTCCGGATTGGATGTGATGGTGTCGACGACACCCGGACGGGAGTTGCGGTAATCCTGACGGCCGATGGTCGCGAGCCCCTGCGCGAAGAAATGCGCGTCGGCCCAGCCGCCATAGACGCCCCATTGGTAGGAGTTGGCGTCTGTCGTTCCGGCATTGTTGAACAGCCGCGCCTTCGGATTGGAGTAGTCGAACGCAGTGCCGACGAAGGCGTTCGCACTGACGCGGTACTCGACCCCGATGGTTCCGCCGACGCTGTCGAGATTGTAGCCGTTGGCGGCAACCGTCGCCTGGCGGTCGCTGACGCCGCCATTGCCTTGCATGTAGAACGACCACGCGCTCGCGGCCGGCAACGGCGGAGCTTTTGCGTAGGGAGCCTTGGTCACGGCGGCGTAGGAGTTCATCGTTGACGGGCCGAGCCCGGTGGTCTCGCGGAACATGTCGAGCTTGCCGAACAGGGTGGAGGCGAAGCCCATCGCCGATGTGGTGGCGAGATCGCCCTGCGGCGCCAGGGTCAGCGGCGCGTTGAGGCGATTGACGATGTATTGCCCGAGCACCTCGAAGCCGTGCGAGGTCAGGTGGATCCCGTCGATATAGAAGAGATTCTGACTCTGCGCCGCAGCGCTGAGGCAGTTGCTGGTGCACGCCCCGGTGTTGGTGAAGCCGTAGCGACCGGGATTGGCCAGGATCAGATTTCCGAGCAGTTTGACGTCGATGTATTCCACCCGAACGCCCCTGCTTGCAATGCCGGCCAGCGCGCTTTGCATCAGGTTGTTGTAGGTCTGGCTGTAGGCTGAGCCCACGGCCGCGTTGGCCTTACCGGCCGCTTCGGGCAAGGTGCTGACGTCGCCCACCGTGAAGACGATGCTCCTGGCACCGAGGCCGACCAGCGTGTTGATGCCGGTGATCGCGTTGGCGGCGCTGGTCGCGGCAGCCGTTGGCACGCCGGCGAGCGTGCCGCCCGTTTGATAGTATTGGCGAGCGTCGTTGCCGCCGATGCTGATCTCGACCAGATCCGTCGGCGCTATTTTGATCGGCCCAAGCAGGCCCCCAACTTCCTGGAGAAAGCCGCCGGTCGCGCCGAGATTCGTGTTCCCGCTGGTCTTGGCGGCGCCGATCGCGAAATTCTGCTGTGGAATTCCGAGCAGCGCCGCGGTCGTATCAACGAAATTGGTGCCGCCGCTGAACCGCCCGGTCGGATAACTTGCCGGCGGATTGATTCCAATCAGCTTCCATAGATTGCCGCTATCGGCGTAGCTGTCGCCAAAGGCCTGGACCCCGGTGAAAGCCGTCTGCGCTTTCGCGTTATCAACCAGAGATAGAGTACTCGCCCCTGCCAGCATCAACGATACGCACAACAATCCCGCCCTGCGAACAGGTTTCATCCCGACGTCCCCCAACACTTCGTTTTCGTTGAGGTGACGCTTCCATATTTCAATACCGGCCGACAAGCCGAGTTGGCGGGTTGCTGTCGTAGATTTGGGCAGTGTGCCCTTTATGTGTCGGTTTTAGGGTACCATCGGTCGATGTCGATATTTATACACGCCAAGATAGCGACATCCTAATCTACCTTCACCGGCGCCGGCTGCAGCGGAGCCCCATTGGCGATCCGCGCCGCATTCGCCATGCCGGCGAGTGTGGCGGCCTTCTTCTGCGCATCCGCCCCCGGCTGCACCACGCCGGCGGACATGATCAATGTCGCGGCATCTTCCGCGCTCATCTCGACTTCGATGATCTTGCTCTTTGGAACGTAGAAGAAGAAGCCGGTGGTCGGGTTCGGCGCGCAGGGCAGGAACACCGAGATATGCTCCTCCTGCCCGGGTAGACGGCGCGCAATCTCCGGGCTTGGCGACTGCGAGATCAGCACGATCGACCACATGCCGGGCGATGGAAACTCGACGAGACCGACGCGGCGGAAGCTCGATCCGCCCGAAAACAGCGTTTCGAACACCTGCTTCAGGCCGCGATAGATTGCCCGCACCGCCGGGATTCGCCCAAGCAGTCGCTCGCCGAGGTCGACAAGTGTGCGCCCGATCAGGTTGGCGGTGAGAAAGCCGAGCAAGGTCAGCGCGATCACCCCCACGATCAGCCCTGAGCCCGGGAGGCCGAACGGCAGGTAGGTTTCCGCCCGGTAGGCGACCGGAACAAACGGGCGCACCAGACCGTCGACCCAGGTCACGAACCACCAGGTCAGATAAAACGTGATCGAGATCGGGCCGGCGACGACGAGGCCGGTGAGAAAATAATTCCGGAAGCGAGCCATAACGCCGCTATGGACCACCTCCGGCGGTGTTTCGGCCGGAGGGATGCTCGGCGGGGGCGGGTTGTCGCGGATGCTCATGCGGATTCCAGGTCGGGTTCAAAAATACCAGCTAGTATGTTCTAGCAGATTTTTGAAGACCGGATCGAGATTGCCGCGGTTTGATACAGGAACTTCCGACCGGGCGGCACGCTCCACCTATTCGACAGTGACCGATTTGGCCAGATTGCGCGGCTGATCGACGTCCGTGCCCATGATCACGGCGGTATGGTAGGCCAGGAGCTGCACCGGAATGGCATAGACCATCGGCGTGAATGTCGAGGCCATGTCGGGCATGACGATGGTCACGAGCGAGTTCACGGTGGCTTCAGCCGCGCCCTTGGCGTCCGTCATCAGGATGATATTGCCGCCACGCGCAGCGACTTCCTGCATGTTCGAGACGGTCTTTTCAAAAACCCGGTCGTAGGGCGCGATCACCACGACCGGCATGGTCTCATCGATCAGCGCGATCGGTCCGTGCTTGAGTTCGCCGGCGGCGTAGCCTTCGGCGTGGATGTAGGAAATCTCCTTCAGCTTCAACGCGCCCTCGAGCGCCAACGGAAAGCTGGTGCCGCGGCCGAGATAGAGCACGTCCTTGGACTTGGCGATGTCGCGCGCCAGTTTCTCGATTTGCGGCTCGGTCGCGAGTGCTGCGGCCATCAGCCGCGGAATCTCGACCAGCCCGTGCACGAGCTTGGTTTCATCCTGGTCGGACAGTTCGCCGCGAGCCTTGCCGGCCGCGACCGCCAGCGCCGCCAGCACCATCAGCTGACAGGTGAACGCCTTGGTCGACGCCACGCCGATCTCCGGTCCCGCCAGGGTCTGCAGCACGGTCTCGCTTTCGCGGGCGATCGTCGAGGTCGGCACGTTGACGACGGACAGCGTGTGGACGCCTTGCGATTTGGCGTAGCGCAGCGCGGCCAGCGTGTCGGCGGTCTCGCCGGATTGCGAGATGAAGATCGCGAGGTCGCCCCTGCGTAAGGGCGCCTCGCGGTAACGGAACTCCGAAGCCACGTCGAGTTCGACCGGCAAACGCGCCAACCGCTCGATCCAGTATTTGGCGACGTAGCCCGCATAGCTGGCGGTTCCGCAGGCCGTGATCGATATCCGCTGGATCTCGCGGAAATCGAAAGGCAGCGCGACCGGCAGGTTGACGCGCTCGGCTGCCATGTCGACGTAGCGCGCGAGCGTATGGCCGACGACCTCCGGCTGCTCGTGGATTTCCTTGGCCATGAAATGGCGATAGTTCGCCTTGTCGACCAGCGATGTCGCCATGGTGTGCTTGATCGCGTCGCGCTGGACGACCGCATTGTCCTTGTCGAAAATGGTGGCGCTGCAGCGGGTCAGCACCACCCAGTCGCCATCCTCGAGATAGCTGATGGTGTCGGTGAACGGACCGAGCGCGATCGCATCGGAGCCGAGATACATCTCGCCGTCGCCGTAGCCGATCGCGAGCGGCGGCCCATTGCGCGCGCCGATCATCAGGTCGTCTTCGCCGGCGAAGATGAAACCGAGCGCGAAGGCGCCGCGCAGCCGCGACAGCGCGGTCTTGACGGCCTCGACCGGCTTGATGCCGCGCTTGAGCTGATCGTCGACCAGATGCAGCACGATCTCGGTATCGGTTTCGGTCTTGAAGATCGCGCCATTTTCCTCGAGCATGTCGCGCAACTCGCGAAAATTCTCGATGATGCCGTTATGCACGACGGCGACGCGCTCGGTCGCGTGCGGATGTGCATTGTTCTCGGTGGGCTTGCCGTGGGTCGCCCAACGCGTGTGACCGATGCCGATGTGGCCGGACAGCGGATTTGATTGCAGCCGCGTCTCGAGATTCTTCAGCTTGCCCTCGGCGCGCCGCCGCGCCAGATGGTCGCCTTCGAGCGTCGCGACGCCGGCTGAATCATAACCGCGATATTCGAGCCGCTTGAGCGAATCGACCAGTTGCTCCGCGACCGGACCGCGCCCGAGAATGCCGACAATACCGCACATGCGGATCAATATCCCCAAATGGACGAAACATCTTCAAACCTGGCGAATGTCAAACCGACTCCGCTGGGACTCTCTTAACGAAGATCGCGCCTGCTCAGGACTCAATAATTATTGCCGACTGTGATGTAGTTAACCTGCTTAGGCTTGTCAGTTTTCCACAATTTTAGCAGATAGCCGATTGATTTACTTACATTTTCAGGCCTTTGGATGATCGTCCGCATGGCATGCTGCGCCCCAATTGGACGCCTAGGCGCTACTGTCAAGACTGATCGCTTGGAGCGGATCGAGAAAGCAATCGCCGATGCGCAACGCGCGGGGCAGCGCAGCCTCGACTTTGTCGATAGCTTGACTGACGCCAAACTGATCGCTGACGCCGAAGAACTCGAATGGGTATCCCGCGCCACGGGCGGCGAAGGCTTGCGGGTTGAGCACGATCCTGTGGCCGATGGCCTCGGGACGGACCTTTAAGGGTTAGGGTTCGTGGAGGGCTCGCGTGCGCGGAATGCGGGCTCCCTTCCCCGCATATGCGCCCTCACCCCCGCCAGGGTATCTCGGACCTTGGCGAACAAACCAATGAGTGCGCTGAAAAGTATGTTCGAGGACGATCAGTTTAGCGCCCTACGGTCAAACGTTGCTATTCCCCTCGTTTAAACAGGGCAAGTAACGAAAAGTACTGTCACAGTCTTGACATTTATTTACCAAAACAACTTGACTAGACAGAGTCCTCGCCTAAATCCGACTGCAGTGTTTTGTTCCCGCCATTTTGCGGATTTCATAGAACCCAAGCAGTACTTTTCCCCTTGGAGGACACATGAAGGACTTTGATTTTGCTGCAGCGCAGCAGAAAATCGCCGAAATCAACAAGATTATTGAAGGATGCCCAGATGTGGTCAAACCAAAGGCATTCGAACTTCTCTTTGTTCAGATTTTTGGCGCTGCACATCCGACAGCAGCGTCAGCCAAGGGAAACATCGAGCAAGCAGCCGCTGCGCAGACTGCTGCGCCTGAGCCCATCACCCCTGAAACCCTGAAGTTGCCGGGAAACGTGCAAGCTTTCCTCCGCCGCAACAACATGCCGAAGAGCGTGCTAGATAAGCTGTTCATGCTCGATCAAGACCCTATGCTCCCTATTTACACTATTCCGACCGGGGTGATTGCGCAGGCCCAATTGCAAAAAGTCTTAATGGTAATGCTGGAGAACGCGCTTTTGAACAACCAGTTCAAAGCGCCCTACGCAGAGGTACGAGATACTTGCAAAGAAGACGGCCTCTTTGATGGCAACTTTAACAAGGTCCTGAAAAAAAACAGCAACCTGTTTAAGGGCGCGATCACACCCGACAAAATCAACGAGGACGAGCAAATCGAGCTGACTGGTGAAGGTCAAATCCGGCTGGCTGAAGTCATTAAAAAGCTCGCGGGCGAATGAAGACGCAGCTTGTGGCGGCCCTTAAGGGCCAGGCTCGTGATCTCGCGGCGTTAGGCCGCGCGGTCGCGGCCGTGAAGACGCGTCAAGTCGAGAAGACAGAGGTGAAGGCAGCAGCACACTCCATCGCGCGCAAATGGTTTGATGAAATAAATCCCTTGCTCAAGGCCGCGCAAGCATCACCGGAAACGTTGTCAGAATTTTCGGGCCTATTCGAGGAACTGATGAAGACGTCGCGGATTCGTGCAACGAAGAGCACCTACGCTGGGCTAATCTCACAGCTCATGCCGAAATATCAAAAAGACCTAATACACGCCGCGGAGATAGGCGTGTTTAGTGCGGGGACATCTCTGAGTATCGCGCCTTACGTGGAAGGCCTGCCGGCCAACGAAGGTAGTTATCTCGATGAAGCGCAGCGCTGTTTAAGCGTGAAGGCCTTGAAAGGGTGCATAGTTCTTGGATGGTGCGCGACAATCGCTCGCATACACAGCAAAGTTGCCGACATCGGGTACACAAAATTTAGCGCAGCTACCGACGAAATGGCGGGCAAGAACTACGGTCGGTTCAAGCCTTTCAATAAGAGGCATAAGGTCGACAGCCTCTCTGAATTGCAGCGCATCTTCGATACCGACATACTTTGGGTTCTTGAGTACTTAGAGCTGATTGATGGTAACCAACATCAGCGCTTGCGGTTCTGTTTCGAACTGCGGAACAATAGCGCGCACCCGGGGCAAGCCCCTATAGAGCCTGAGAACGTCTATTCGTTCTATTCTGACATTACAAAAATCGTGCTGAAAAATCCGAAGTTTGCGATTGGCGAGGCCCCGTGATGGAAACGTTGACCTCTTTTTTCCGACCGCGGATGACCTGCTAGCGATGTCGCCCGAAGATCTGGCGCCAATTCTGCTAAAGCTTGCGCGCCAGCGTTGGCAGTCGGGCGGCATGTTTTGGCCGGACAGCGTTGTCGAGGTCAAGCTGGGCATTGGCACGGTAACCACCATTGAATTGTCCTACCCATATACCGGGGCGGACAAGTCGGCGAGTGTCCGCCTCTTAAAAAAACCGACAGCCCGCAGTCCTCTTCCTAAGGGCGTGGCGGGCATCATCGGTTCGCGAGGCAGTGTCCGCGCAATCGATGGCAGACCCGTCGTCGTCACCTTCCGGGCGACGACAACAACACAACAACACAACAAGCTCGCGAACGATCCACCTAATTGATGAGCTGCTCTTGCAACACACCCGCGGTACGGTTGACAACTAACCTATAGAACCGCGGGCGAGCGCCTGTCGCGATCATCGCCGCCATATCTTCTGCCATAACGGTCTCGTCGTACTTATAACCAAAATGAACGCTGCTGATCATATCTGGTGCGATGTTCCAAAGATGGATTTGAGGCGTTACGGAGAGTACCGCCTCATCGCTATCTTTGAACTTTTTGAACATCCGCCATTCTTTCTCGTAAGCCCAGCCGGGGGATTTAATCAAAAACAGATAGTAGGGGTTTCTCCAGAAGTTCTGTGTGTGCTCGTTTGTATAAATTACTTTCTTAAGTAGCTTTCGTTCGACGGGTCCGTCACGGTGGATAAAAAAAGAATGTTGTGCGTTGAATCCAACGACGAATCCCTTGCCTTGATCAGCATAGTGGGCCCACATTTGTTCATTCAGAGCATCCTCCGTAACGCAGAAGACTCCCATTGGTGAGATGGCGTCGTTCACCACCGTGTCAAAGTTCGCCTCAAACTGGGTAAAAATAGCGTCCACCACGGGCAACAATGCCTGCTGTGCAATGACGAGCTGATTTTGTATGAAGAGCCGCCCTTGTTCGCTTACGAGGATGACCTCGACCTGTTGCTTTTGCTCCGGCGTCAACACCTGACCGTTTTCTAGCAGATTTTCAGCGAGCATCGAAACCAAAAGGTCCTTGTTAGCGAACGCGGCAGGCAATGAGACACTCAGTTTGTCATTAATAAAAGCCCGGATACCATGAGCACTGATCTCCCGCCAACGGCGACTCATCTCAAATTCGTCATTCAGGGCCTCGCGCGGGCTAAAGCGAATCTGTGGCTTTGCGAAAAAGGACCGGCGCAAGGATGGGAAATATTTATATACCGTCGATCCGTTGTAGATCGTGTTCTCGATCGCCTCGACATTGGGTTCGAGCAATTTTGTGACGTCAAAGGTTTCCGGCAGTGCTTCGAAGAACTTATCCAGCGCGCCCATTTCGTGCTTCTCTCCTTGCCGCTGACCGCGACAACCCTCGGCGATCAAGCAGCCACTTTCGAGGGCCCGCCATATACACGTCATAGAGAAATGCTGGATACTATTTTATAGTTTTAAAACAATAGGTTACAGCAAATAACCTTATTGCCGATTGCGACAGGGTTAAGCCCAAGGCTTAATCCTCGTCATCAATCGTGCTTCGGCTTCTTGCCCCGCGTCTTGATTTCGCGGATGCGCAAGGCACCGCCTTCGCGAATGGTCTGCTGACCTCGCTCGACGGCAAGCGCATCGGCGGGTACGTCTTTCGTGATCACCGACCCCGACCCGATATAGGCGCCATCCCCGATGTTCACCGGTGCGACCAGGGAGGTATGGGTGCCGATGAAGGCGCCCTTGCCGATCGTGGTCTTGTGTTTGGCAAAGCCGTCGTAATTGCAGGTGATGGTGCCGGCGCCGACGTTGGTGAGGGTACCGATATGGGCATCGCCGATATAGGAGAGGTGATTGACCTTGACGCCGGCCTCCAGCGTCGCGGCCTTGGCCTCGACGAAATTGCCGATCTTCGCCCCCTCCCCGAGCGACGTTCCCGGCCGGAGCCGCGCATAGGGACCCACCAGCGCGTTCTTGCCGATCGAGGAGTGCACGATATGGGTGAAGGAATGGATCACCGCGCCGTCCGATATCGACACCCCGGGACCGATCACGACGAAGGGCTCGATCGTGACATCCTTTCCGAAGCTGGTGTCGGCGGACAAATAGACCGTCTCCGGCGCGATCAGCGTGACGCCGGCATCGAGCGCGGCGCGGCGCAGTCGCGCCTGCATGACGCCTTCCGCTTCCGCGAGCTGGGCCTTGTTGTTGATGCCGCGAACTTCGTCCTCGCCGGTTTCGATCACGACCGCGTCCCATCCGAGCTTGCGGACGATGCTGACGGCATCGACCAGATAATATTCGCCCTTGCTGTTGGCATTGCCGATCCTGTCGAGGATGTCGAGCGCCTTGTGCCCGTCGAACGCCATCACGCCGGCGTTGCAGAGCGTGATCCCGCGTTCCGCCGGCGTCGCATCGGCGTGTTCACGGATCGCGACCAGGCGCTCGCCCTCGATCAGAAGCCGGCCATAGCCGGTCGGATCGGCGGCGCGAAAACCAAGCACAGCAAGCGCGGCGCCGGTCTTCAAGGGGGCGCGCAGGCGCGCGAATGTTTCGGCCGAGATCAACGGCGTATCGCCAAACACGACCAGCAGGTCGTCGGCGCCGGCTGTGATCGCATCGCGGGCGGCAAGCACCGCATGCGCCGTTCCCAGCCGCTCATGCTGGACGAAGGTCGCGGCGTCCGGGCGCAGCCGCCTGACCTCGTCCTCGACTGCGCGGTGGTTGGGGCCGATCACGACCGCAAGCCCCGCGCCATCGCCCTGAGGGGTGGCGCGCAGCACATGCGCGAGCAGTGGCTGTCCCGCGATCGGGTGCAGCACCTTCGGCAGGCTTGATTGCATACGGGTGCCATCGCCGGCCGCGAGCACGACTGTGAGGCTTGAACGAGTGGTCATCTAGTCTTCCGACGGTACGATGCTAATGCGGCCAAGTGAGTAGCGCGTGATTGTTCGCCGTCATAGAGGGTTTTGCGCTCCACGCAATGTTACGGAGGCGGGCTCGCGGCGTATTTCCTGTTAATGTTCCGCCATGATTCGATGGGGCTTCAGGGCGCATGGCAAAGGACTCCGACCATCTGGCCGTTAAGCTCGGACCAGAAAATACCGGAAGCTTGCTGACCGGATTTTTGGCCGAAGAAGACGAGCTCGACCGCCACGCGCTGTGGCGGCTGGGCTCATGGGGTGCGGTCGCGGTTGGCGCCATCGTCGTCGCGGCGCTCGCCAACCAGACCTCACTCGCACAGCGCCGTGATCAGGTCGCGGCGGCCGAGCTCTCGCGCCAGGCGACACAGCTTCAATTGACGGCTCGCGAGAGTCAGAGCGAGACGCGGCGTCTGGCGTCGGCCGTCGAGACGCTCAACACCGATCGCGACCGGATCTATTCCCGCATGACCGAGCTGGAACAGGGACTGGAATCGGTGACGGGTGCGCTGGCGCGGCAAAATCCTCCGGCCACCTCGCCGCCGCAGCAGGCAGCGGCCAAAGCTGCGGCATCGCCGGCCCCCGAGATCTCGCCTATGGCTTCGGTTCAACCCGCTTCGCCGCCCGCGGTCGCGCCGGTTTCGACCACCGCCGCCGTTGCTGTGGAGCGGCCGAGAACCGAGGTTGCGGGTCCCGCCTCGGCGCAACCGCACCCCGGACCCATACAGCCCCAGTCTCAGCCTCAATCCCCGACTTCGCCGCCGCCCCAGATCCAGAGCACGGCGCCTGCCGCGGTCGAGTCACTGCCCAAGATCGTGTCCAACAACGCCCCGGCAACAGCGCCCACGGAACCGCTGATGGCGCCGAAGTCGATCATGGGCCCGCCCGATGCGGCGGCCTCCAAACTGATCGAGCCGACCAACGCGGCTCCTGCCGCCGGGGCCCCTGAGGTCCCCGCGCCGGTATCCGCCGGTGACGCGGACAACGCGGCGGGCGGCTCGGCGCGGGTGCAAAGGATCGAGTTTGCCGTCGATCTGGGCAGTGCCAATTCGGTTGGCGGTTTACGCGCGCTGTGGCGGGGGATCGTGAAAACCAATACCGAACTCGCACCGCTGCGCCCGATCATCGTCGTCAGGGAACGCAGCAATGGGCTTGGCATGCAGCTCCGCCTCGCCGCCGGCCCGCTATCCGACGCCGCGGCGGCTGCGAAAATTTGCGCCGCCTTGACCGAAAGCGAGCGCGGCTGTGAAACCACTCTCTTCGACGGTCAACGCCTCAGCCTGCAAGCCGAGGACAAGCCCGAACAGGCGCCGTCGTCCGTCGCAAAGCCCACCTTTTCCAGGCGGAGCACGCAGAGGCGCACGAGATATGAGGAGCCGTCGGCTCCGGCTGTCAAGCCGGACAAGCCATCGACCTTGTCGAAGCTGTTCGGAAGCAAGTAAGTCCCCCAGAATAAACCCGTTTTGACAATAGCTTAGGTGCCCATCTTCAAGGGGCGCGACAGAAGTCCTGAATTCATGGGACGACGCCGGTCAGCCGGAACTGGCTGCGCGCAAGCTTTCCGGTTGTCCTGCCGGACTTTACCGACCATATTCCGCCCATGAAGAAAATTTCGTTCCGGCTGACGCCGTACCAGGTTCAATGGCTGCTGGTGGTCGGCTTCGTCACCGTCGGCTACGCGCTCTATTTGCGTTATTTCGGCATCGAATTCTCACCCGCCGCGCTGGCCTGTGACGCGGGTCTGCAGACCGTGTTCTGCAAGGCCAGGCTGGTCGCGACGGGGCTGTTCAAGAATTCGGTGTTCGGCATCGTCGCCCTCGTGATCGCGGTGCTGCACGTGATCCGGCCCTCGATCGTGCTGCTGACCGGCGGGCTGATTGCCGCGGGTCTGGGGATCGTGCTCTACAACATCGCCCTCGCGGGCCTTGCCATCGGCCTGCTCATTTTGGGATTTGCGCGGCCCGCGCCTGCCACAGCGTGATCGCCAGCAGGAAATAGACAGCGCAGGTCCACAGCGACTGCCAGTTCTCCCGGCCCTCATTGATGACGGTATAGAGCGCGGCCATCGCGAGCAGACCGGCAAACACCGCCTCGGCGATCGGCCGTACCCCTGTCTGCGGCCGGTTGAGCAACAGGGTCGCGAACGGCACCACAGCCATGGTCAGCGACGCATAGGGAAAGTTGCGATAGCGCGGGTCGAAGACAAAGCCGAGCGCGGTTTCCACGGCGATCAGCACGGTCACCGCCAGCACGGCTCCGAGCAGATAGGTCGGGATCGATCGGCTCCTGCCGTCACGCGGTCCGAGCAAGTCCAGGAAGGCCGGAAGCGTGCGCCCCGACATCAGGGCATGCGCAGATATCAGTGGCGCGGCGAGACCGACGGCAAGCAGCGCGCCACCGAGCAGCCAGCCGCCGAACCCATCGCCCTCGTAAAACATCTTGTCGGCGGCAACGCCGAACAGGATTCCGGCCAATGTCGCCGAGACCGCGACCGCGACCCAGGCGGAGCGCCGCGGCGTCCACGGCCTGCGCCGCAAGGTCAGCAGGGCCGCCAGGAAGACCATCGCGCTCAGCGCCATGCCGCATCCCATCTGCAGCTTCCAGTACGGGAAGTTGCTGATCGCCTCTCCCGGCGGATATTTCAGCGCGCGCTGAACCGAATCGATCAATCCCCAATAGCCGCCGACCGTGCCCTCGAGCGTTCTTTTCCAGGGCTGGTCGTAGGCTTCGATCAGGTTGACGCGGAAGTTCTCCTGCTTGGCGAGACCGAGGATCTCCGAAACCACCCGGGCCTGGTTGGTCCGCGACGGCAGCGCCCCTTCGCGCATCCGCCCCGAGCTGGGCCAGCCGGTCTCTCCGATCAGGATTTCCTTGTCCGGAAAGGCGACCGCCATCTGCTGGCGGATCGAATTGACATGGGTGGCGGCGAATTTGGCGCGGATCGGAAAATCCTCCCAATAGGGAAGAATGTGGATCGTGACGAAGTCGACCGCGTCATAGATTTCCCGATTGCGCAGCCAGTATTCCCACACATCGGCGTAGGTGATCGGCACCGTGACCTGCGCTCTGACCGCGCGGATGGTCGCCGCCAGATCGGCCGTCGTCATCTCGCCGCGCAGCAGCACCTCGTTACCGACAACCAGGGCCGTGATCACGCCCGGATTGTCCTTGGCGAGCCGCACGGCGATCGCGATCTGCGTCTGATTCTTCAGGCGGTTGCTGCCAAGCCAGATTCCCTGGATGACCTTGAGGCCGACCTTGGCCGCGATGCCGGGAACCTGATCAAGGCCATTCTCGATCGAATAGGTGCGCACACAGTCGCTGATCGCAGCGAGCTGGGTGAGATCCTGCTCGATCTGTTCGGCAGCGATCTGGGTGGTGGGATCCAGCGGGCTCTGGCCCCCGCGGAACGGCGCATAGGAAACGCATTGCAGCTTGGCTGCGGGGTCGATCGGGGCGCGCGCAAGCGTGATCGGCGTGGCCAGCCACCACCACACGGCAGCGATCGCACCTAACGAAATGAGCAACAGCGCCAGTGGTGTACGAAGAGAAATTGGCTCAATCCTCCATGCCGGGCTCGTCGATTAGCTGGTCGCCACCGATCTGCCAAGAGCGGGTCTGCCCTCATCCCACGGATTGTCCGTGCGATGGGCTTTACGACGAAGCGATAAAGTTGTGACTTTGCTGGACAAATTCCGAGATTCACGTCATGGGATTTCGGACGGCGATGCGGCGTGCCGGCCGCATTGGGGACCTATTTGAACCGCATGAGCCATGTGTCCGGAACCCGGGCTTCTGGCTCGCAAACCATCGGGGAATTCATGCGTCGACGGGTGATTCAGCGAAAGATGACGATTATACGCCCCCTCGCACTCCCCGGCCTGGTCCTTCTGCTCGGATTGGGCAGCGCCTTTGCCCAAAGCAATGATTCCGGCAAGCCCGCCGCCAACGCCCCCGCCGACCCGGCCAAAGAGAATCAACGCAAGACCGCCGAATTCGGCGAGGCCTCGCAGGCGATCAACGGTCCGGCCGGGAATCCGGAATGCGTCTGGCTGGGACGTCGTGTCGTCCGCCTGATGTGGGTGGATGATCTCGATACGGCCTTTCGCCATCTCGATCTCTACGACCGCTTTGGCTGCCCCGGCGGGCATGTCCAGGCGGCGTTCCGCTGCCTGACCCGGTTTGGCGACCAGATCGACGACAAGGTGCCGCGCAGCCTGGACACGCGGATTCAGGCCTGCTGGATCAACCCGGGCGCTCAGCCTCAGCCGGTCGCGGCGGCCGCGCCTGCGACGCCGGCCCCGGCCGGATCGCCGACCCCGGCCGCGTCGGCGACTCCTGCGGCGGCGGCGCCGCCGCCCCCTGCGCCGCCCTCGCCGACCTCGACCCCGACACCGGCCGCCTCCCCGCAGCCGCCGGCGAAGTAAAGCGGCACTGGGGCCCAGCGTTCCGGTGACCAGTCACGCCGATCGGAAATGCCGGTTCGAGATGGGGCCGCGACTTCGGAAAGTGGGTCCGCGGCGCCGTTAAAACGCCGCAGGCGCCAGTTGTTTAATCGCGGTTCAGGTTTATCCTTGTAACGCCGTCGGGTCGGTCGAACCTAGGGGACAGGTTCGGTTTCCCAACATCCAAGCCCCGAATGGTCTTGTCACGATGCGCGCCATCGTCGCCGTACTTCTGATTGTCAGCGCCGCCCATGCCGCGCTCTGGGGTCTGTTACAGGACAAGCAATCTGCCCCCGATTTCAGCGGCATGCTGCCGAGCATGTCCTACACGCCGTTCGAGCCGGGTCACGTCGTCGACCTCAGCGTCGATCCCGAGCGGATTCGCGCCGAGCTGAAGAAACTCGCGACCATGACGCGCGCGATCCGCTCGTACTCGGCGACGGAAGGCAACGAACTGGTGCCACCGATCGCCGCGGAATTCGGGCTCAAGGTGATGGTCGGCGCGTGGATCGGACCGGGCGCGATTTGCAACGAGCCCGGCGCTCAGTCTGCGAAATGCAGTGTCACCAACAAGCGCGAGGTCGACGCCGCCATCAACCTTGCCCGGCGTAACAGCAATGTCATCGGCATCGTCGTCGGCAACGAAACCATCTTCCGCGACGATCAGAAGGCCGAGGACCTGATCGAACTGATCAAGAAGATCAAATCGGCCGTCAACGTGCCGGTCACGACCGGCGAAATCTGGAACATCTGGCGTGACGATGCCGATGAGGCGGCGCGTGTGGGCCGGCCGTCATTGGCATCGACCGTCGATTTCATCGCGGCCCACATCCTGCCCTTCTGGGAGAACTTTTCCGAGAAGCAGGTCGTCGACCAGGCGATGTATCTCTACGGCCAGCTGCGCGAAAAATTTCCCGGAAAGCGGATCGTGATCGCCGAGTTCGGCTGGCCGAGCGCGGGCTACAACAGGCTCAATGCCAACCCGGGCCGCTTCGAACAGGCCGTGGTCCTGCGCAATTTCGTCGCCCGGGCCGAAGCCATCGGCGCACAATTCAACATCATGGAAGGAATCGATCGGCCCTGGAAGTTCTTCGAGGGCGGCGTCGGCCCCTATTGGGGTGTTCTCAACAACGCCGGCGAGGCGAAATTTTCCTGGACCGGGCCGATCGTCAACCCGGACTACTGGAAGCTCGCCGCCATTGCCCTGCTCGTCGGCGTGCTGCTGTCGCTGCCGATCCTGCGGCTGCACGGACCGACCGCGATCCAGGCCCTGGTGCTCTCGGCTGCCGCCAATGGCGTCGGCGCCTGGGCTGCGACCATCTTCGCCTATTGGGACGGCCATTACTTCGTGTTCGGCTCGGCCTTCGCCTTGACGCTGGGATTGATCCTGCTGGTGCCGCTGGTGCTGATCGCGATGGCCCGGATCGAGGAAGTCGCGGCGGTGGCGTTCGGACGGCCGCCGCAGCGTCTGCTGGTCAAGGGCACCGCGACAATGGAGGGGCCGTACCCCAAGGTCTCGATCCATGTGCCGGCCTATTACGAGCCTCCGGAGATGCTCAAGGCAACGCTGGATGCGCTGGCGCGCCTTGACTATCCCAATTTCGAATGCGTGATCATCATCAACAACACGCCGGATCCCGCCTTCTGGCAGCCGATCCAGGACCACTGCCGCGCACTTGGCGAACGCTTCAAGTTCATCAATGCGGAGAAGGTCCAGGGCTTCAAGGCCGGCGCGTTGCGGATCGCCATGGATCGCACCGCGGCCGATGCCGAGATCATCGGCATCATCGATGCGGATTATGTCGTCGATCCGGACTGGCTGAAGGATCTGGTGCCGGCGTTTGCCGATCCCCGCGTCGGCCTGGTGCAGGCGCCGCAGGATCACCGCGACGAAGACCTCTCGGTGATGCACTACATCATGAACGGCGAATATGCCGGCTTCTTCGACATCGGCATGGTCCAGCGCAACGAGGAAAACGCCATCATCGTCCACGGCACCATGTGCCTGATCCGTCGCGCGGCGATGGAGATGGCCGGCGGCTGGGCCGGCGATACGATCTGCGAGGACACCGACCTCGGGCTTGCGATCCAGGAACAGGGCTGGCTGACCCACTACACCAACCACCGCTACGGCCGCGGCCTGCTGCCCGACACCTATGAGGCCTTCAAGAAGCAGCGGCATCGCTGGGCCTATGGCGGGTTCCAGATCGTCAAGAAGCACTGGCGGCGCTTCCTGCCCGGGGCGAGCCGGCTGACGCCGGACCAGAAGCGCGAATTCGCGCTGGGCTGGCTCAACTGGCTCGGCGCCGAAAGCCTCGGCGTCGTGGTGGCGCTGTTGAACCTGATCTGGGTTCCCATCGTCGCCTTCGCCGACATCGCGATCCCCGACAAAATCCTCACCATCCCGATCATCGCCGCGTTCCTGGTGTCGCTCGGGCACTTCCTGATCATGTACCGGCTGCGGGTGCCGGTGAAGACCGGCCAGATGCTAGGGGCCATGATCGCCGCGATGTCGGTACAGTGGACCGTCTGCCGCGCGGTCGCCCAGGGCCTGATCACCGAGCATCTGGCGTTCGCGCGCACCTCGAAGGGTGGCCTGTCGCGGATGTCGATCGAGTTCCAGGCGTTCTGGGAGGCGGTGATCGGCGTGCTGCTCTTGGCCGGCGCCGGCGTGCTGATCGTCACCAACGGTCCCAAGCAGATCCGCGAGATCTACATCTTCGCGGCCGTGCTGGTGCTGGAAAGCCTGCCCTTCCTGGCGGCCGTCGGGATCGCCATTCTCGAGAGCTCGCGGATCAATTCCTTCGCCTTCTGGCGCAACAGCGCGGTGCGGACGGCCGAACTGATCGGGTTGCGCCCGGTGAGCCTGCCGACGGTGGCCGCCCCGGTGCCGCCGGTCACCAGCGAAGTCCGTCGCGAACCGGGCCTGACCGCCGCGCCGGTTGATTGAACCGGGCGAGGCGGCCGTTGGCCGACCGCTTTTCGTCACCTCTCCCGTCGCCCCGGTCTGCGCTTGCAGGGCTATTGACCGGCGGGGGCCCGCCCCCTACACAGCGCGGCTGAGGCATGGTCAGGGAAGAAGCCGGTTTTCCCTCGCGACAAACGCCGGTGGCGTCTGCGTGGAGATTGTGCACGGAAGGTCCAATGCGCCGGGAAGCCAGCGCGAGCCTGAAGTGAGCGCGTAGCTCAGCCGGTAGAGCACGTGACTTTTAATCACGGGGTCGTGGGTTCGAGCCCCACCGCGCTCACCAATTCACGAAGCGAGTGAAGGCTGCCCACGCCGAAGCTGCCGCCGAGTCTGATCTGGGCGAAGGCAGCTGCGGACTGCGGCTCGGCAGGCCAGCCGCAAGACGGATGCGGCTCTCGCACCTAAAATATCGAAAACAACCCCATGCAAAGTAACCGGCGGCTCCAATAACGACTTCGGATTCCACGAAATTGACTTGACACGTCGGGCAAATCACCGGCATTATTCGATCATCGGTATCCATCCGGCGAGTACCGCGAGAAAACTCGACTTGCGATGATCAATTGGGATGGAACAATCCTTCGGACCTTAGCGTGTCAATCGCTTCGGCGAGGGTAAGGCCGCGATGCAGGCAGAACCATTCTCCGGTGTGGCGGTGCCACTGGAGGTCGAAGCGATCGCGGCTGATCCAGTCGAGGCGGGCGAAGGGCCCGTCAAACTCTTCGCCGAGATTCTCCGGGAAACCGGAGCGATAGCGTTGAATGAAGCGATACTTGGTGCCGTGCCACTTGCCGAGGATATCGACGGGATAGTTGAACTGCGTCGGCCGGATGGTGGGCAGGAAGCGGGGCTTCAGGAAGTCGTCGATCAGGTGCTGGCAGGCGGCTGTCACCGCCGATTTTTCTGCCGCGGAAAAGCCGCTTGATCTCATGTGTCCTCTTGGCTCACGCCGCTTCGGCTTGGCTTGGCACGGGCTTTCGCCAAGTCCAGCCCGCTCGTATGGTGGAATAGCGTAGCGTATTCCACCATCTTCGCCCGGGACGGCGCAATGCTATTGCGCCCTACGGACCTGATAACCGGGGGTCAGAAAGGCTAGCCCGGGTGAGCACAGCGATACCCGGGTCTTGCTTCCGAATTCACTCAACGCCGCCCGGATGGCGCGGGCGGTATGCGGGGGCCAAGCATAATACCAAATCCCGGGTATCGCTGTGCTCACCCGGGCTACGCTGGCTGAGTACCGACGGGCGCAGCAATATGCGAAAAGATGGCCATGACCTCATATTGGCAGACGAGAGCACGTCTGATCCGTTTGTCGTGGGCGGAACCTTGAGGCTTCCTGCGGCAGGCGTAGCGCCCACGATAAAAGCGATGCAAAAAATTAAACTCGCTAGGAACATCGCGCCGGATGCCAAGATCCACTGCAGGCAAATGTTTGCTGGCAGTGCGAGACTGAAGTCTCCCTTCAAAAATCTTGATGTGACGGCTTGCCAAGAACTTCTCGCAGCTTGCGTCGACGCCGCGAATGCTTGTGGTGCGCGGTGGTACGGCACCTATTGTGACGCATCCGCCTATCCCACCGAGTTACGTATGGTCGACGGGAAACAGTTCGTCGTTTCGAAGAAGCACGTTGCTGCTTTGACCGTGAATGGCGCCCTCATGTTAGCAGAGGGTCAGCAGAAATCTGACTATCAGTTTGCTTTTGATCCCGACCCGTCGTTGATCGATTGGGGCTTGGCGGCTCGAACTCAAGCAACACATTTCAGTCGTACGCATCCCGCCGCGGTCAAATTGAACCCGGAAGAGAAATCGTTGCTCGATCTGGCGGATGTTGGTACCCATCCGATAGCGGCCGCCTTGTTGATCGGCTGAGGGTGTGAGTCATGTGACTATTCACAGGAATAGTCACATGACGAACGAACGTGTCGAGATCATCACCTCAGTTGAGCGGCGACGATG